>MDTD01028172.1_pt1 | contig 15935 bp, 14 predicted proteins | sample 811221 | NCBI WGS metagenome assembly MDTD01 (sample SAMN05326646, study PRJNA326480) | marine metagenome | isolation source: seawater | place: Pacific Ocean: South West | collected 2011
ACAAATTAATTATTTCCCTCTCTCATATGCCAGTTCATACCATGATTTATCTACGGGCTATGAGTTTGATAAGGCCCTAAATGGCAAATACGAAGAGTTTGAAGTTTTGACGAGTGCTACAGCGCAATTTGATAATTATGAACCAAATGATTCCATCAGATTCACGCAAGGTTTTTATAATTATTACAGCTATGATGATGGCTCTGCGGAAGCGGCATTTGGATTGACAGGTGTACAAACTCGACTTGCTGTTCATTTTGAAAGTTACGAGGCTGATAGCATTATAGGGATTGATTTCTCTTTCGTGCCCTCTGTCAATGATGTTTCTGATAAACTCTTTTTATTGACCGTGTGGTCTGACGATAATGGGGTTCCTGGTGAGGTCTTGTATGAGGATGATGTGTTTTCTCCTAGAGTTCCTATTTATGCTCAGGGCCATAATAATTTTGTTCCCTATTATTTTATCGATACTTCAAAAGTGTCGGTTGGTACTTCTTTTTTTGTGGGCTGGCGACAATTGGATCCGGATCGGCTTAATTTAGGTTTAGATAGAAACATTGACAAGAGTCATGAGATTTTTTACAGTGTAGATGGTGGAGGTTCGTGGTTGTTATCCCCTTTTTCAGGCAGTGCAATGATTAGGCCCATCTTCTCCACGGCCATGGACGCCTCTTTGGGATTAACTGCGCCTATGGCATCTAGTCATCAACTATTGATTTACCCGAACCCTGCGGAACAAGTTATCTCGGTTGAACTGCCCTTATCCTATGCGAATTCAAAGAAATTATTAATGGATGGGTATGGTCGTATCATACAGGAAACCATTTCTGATGCTTTTGATTTATCAAATGTAAGCCCAGGAATATACTTTGTATGCGTCCCTGCTTATTCTTCAGCCTTATCAAAAGTCATTAAGCGCTAAATGGAAGAGGATCAAACATTAGAAAGCAATCAGGAAGACCTTTTTGAACATTATAAATTTACGGCTGACCCTGGTCAGGAAGTGATTCGAATTGATAAGTTTTTGTGCGATAGGCTTTCTAATTTCTCAAGAAATAAAATTCAAATTGCGGCTAAGAGTGGAAATCTATTGGTGAATGATCAAAAGGTAAAACAGAACTACAAGGTAAAACCTGCTGATACTATAACCTTGTTGCTTCCTTATCCAGTTAGGGAATTTGAACTCATTCCTGAGGATATACCAATTGATATCGTTTATGAGGATGACTCTTTGATTGTGGTAAATAAAAATGCAGGAATGGTTGTTCATCCAGGCTATGGTAATTCTTCCGGAACTCTTGTAAATGCCTTAATCTATCATTTCGATAATTTGCCTGAGTTACCTTCAGATTATTTTGGCCGACCCGGCCTGGTTCATAGAATAGATAAAAACACAACTGGTCTATTGGTCATTGCCAAAACTGAAAAGGCGTTAACGAAATTAGCCAAGCAGTTTTTTGATAAAACTATAGAAAGAAAATACAGGGCTTTAGTATGGGGCGACCTTGAAGAAAGTGGGACGATAGAGGGAAATATAGGTAGGTCAAAGAAAAACAGAAAAGTAATGGCTGTTTATCGAGAAGAAGATGGAGGAAAAGCAGCTGTTACCCATTACAAGGTTTTGGAGCGTTTCGGTTATGTTACGCTTATCGAGTGCATACTTGAAACAGGAAGAACTCATCAAATTAGAGTTCACATGAAACACATCGGACACCCTTTATTTAACGATCCTGAATACGGAGGGGATAAGGTATTGAAGGGAATAAAAACATCTAAGTATCAAAAGTTTATTTTGAACAATTTTGACTTGATGAAAGGACAAGCTCTTCATGCAAAGACACTTGGGTTTATACATCCTGAAACTGATCAGGGCGTGCTGTTTAATTCGGACCTCCCTGAGTTTTTTGAATCTGTATTGAGGCGATTTAGAGAATATTGTAAAAAATGACTTTTTTTCTCTATTTTTGTTTTTCCTTAATATGCGGCTAACGACTAAAAAACAATGAAAAAACTGTTCTATTTATTTCTAATAACTCTAGTAGGAGGAAACTCCTTCGCTCAAGGCACATCACAACCGAAGATTGTTCGTGATGCTAATACCGCCTTTGAGTCTGGTAAGTATCATGAAGCAATTCAAAAATTAAAGGCAGCCTATGACAAGATTGGAACCAAAGGATCTCTAAAAGAAAAGGGTAAAGTTCGGTTTAATTTAGCAGAGGCGTATCGTCATATTTCGCGCTATGAAGAGGCCAATGAGAATTACGATGTCTGTATCGAATTGAAATATTTTGATGTCAACCCTGATGTTTATTTTTTGAAGGGAGAAATGCTTCGAATGATGGGGGACTATGGGAAGGCACAAAAGAGTTATGCCGAGTATAAGAAAATTGCAAAAGACTCGAGAGTTCATGAACTTGAAATTGCACTAAAGGCTTGTGAGGAATACAAATTCTATGATATGATCGAACCTGAAGTTAATTATCAGGTCAAATGTGAAACAAAAATCAATCGTAAGGAGTTTGATATGTCTCCTACATATGCTGATAAGAAAGGATATAAGGTGGCTTTTTCATCGAGTCGTGAAGAAAGCTTTGGGTCTGGCAGAGACCCTATTACTGGTGAAAAATATATGGATATTTTTATCGCTGAATTTGATAAAAATGGCGACCCGACTGGCGTCGTTTTGCTTGATGAAGATGGTATTGTCAACACATCGGCAAACGAAGGGTCTGTTTGCTTTGACAAGAAATTCAAAAGCATGTTTTTTACCAGGTGTCCAAGTAAAGAGCGCATGAAGCTCGGTTGTGACATTTGGTTGGTAGATATAGAAGAAGACGAATTTAAGAATCCGAGAAAGATGAACTTAAAGAAGGATGCAACCACTTCCGTAGGTCATCCGTGCTTGTCTTTGGATGGAAAGATGCTGATTTTTGCTTCGGATATGGCTGAAAGTGGTGGAGATAAAAGCTTTGGAGGACGTGACTTGTGGTATGTCACTTTCGATAAAAAAACTAAAAATTGGGATTCGATACCTAAAAATATGGGCCCAACAATAAATACTTCCGGAAATGAGTTATTCCCTTCCATTGGAAGTACAGGGAAATTATTTTTTGCTAGTGATGGCCATATTGGAATTGGAGGTTTGGATATTTTTTATGCCAATCCTATTACAGACGAAGTTAATCAATGGCGTGAGCCCAAAAATATGGGTTATCCCATAAATTCTCCAAGTAATGATTATGCGATTACTGACCGTGGAATAAATGGATACTTTACTTCCGAAAGGCGCTTGACAAGTGGACAACATGCTCCAGACATTTGGAGCTATTCAGTTCCCCCTAACCTTTTTGATTTAAAAGTTATTGTTCATGAATTTGGTTCTCCAAAAGACCGTATAGAAAATGCAGTGGTTACTGTTGTTGGTTCTGATGAAACAACCTGGAGTGGGCCTACTGACGCAAAAGGTGCCACTATTAAATGGGATGTTAAAAATGGTCGGACGAGATACATCATGGCCGATACGGAATATGCTATCAATGCAACTAAAGAAGGTTACATGATTAATAAGGAATCTGCCAAGATATCTACTGTCGGTTTGGGGGAAAGTCAAAGTTTTATTGTTGAAATTGAATTGGTCCATATCGAAGAAGAACTTAAAACTCCTGAGGTTAGATATCCACTTAACCAATGGACGTTTATAAATGACGAAACATGTATGTCCAGAGATTCTCTTTTGTTTCTGTCAGACCTCTTATCTAGTCATCCATATATCACAATTGATTTATTTTCACACACGGATTCTCGATCCTCGGCAAAATACAATCAGGTTCTTTCTGAAAACAGGGCTAAAGCGGTTTACAAGTTTTTGGTCGAGGAAAAAGGAATTGATCCAAGGAGAATTCGACCTATAGGAATGGGTGAAGCTGAGCCTGCAACATGGATTGATGAAAATGGTGAAGAAATTGTTTTGACTGAAAAATACATTAATAAGTTTCGTTCATCAGATAAAGTGAAATTTGAAAAATTACATCAAATTAATCGTAGAACCACAGCACGTATTACGAGCCAGGAATTTGATGCGAAAACGGCACCTCCTGCAAATGAGGAGTGGATGGAGTTTAAGCCACTCAGGTAAAGAAGTTAATCGTTTATTTATTGTTCAAATGAAAAGAACCATTCAAAAAATATTGTTTTTTTTTGAAATGCAATCCTATGGTGTTTGCGAATGGTGGGCTCGAAAGCTAGGCATACGAACTACCAAAGTTAGACTCGGATTTATTTATTTTTCATTTGTTGCCCTTGGTTCTCCCCTTTTGATTTATTTGATTATGGCCTGGCTTCTTGAGCACAAGCATTATTTCACTTTGAGTTCCAAACGAAAAAGATCTATCTGGGAGCTATGAAGATACTTATTACAGGGAGCAACGGACTATTAGGTCAAAAAATTGTAGGTCAACTTGTTCGCAGTAACATCGAATTTTTGGCCACTTCTGCTGGTGGAAATAGAAACACTAATTGTCCAGATTCTTGTTATCGTTCAATGGACATATCAAATGCTGCCCAGGTCAAATCAGTGATACAGTTTTTTTCTCCAGATTACGTGATTCATACTGCGGCAATAACCAATGTAGACTACTGTGAGCAAAATCCAGAGGAATGTTATAAGATTAATGTTGAAGGAACAAAAATTTTATTTGAGGCGATCAAAGAGAAGAATGCACACTTGTCTTTACTCTCTACTGATTTTGTTTTTGATGGAGTAATCGGCAATTACGTAGAAAGCGATGAGCCCAATCCACTTAGCATATATGCAACTTCAAAACATGAAGCCGAAAAATTATTGACTTCTTCGGATTATATCAATTGGTCGATTGTCAGAACGATTATTGTTTTTGGAGAAGGAGAGAATTTGTCGCGCTCTAATATTGTTTTATGGGCAAGAGAAGCATTGAGAAAAGGTGATTCTCTTAAAATTATTGACGATCAATTTCGTTCACCTACATGGGCTGATGACCTAGCATGGGCTTGCATTCGAATTTGTAAGCTGAATAAAAAAGGGATTTATCATATTTCTGGTCCTGAAAGGATGTCCATTTTTGACTTGGTCATGCGAATAGGGCGTTATTATAATCTGGATTGTTCGTCCGTTGAAAAAACGACTAGCGAAAGCCTTAATCAAGCAGCTAAAAGGCCACCAATTACTGGTTTTGATCTTACCAAGGCAAAAAATGATTTGGGTTATGATCCAAAAACATTAGAAGAATCATTGTTACTTTTATCCTAAACGTAAAAAGAGTATCTTCGACACTGAATAAAAGAAATCTAATCCCTCAAAAGAATCCACATGAAAAAAGCATTTTTTATTTTATTTGCGCTGCTCACACCATATCTATCAATGGCGGCCGAAAAGGGATTGGATCAAAAGATCGATGAGGCCTTTAAGCCTTTTGCAGATTTGGTTGGGAGCATCATCTTTTTTGAGATTATGGGGACTCCATTCGTATTGATATTGTTGGTCGCAAGTGCCTTGTTTTTTACTATTTATTTTGGATTCCCGAATATCCGTTTTTTTGGAAAAGCGATCAATGTTGTTAGGGGTAAATATGATCATTTAGATCAGACTTCTTCAGGTAATAAGGACTTGGCTATTGATGGAGATATAAAAGATACCATTTCAGACGAAAGTAAGGAGGGGGAGGTGACACATTTTCAAGCGTTAGCCACGGCGGTATCTGGTACTGTTGGGAATGGGAATATTGCAGGTGTAGCTTTGGCCATTGCATTAGGGGGTCCAGGAGCTACATTTTGGATGATCGTTTGTGGTTTGTTGGGCATGTCCTCAAAATTTGTGGAATGCACCTTAGGGGTTCAATATAGAGATATTGGCAAGGACGGAACGGTGTATGGAGGCCCCATGTATTACCTAAGTAAAGGGCTAAAGGAAAGAGGTTTTGCTACATTAGGTAAAATCACAGCAGTTCTTTTCGCTATATTTTGTATAGGTGGATCTTTTGGTGGAGGTAATGCAGCTCAAAGTAACCAGGCAACAATCGTTTTAAAAGATTTAATGGGTATTCAAAGTACAAGTGCCGGTGCTGTTATTGGTATTGTTCTAGCTATTGTTATTGGAATTATTATTATAGGCGGAATTAAAAGAATTGCTTCTGTTACAGAAAAGGTTGTTCCCTTCATGGCGGTAATGTATTTAATCGCTTGTTTATATATTATTTTCACAAATTTTTCCTTTATTGATGATGCTTTTTCATTGATTTTTACCGAGGCCTTTAATCCGAAAGCTATTGGAGTAGGTGGTATTATTGGGGTATTGTTGGTAGGTTTTAAAAGAGCAGCATTTTCAAATGAAGCAGGAGCCGGCTCCGCATCAATTGCGCATTCAGCCGTGAAAACAAAATATTCAGCTTCGGAGGGACTTGTGGCTCTTCTCGAACCTTTTATTGATACAGTAGTTATTTGTACGATGACCGCTTTAGTTATCATCATATTTAATTTCGGAGGAGAATCTGGTAAGCCACGATTTCAATATGGCAAAGTTGAAGTTCAGGAAGAATTTCAGGGTATAGAATTGAATAAAGAGATTTATAAAGTTGAGAAAGAACATATTGTTGTCAATGGTATTACCATACAAAATACAGATAAAGGTTTTCCCATTGTAAGTGTAGCGACTTGGGAAGATAGTCTAGGAAATGAAATTTCTGATCGAGATACCACTTTTCTTAATCCATTTGCTTACGCAAAAATCAATGGGGTTGATTATAAAAAAGAAGGGGACTTTTACATTGTAGGAGGCGAAAAACACAAAGATTTTGAGGGTAAAGTGATGATTAAAGGCAAGTTATATGAAGGTGCTGGTATAACTACTCAGGCCTTTGATGAGTATATTCCCTTTTCAAAATGGTTTTTAACCATTGCAGTGGTTTTGTTTGCTGTATCAACTATGATCTCCTGGTCTTATTATGGATTGCAGTCATGGAAGTTTTTATTTGGTCGAGGAAAAGGAGCTGATATTACCTACAAAGTTTTGTTTTTAGTATTTGTAATCATTGGAGCATCTGCCAGTATGAGCTCTATTTGGGGTTTTTCTGACGCAATGATTTTTGCCATGGTTTTTCCTAATATGATTGGTCTGTTCTTTCTGTTCCCGGTTGTTAAAAAACAATTGACAAGATATTTTGAAGCGATAAAATCATCAAAGGAGCCGAGTTAGGGTTTAGCAAAAAAAAAATTATTAAAGAGTCATTTTATATCTCGAAAAGAAAGAGAGGAGCAGTCATTATATTCTTTGTGATATGTATCCTTTTGCTATTAATTCCTCGTCTTTTGACGTACTTTAGTAATTCTACTGAAATTTTGATGACCACAGAACAGATTCAACGTTTTCAAGAAACTTCAGTGGTAGCCGCTAAAACAAAACACCATGAATCTTCCTCAGCAAAGAAGAAAGATAAAAGACAATACCTCGCTCCCGCCACTCGCTTTAATCCAAATCAATATCAGTTGTCTGATTGGATGGCTTTAGGCCTATCCGAAAAGCAAAGTCAGGCCGTTTTGAATTTCGTCAAACGGGGGATATACTCGAATCGTTCTCTACAAAAGATATACGCTCTTCCGCAGCAGGCTTATCACCTCTTAAAAGATTCCACATACTATGAAATAGAGCAAAGATCATATGAATCGAAGGAAGGGCAGCACTCACCCGAAGTCAAACCCCTTTTAGAAATAAACTCAGCCAGTAGGGATGAACTTATGGGCTTAAGTGGAATAGGAGTGTTTTATGCCAAACAGATTATAAAGTATAGAGATGAGTTGGGGGGATTTAGATTTAAAGAACAGCTTTTGGAGGTGTGGAAAATGCGATTAGAAACATACGAAAAGGTTCTTCCTCAGATTTATTTTGACACCTCTAAAATCAATAAAATCAATCTCAATAGTTGTTCTGTTGAGATCTTAAAAAGTCATCCTTATTTGGATTATTATCAGGCCAATTCAATTTTTAAAATGCGTCAACAAAAAGGACGTTACATTTCTTTCGATGAGCTACTAGAGTCCAAACTCATCGATGAGGAGCAATATAAGCGAATATTGCCTTATCTGTGCCTAAAATGATTTTAATCATTTTTATCATGCCTCATTCTTCCTGTTTGTGAACGGATATAAAACGTAAATTATTTGAGGAATATAACTGAAAGCTGAAATCCCTTGGTTAAATTTGCAACATGATATTGGAGGACAAATTGAAATCTGTTATACGGGATGTTCCGGACTTTCCAAAGCCAGGTATTTTATTTAAAGACATTTCAACAATAATGTTAGACCCGGTTCTTTCCAAAGAGATTTTGATGGAATTGGTAGAGCAATATGCTAACAATCAGATAGATGCAGTGGCAGGAATCGAGAGTCGTGGGTTTTTATTTGGCTACCCTCTTGCCATTGAGTTGGGGATCCCTTTTATCCTTATTCGCAAGAAAGGTAAATTACCTTATAAAAAAATCAGTCATTCGTATGAACTAGAATATGGCAGTGCTGTTATAGAGATGCATGAAGATGCTGTGTGTAAAGGACAAAAGGTATTGATTCACGACGATCTTTTGGCCACAGGTGGTTCCGCTGACGCAGCTGCCGAACTCATCAAAAAATGTGGTGGCTCTGTTTATGGATTTCATTTCTTGGTGGCATTGCAATTTTTAAACGGTGAAGAAAAGCTACAGAAGCATTCTTCCAATATAGTTAATTTAGTATGTTATTAATCGAAAACAAAAACAATCAATTAATATGAATTTTGAGCTGAATGAAAATCAAAAGATGATTTCACAAATGGTGAGGGATTTCGCTGAGAAAGAAATTCGACCTCATCTTAACAAATGGGATGAGGATGAAATTTTCCCGATTGAAACTATGAAAAAAATGGGCGAGTTGGGTTTGTTGGGTATTTTTATTCCTGAGGAATATGGAGGTTCCGGATTTACTTATTTTGAATATGCAACGGCTTTAATGGAGCTTGGGAAAGTTTGTGGGGGAGTTGGATTGAGTGTAGCCGCCCATAATTCTCTTTGTACAGGACATATTTTCTATCATGGGAATGAAGAACAAAAGAAAAAGTACCTCCCTAAATTGGCTTCCGGAGAGTGGATTGGAGCTTGGGGACTCACTGAGGCGAATACGGGTTCTGATGCCATGAGAATGAAAACAACTGCTGTTCAAGATGGTGATCACTGGGTGATTAATGGGACAAAAAACTGGATTACTCATGGTTTGTCAGGGGACGTATCTGTTGTACTGATTAGAACAGGGAACTTATTAGATAGTAATGGAATAACTGCATTTATTATTGAAAAGGGTACACCAGGTTTTTCTGCTGTAAAAATTAAAGATAAGTTGGGAGTACGTGCGAGTGAAACAGCTGAGCTTATTTTTGACAATGTTAGGGTTCCTAAAGAAAATGTAATAGGAAATATAGGAGAAGGATTTAAACAGGCTATGAAGGTTTTGGATGGTGGTCGAATTTCCATAGCCTCTTTAAGCTGTGGTATTGCTAGAGGAGCTTTTGAGGCATCTGTAAAGTACGCTAAGGAAAGAGAACAATTTGGTAAGCCGATTGCAAAATTTCAAGGTATCAGCTTCAAGCTGGCGGATATGGCAACTGAAGTTGAAGCAGCAGAGCTACTTACATTCAATGCTGCGTATCGAAAAAACAATAAACTACCGGTGACCAAAGAAGGTGCTTATGCCAAGTATTTTGCATCTGAAATATCTGTAAAATGTGGTAATGAAGCGGTTCAGATTATGGGCGGTTATGGCTATACCAAAGAATATCCTGCAGAGAAGTATCTTAGGGATGCCAAGCTTATGACGATTGGCGAGGGAACATCTGAAATCCAGAAAGTTGTGATTTCACGAGAAATTTTAAAATAATTGTTGTAAGAATTAGAAAATACTTTATCTTTGCAATCCGATATAAATAAAAATATCTGTTTATTATGTTAATTATACCAATTAAAGAAGGCGAAAACATAGAAAGAGCTTTAAAAAAGTACAAAAAGAAATTTGAAAAGACCAAAGTAATGTTGCAATTACGTGGTAGAAAAGAATTTGAAAAGCCGTCTGTAACGAAAAGACAACAGATAATTCGTGCTTCATACAAGCAAAGAATGCAATCATTAGAAGGGTAACCTTCTCTGAAAATATACGTTATTAAAAGGAGTGAATAGACTCCTTTTTTTATGTTCGATAAATTCATATCATATCTGCAATTTGAAAAGCGCTATTCTGCGCATACGATTGTTGCCTACAAACAGGACTTAAATTCCTTTGTCGAATTTGCTGAAGTAAACAAAATAAACGAATTTGCGGATTTAAGTGCTTCATTTATTCGTTCGTGGATTGTTTACCTAATAGAGGGGGGTATGAAGAACAGATCGGTAAATAGAAAACTGGCTTCTCTTAGGACATTATATAAGTGGTTGCGAAAGGAGGGGTTCGTTGATCAGTCTCCTATGAACAAGATTCAAGGTCCTAAGAACGAAAGACAACTGCCCGTCTTTGCGAAAGAATCTGAGCTGTTGCCTCAAAACATAGATGGTATCTTTTCCGATGATTTTGAAGGAAAAAGGGATGCGCTTATGTTGGAGATGTTTTATCAGACGGGTATCCGATTGAGTGAACTCATTGGATTGAAGTTGAATGATATTGATGGGATGCAAATTAAGGTGCTTGGTAAAAGAAACAAAGAAAGAATCATCCCAATATCGAATCAGCTCGTCAAAAAAATTCAAATATATATTAGACTGAGGAATGAATTTCAAAAAGAAAATATGAATGTATTCATCCTCAAAAATGGGAAGAAACTCTATCCAACTTTTGCGTATAGAAAAATAAATTATTATCTTGGAATAGTAACGAATTTAGACAAAAAAAGTCCACATATTTTGCGACATACTTTTGCAACGCATATGCTAAACAGAGGTACAGGTTTGGAAACGCTAAAAGATCTTTTGGGTCATTCAAATCTTTCGGCTACGCAGGTATATACCCACAATTCGTTTACACAGTTAAATTCAATTTATTCACGAGCTCATCCACGTGGGCATAAAACAAGTTAAATATGGACACTCAAATGCACGCCATTCATTTTAAAGCAGATCATAAATTATTGACTTTCATTCAAGAGCGCCTGAATAAACTGGAACAGTTCAATGATCAAATCGTTTCTGCTGAGGTTTATTTAAGACTAGATAATGATCGTGAGAAAGAGAACAAAATAACTGAGATAAAATTGCATGTTCCGGGTAAAGATCTTTTTGCAAAAAAACAATGTAAAAGTTTTGAAGAAGCTACGAATTTTGCTGTTGAAGCATTAAGAAGACAAATAATGAAGGAAAAAAAATAACCTTGTTCTTTCGTTTGGTTCTCACGTGTTGTTTTTGAAATATTTTCTTGTATTTAATATGATTCTTATTTCTGTGCCGATTTCATTAGCTCAGGAATTGTCAGCCGATGAGCATGAACTTTATGAGTTTATTATGGATTATCGAACGAGTATGAACTTGCCGTTTATACCCCTATCAAAATCCTTGACTTATGTTGCCCAAACTCATAGTCGGGATTTAGCAGAGAACCGCCCGGATCATGATCAATGCAATCTGCATAGTTGGTCAAAAATGGGGAAATGGAAATCTTGTTGCTACACGTCGGATCACGCTAAAGCGAAATGTATGTGGGATAAGCCTAAAGAAATGACTAGCTATGCTTATCCGGGCTATGAGATTTCTTGTTTAGGCACCTCAACACTATCTCCAAAAGAAGCTTTAGATATATGGATTTCGAGTGAGCCCCATCATGAGGTAATCATTAATAAAGGCATTTGGAATGATCCATGGAAGGCTATTGGAGTGGGTATTCATAAGGGATATGCTACGGTTTGGTTTGGGCATTATCCGGAACCTAATTGAGCACCTCTCTATTGATCAGCTCCAAGTATTCAAAGGAATAAGGAGTTAGATTGTAAATCAGTTCTAGACGATTGTGCTCATTAAGAATCATTAAATCTTCAATTACAGCGTATGATTCCATGTAGCTATGATAAAGAGAATTAATCATACCTCTTGAAAGTTTATCAATGAATAACTTCACTTGGTGCTCCCTAAGTTCATTTGGTCCTCTTGCATCTATATTTGATCCGCCATAGTTGTCTATAATAAAATCACTTAAATATTCAGCACAATCCTTTAATGAGCGCCTTTTCATTTGTGATGGAATATATTCTTTTGCTGCATCACAAATCAGATGTTCTTCTATTCCCATTAGATATTCTCGAAAATTCTCATCGTCAGTAAGTAGCTTCATGTTTTGTTTTTACACAAAGCAATAAAACGAGAACGTAATTTTCTTACGATACTAAAACAATCACAGTTTATAAAGCCCAATAAAACGATTCTTACGAAGGATGATTTATTTGATGGTATACGTAAGACCTAGTACAGCACCCCCAGAAATCGCCTGAGTGGGTTCATGTGTTGGATAAAACAACGCAGGTTCATCTTGACTTCCCAATGAAAATCCTTCTCCATCCACACCCATTAAATCACCAAAACTATATTGCAAGCGAATACCGATTAATATTCCTAAGGGAAAACCTTCTCCTAATGGGATTTTAGCTCCAAAACCAAGTACTCCTGATAGGTAGCTTTCGCTATATTGTTCACTTACATCTTTAGGATCACTTGTATATGAGCCAATAACAGGCATGGTTCCTGATCGATTATAAGTCGCTGAGGAGATATTCGTTAGCTGGGGGCCAATTTCTATATACGATCCGCTTTCGCTTTGAAATTTGAGTAGCAATGGAATTTGAATGGTTTCTAAATTAACCTCTGAATTGTATGTATCCAATACGGTGTTGAACTCAGAAATGACACCTTCATATGCTGCATTGTGAGTTGCATAATGTATTTCAATTCCAACTCCAACAATACCAGCATATACATTTCCAGCGATCCCGTAGCTTGAACCCCATCCTGCAGCATAATCTTGACGCTCGCCAAGATCTGAAATGTTTTTATTGATGAGCCATGTTGAATTCGCCGATCCTTTGGCTTGAATATCAATAGAGAACTGTGCAAATGATGAAGAAATAATGCATAGTGATAATAGGGAGGGCAAGAGCGCTTTCATTTTAGAGTTGTTTTTGTTTCTTCAAAATTACGTAAAACAATTTAAAATTTAAGAATCAAAATATCGATATAAAGGATTACTTTTTGAGATGAAAAAAGCTTGAATATGTTTTTTCAAGGTCATAAATTTCAAGGGTGTAGAAATATATGCCTTCTGTTTGCTCTTCTCCAGACCATGAATTGTCATATCCTTTTGAGTTATAGATGAGGTTTCCCCATCGATTAAAGATCCAAATTTCGTTGTTAGGATAAAAGTCAAGAAACTCAAATGCCAATTCATCGTTAATTCCATCATTGTTAGAGGTAATCACATTTATACTTCCTATGCTTGCGGGAGCAACTAGTAGAACTTTACAAATGCTATCTAGACATCCTTCCGAATCTACAACCTCGAGACAAACCTCTATCTCTCCCGGAGCATTAAAAGTTGTTGTAAATTCTTCGTTTGAAGACGTATTAGACTCATTGATTTCCCATTCCCACGAGTTGATTTGATTGACATAAGCGATTGAGGCGTCACTGAATATGGTTGGAATATTCACTACTATTGGATTTGGGTTTGATGAGATTTCAGCGTCAGGATTTGGAACAATGGAAATATTAATTTGGGTTGTATCTGAGATGCAGTCTCCCAGGCTCGCAAAAGTTGAGTAAGAAATTTCAATGGGGTTTTGTGAATTATTTTCTGCAGGCAGTGATATAGATCCTAAACCCGATTCGTTTCCGAAATAATGTGCCGTACTACCGTCAAGACAACTGGTTAAATCGATTTCAATGAGGTCACCATCGCATACAACAGTATTATATTCGGCAGAAATATTTGATGCTGGATCAATCGGTTTTGACTTATCAGGAATTCCAGTTACAGTCTGACCGCATGCATCAATAATCACCGGAGGAGGAATGTCCAGTAAGGTGTAATTTTCGTCACAATAAATAGGGCAATCCGGAATCGTTAAAGTGAAGATATGATTAGTTGCTCCTGCTCCACATCCTATATTTTCGCCATCAACCACTACCTCAGTTGTCCATGGATGAGTAAAGGTATAGGGGGCAACCCCGTATCTTGCGTATCCAATGGCATCAAAAGTGCAGGTATTCGAACATATGGAAGCTTGAGATACATAAAATTCGTTGCCATAGACTTCAGGTGTTTTTCCATAAACGACAGCTCTGAAAGGCCAATCTGTAATTTCTTGGTATAAGATATAATCAGTGTTGCAATTTACACCAAAGTTTCCACGGCCTATATGCATGCTTAAATATATTGAGGTGTCATTGCAAGATTCAGGAAAGCAACAAGAAAGGGGATTTTTTAGGTCAAAGCTGTCTAGGTATGCTGTTCCTGGAAGTTCGGCTGTCGGACCGGTAATCGTAAAGTTTTGAGAATCATCACATGAGGTACTAAAATACATCACCCCATCGCTCATAACTGCCGGTGAAAAAGGGTCAGCATAAAAGCTTCCAGACACAAAAAGTCCACTCACAGTAACTCCTGCAGGAATCGTTACTAAAATACTGTCTTGATTGTGATCAGGAAGAAGACACGAGGGCATATCACCCCCAGTCCATTCTGATGCTGGTCCCGAAACTTCGGGGTCAATGATAACAGGGTAGTTGCGATCTGAATCGGAGAGCCACTCATTTGAAACACACAATTCTAATTGGACGTCGTCACCAACTTTTTGTATTCTATATCCACCGAGTGTATGTTTATTCTCTTCATCGAAACAGAATAAGGGACGAATCATTGCTACTTGATTTCCGAGAAGGTCGTAGAGTGCTATTGTACCATAGATCAATCCATCCCTTTTATAGGATTTGTTTTTCAATGGAACTAATCGGTAACCTTCTGGGAATACTATGGACTCAGAAATTATTGTATACCTTCCGTCCTGTATTAAAGGCGAATTAATCCGATAGGCATATTTCACTTTATTCTCGGAAAAAGCAATTTGTTTATCAACACCTTCAAAATAATTTTCAAAATAAGCGATGTTATTTTTCAATTCAAAAACCCTATTTGTATTAACAGATAGATTACAATTACCGCCTATCGTGAGCTTGTCATTATCTGATATGCTCAGGGAAAAGCTGCCATCTGCATCATTAAGATATGTGGGAAAGGGTTGTTGAAGCGCCGCATAACCTGAGGATTGTTTTTTTAGTTCTGATTTTATGGGTTCTAAATGCCCATCTTTATAGTAATGTATCGGCCGTGAACAGTACTCAGCACGAATGTCTCCTTTCGAGTTTTTATAAAGGTTTGAGGTTACTGTTCTTTCAGAGACCACTTCTTGCCAATCGTCTTTGTATTCAACAATATCTTGGTCATCGATAGAAACTTGCTTCGTAAGAGAGGCATTGAGGCTCCATAATTTAAAATTATTGTTTTGCCCAAAGTCTAATCCACAGCAAACAAACAAACAATATAAGATCAGGTAATTTTTCATTTTTAGCTGTATACGAAGATAGCTAAAATATTATGGCATGAGATTTCAATTCCTATTCTATCAATATTTTATGAGTTCTATTTTTTACATGAACGAAATATGTTCCTGGAGACCAAGCAGAAATATTAAGTATAGTCACTTTGCTTAAGGCCATAGTTTCGGATAGAACTTTGCCTTGTATATCAAGTAATCGAATGGTACTTCCTTCCTCGCTATTTATATACAAAACTTTTTTGGCTGGATTGGGATAGATATTTAATTCCGTAGTGATTTCGTTCAAAGATAGGTCGGTGTC
>MDTD01002791.1_pt1 | contig 15933 bp, 20 predicted proteins | sample 811221 | NCBI WGS metagenome assembly MDTD01 (sample SAMN05326646, study PRJNA326480) | marine metagenome | isolation source: seawater | place: Pacific Ocean: South West | collected 2011
GTGGTTGAAATATCGGTCTGTGCGCCTTTCAAGCCGGTCAATGCTGTGTAAAAAGACATTTTTAACTCCTGTTACGGTAAACTATTTGTAAAATTGTTGCAAAATATGTGCCAAAACTATGTAAAACTTCCAAACTATCGGAAATTTACTGCGCTAGAGACATCAATGTCGCCATAGTCTTCTATATTGAGTAAGACTTGTTTGGTGTCACCAGACCCAACAGAGGCTGAAATTACTCTTGAATAAATTGACGGGCTTAATTGTTCTGGTCCACTACCCGTATCAATCAGTGCTTCTATTTTAATACGTTTTTTCTGATCCACTATATCTTTAGGTAAATCGCTCCAAGAAAAACCTACTAAACCTGCTGCCAATGAACCTAAGTCTTCCGAATGTAATTCTTCGTTGGTTTCAGCATCAAAATATGTGAGCTTTGTCATAAAGGTCGCTTCTGGTAAATCTAAAACACCGTGTAGTTCACCATCTTCATTTGGCCTACCGATACTACCAGGCACTAAAACAGAATGGCCAAGAAGATTAGAAGCAGTAGCTATTCTCGCTTGATCGAATTCCTCTACTAATTTGCCAATTGAGTTGTTGACTTCTTGAATACCAGTGACTGTTGAGAACTGTGCCATCTGAGCAATAAAATCTCCGTTGTCCATTGGGGCAAACGGATCCTGATTTTGAAGCTGTGTAGTCATAAGCTTCAGAAAATCAGATTGGCCCAAAGTATCTGACTTGGCCTTTTGAGCATCACTTTGTTTAGTAATTCCTAATTTTTCAAATAGTGCAGTTTGAGCACTGTTTGGATCTATTGTAGACATGATTACTCCTATTTACCCATACTAATTGTTCGCATCATCAGCCCTCTTAGAGTGCTAACGACCTCTACGTTATTTTCATATTGACGAGATGCTTCTAGCATCTCGACCATTTCTTCTTCAGGATTAACTGCCGCCATGTAGATATATCCGTCTTCGTCAGCCTTTGGATGACCTGGCTGGTAGACTTTTTCAGGTTCTTTATCTACCGCCACAACGTCTACAACATCCACACTGGAAATTCCCGTTTTCTCAAGGTCATCAGCATATAAAGTACTAAAAACAGGCTTAATCGCTCGATAGGCTTCCGCTTCTGATGACGCTACAGATCTGGCATTTGCCAGATTACTTGCAACTGTATTTAGCCTAACCATTTGTGCAGACATCCCGCGAGCAGCCACGTCGAATATATTTTTAAGATCCGCCATCTTTACTCACCCCTTATTGCTGACATCAGGCCAGAAATTTTTCTATTTAAAAACTCTAAAGAAGTTTGGTATTTCATTACATTTTCAGAAAACTGCATTTGTTCAACATGAAGTTCCACAGTATTACCATCCATTGAAGGTGTAATGTTTTGTCTAAATTTGACTCCTTGCTCATTAGGCCCAATACTCATTTCAAAATGCCTTTTGTTAGAAACATTCACAGTTCCAAAACCCATTTTTGAATTAAGCATTTGTTCAAAATCTAAATCTTTGGCCTTAAAGTTCGGAGTGGCAGCATTTGCTATGTTTGATGCTAAAATTTCATTGCGCTGCGATCGCAGCGCTAACGCCTCAGCATGTACCTTCAAATGACCTTCAATCGTCTTCACAACTATTTCCATTTTTTGTTTTGCTTGGTTCGAATATTGCAAGTAGTGTGCCAAAGTATTGGAGTAGGAAAAATGGAAGAAGAAAGTAATTCAGAACTACACAAAGCACGAAATAAAATATTGATCAAATTTGCTGATCATTCGTTTTCGTCGGCTTTGGATGAAATAAATTCTGAGTTAACTGTAGAAAAAAATCATTCGAAGAAGCTAGCTTTGCTTTCAGCAAAAAGTTGGGTTTTGCGAAATAAGTTATACGCTACCCTACACGATCCATATATCTACTCACTAAATGAAGTAGAAAATACTGATGTTTTCGATCATATGGATGATGAAGATGAGACTGCGATTGACAGTTTATTCGATGATGACAAAAAGGACGCTATGGTAGAAGTTACCATGCTGAAAAACTCAACCCTCAATGGAACTAAGCTTTTAAAAGATACTACATTGGAAGTAACTGAAGAAAGTGGAAAAAAATTAATCGAAGATGGCAAAGCAAAGTTAAGTGATAAGAAACAATAATGCTATTTTAAATGACATAAACCAAAAAAATGACGATAAAATACAAATTACAAATTTCTTCAAATTAACGGATATCGCCAACTAATATCTCGTATGTCAACACTGACCCCTGGCTGTTCAAAAGACCTTTTTAACAAATATTCTTCATTATAATCATCCGTGTATAGAAAAATCGATGCGTTGCGCGGTGGAGCAAATCTAAGAAGATTAAAAAAATCTGAAAAATCTTTTTCTCCTAAATTAATCACAGCGCTCACAAGTGGTCTTTTGTCATCAAATTTTAAAAAGCCTATCGGCCCAATGTCCTGCTCTTTTGGTTGAAAAACCAATTTACAGTGATAGTTTGGAAATTCAGAAATATTGCATGACAGTGATATATCATGTTCTGTATCCAGCTGCCGCTTTAATATTTCTGCACTCAATACTGTTAGTTGTAACTGATTTCTTAAATGACCTGACACATTCGAAAAATCAGGCATGCACTTGACCTTCAATTAAGCTTTTAAGCTTTTTTATTGCAGCAGATTTTATTTGTGATACCCGACCAGTGGAGACGGATAAAATCTCTGCAATTTCGTAAACATTTAATTCCTCTACATAATATAATTGTAAAACCATCAACTGTTGTTCATTAAGATCTTCCAATTTATCACGTAGAATATCTTTTAATTGTCCATTAAATATTTTTTCTTCCACAGTTTTATCAGTAGCAAATAAAAAATCTCCATACGCTTCTGATGCTTCCTCTAAACTTTGGTGTTGACTGGCCGCAAAATCATGTTGCCAAGACATCACTTCATTCACCTCCAGATTTAATTCTTTCGCAATTTCATGAGCTTCAGGCTCTCTGAAAAGTTCTTTTTCAAGCTTTCGTTTTGCTTTTTCATAGTCTTGCTTACGTCTTATCGTACCTCTGCAAAGATTCGATGACTTTCGAAGATAATCAACAATTGCGCCTTTTATTCGCAATTTTGCATAAGAAACAAAAGACACATCTTCTTTTGGAGTATAATTATGAGCTGCTTCGATCAGACCAACCATCCCCAATTGCAATAAGTCATCTACTTCAACGACTTTGCCAACTCTCCCCACGTAGTAGAACGCAATTTTCTTAACAACATCCAAATTGTCGTTAATTAGCTGAGCTTTGTCATCTTGGTTATGAGTGTATCCATGCAACATAATTTAAGTCATTTATTAAAAAACTTTATACCACTAGAATTATTTTCTTCAAAATCTCGAAAATACTTTGCAATAGCGGCAAAATTTTCTGTCAGTGTTTTATCGAGGGATTTATTCAAAATAACTGGTTTTCTTGCAACAATTGAAGACGCCATAAGATTACTTTTAGGTAACCAACCCGCATATTCTACTTCAATAGACAAGAACTTTGTTACTATTTTTTTAAAACTTTCGAAGCTTTTCTTAGCTCCAGAGGCATTAACAGCCAGATTAACAATCACTGAAACATTGTTGAAATTCTTTTCTATGTTAAGAGCTTTTATAAAGGCATAGGCATCCATAAAACTCGTAGGTTCCGGCACCAATACAACTACTACTTTATCGCAAGCTGCTGCAAACTCTATGCTTGCATCCGAAGCACCAGCAGGAGTGTCGACAACTAATAAATCCAAAGTTTCTTTAAGTGGGTCTAGTGATCGGATTATTTCCCATCTCTTTTTACTGTCTAAATTTAGTAATTCCAATATACCAGAACCACCAGGAATTAATTTTAAACCAGTTGATGTTTCGTGGACAACATCTTCAATATTTATATTATTCTCTAAAATATCTTGAACTGTATTTTTCACCTTTTGATTTAAAAGTATATGTGAATTTGCCATGCCAAAATCTGCATCAAGCAACGCCACTTTCTTTCCTTCCATAGAAAGTCTGATCGAAGAATTTACAGCCAGAGAGGTCTTTCCAACTCCCCCTTTACCGCTTGATATCGCGATCGTTTTGACCATTGTTAAATTCCCTCATTCTCTATAGTTTGCAAGATATGTGACTTAACTTTATCTACCTGTGCAAAAAACAGACCTTCTGTTCCTGTCTCTAATCCGGAGAAAAACAAGCACTTATGATTTAGCTCAACAAACGCAGAGATTTCTGATAAAGACAAATCACATAAATCTAGTTTAGTGATTGCTAAATATTCGTTATCAGTTCCCCGTTTTGGAAAGTTTCCTTTAAGATATTGATAGCTATAACCAACTTCGCAGGCGTTTATTACGCTAATTTTTAATTTTGGATTTTGTTTATTTATGTCAACAAGTATCTCACTGATGTCATCAGAATTTCTAAGCTCAGCAACAGCTATTTTTTTTGCTTTGTTTTTATCATAGTCTGTCTTGGAGGCCCATGAATTAATCTTTTTGATAAGTTCTCTGGGATTACCCGCCTCTAAATTTTTACAGTCTTCGATTTCTTCTTTATTTTTCAAAAAAGCTATAAGTTTTTTAGTAAATACTGATTTGCCAGAATAAGCTAGACCTGCAATCAGAAAGACGTTGCTAGACTCAAAATGTGGGCATTTACCGTTTACAAACATCTTTGAGAGCGCTTTTGAAATGTTCTCCAGATTTTTTTCAGGAGAATTTTCAATCAGCAGCTCGATAACATTTTTAGATACACCAGAAATTTGCAATAAGTCAGTAACTGATCTTGAGCCAATCCTTCGTGTGTTATCATTTCCTTTCAGAGACAGATTCTCTAATTTTTGTAATTCATTTTTAATTGCCCGAATGCTTTCTTCCAGCGGACGATCATCTGATATGTCTCGGGTTTTTATTGTTTCTTTCTGAGTTTTTTCAATCTTATCAGCCAGAGCATCTGAGAAATTTTTAACTCTGTAGTCACTACCCAAAATTAGTGGCTCCGGAGTTTTCTTATACTTGGCTGGCTCATCATTTGTGGCTACTATCTCTATTTTCCCATCTACTTTAGTAGTCGAAACAATCAAAGCATCAGATCCAAGTCTTTTTTCTACCTCCTCCATGGCAGTAGCACTATCGGAGGCTTGTACTTTTATTTCTACCATATCTTAGGCTCCAGTTTTAACAACTTACTCATTGGTTTCTTCCTCGCCACCAATTGTGAATGCTATTTCAACACTACGGTTCTCAGGTAGCTCCGTAAAGCTTAACACGTTAACTGCAGGAAGTTGAGCACGAATGAAATTTGCGACATGGCGCCTAATTTGAGGTGCGACGATTAAAAAGACAGCTTTGTTATCTTTACTAAGCTTCTCCGACGCATCATTAACATTGGATAAAATCTTCTTCGCCAAAGTTCCATCTAATAAAAGCATTTTTTCTTCTGGGTTTTGGCGAACAGACGTTAAAATAAGCTGCTCTAAATCCGGTGAAAGAGTTAAAAGAGGCAACGTTTCTTTAAACTTTGTTAATCTCTGAATAAGTAGTGGCACTAATTTTGGCCTTATTGCTTCGGATATATCATCATTAGCCATTTTTTGAACGTTTAAGGCGGCTAATTCGCTCACAACAACATGCAAATCAGAAATTGGAACAGCCTCTTTTAAAAGGTTCTGTAGTATCTTGGTCAATTGGTGCAGAGGAATAATTTTCGGCACAACTGTCTGAACAAGGTTGGGCTGTGTTAATTCTAAATCATCCAACAGCGCTTGAACCTCATCCTGCCCAAGCAGTTCAGACGCACTATTCATTAAAATTTGACCTACATGAGTGATCAATACGGAGGTTGGGTCAATTGTTACATAACCTTTTGACTGAGCATCTTTGTCTAGCTCAGGTTCTATCCAAACTGCATCAACGCCAAAAGCAGGTTCTTTGACCTTCAAACCGTTTAATTCCAACTGTACATCATCACCCGGTATGGCTAATATTTTATCATAATATACCGTGTCATCAGCAACAATCTTTTCACCAATTTTAATTTGATATTGTGATGGCTCTAGATCAATATCATCTCGTATTCTTATACCTGGAACCACAAACCCTAATCTCTTCGACGTCTCTTTCCGAAGCTTTGTTATACTCGGAACTAAGCTACTATCATCGGATTGAGAAACAAGACTGACTAAACCAAACCCTATGTTGAGCGAAATTTTCGCATCATCTTTAACAGCACTTACATCAAATTCATTATCATTTTCTTCGGACTCTTCACTCTCTTTCTCTCCTTCAGAGGTAATTGCGGTTAACTCCTTTTTTCGTGAAAAGTAGGCTAGTCCTGCAGCTAGTACGGCGAAAAGGATAAATAATTTGTTAGGCATTCCTGGAACCAAACCAAGTGCTAAAACAACAAGAGAAGTTGGTATCCAGGCTGAGGAAAGATTAATCTGCTTTGAGATATGTTCGGACATATTGTGAGCAGAAGAAACCCGTGTTACGATTATCGCTGTCGCAATTGATAATAATAATGAAGGTATCGCCGCGACTAACCCATCACCAATCGCTAATAGAATGTATGCTTCTGCTGCCTGTCCTACAGATAAGTTATGCTGTAAAAGGCCAATGATTAACCCGCCGACAACGTTAACGAGTAAGATAAGAATACCCGCAATGGCATCTCCTTTGACGAATTTTGAAGCACCATCCATTGAGCCATAAAAATCGGCTTCTTTTGCAACTTCCTCTCGTCTCTCTTTTGCTTCTTCAGGCGTGAGAATTCCTGCATTAAGATCAGCATCAATGGCCATTTGTTTGCCTGGTAGTGCATCCAAAGTGAAACGCGCCGAAACCTCTGATACGCGGCCAGCACCTTTAGTGATAACAACTAGGTTGATAATTACTAATATTGAGAAGACAAATAAGCCGACTGCGTAATTGCCTGAAACTATAAATTCACCAAAAGCTTCAATAACCTGACCAGCAGCATCCGGGCCGGTGTGGCCATCTTTCAAAACTATTCTGGTCGACGCCACGTTCAAACCGAGCCGGAGTACAGTAGCAATAAGCAGTAAATTTGGAAATGAGGAAAAATCCAGTGGGCGTTGGGTATGAAGGGCAACCATTAATATCAACAGGGATAAAGTAATGTTTAAAACAAAAAACGTATCAAGCAAACCAACCGGCAATGGTAAAACCAACATGGCGACCAGAGCGATAATTCCAAATGGCAAAAAATAATTTACCAAATTTGGTGTAATAGCTTTCAGATTGAATGTTTCAGCTCTTTGCATTTTTGTTACCACAATTAAATTTTGTCAACTTTTTGAATTATAAATTATTGTTTTTATTGATATTATTTTAAAAAAATCATCCACAATTTTGTCTTTTAATCTAGTAAGCATAAACTGTGCCATCACTATATTTGATTGAGACAGTTCTAATGTCAGCATTTGCATGAATTATTGTTAGATAGAGATTTTCCAAATTCAAACCTATTCTGGCACAGAATTTGCTGAGGTGTATCAACGGCAATTAGGAAGATGATATGTTTTTTACACAAAAAAGATTTTTTAAATGTATTTTTTTAGGAACTGTTGTTGCGCTTGGCGGATGCTCTCCCCAAGGGCATTTTCTAAATCCTTTGACGGTTCAGAATTCTACACCTTCGCCTCAACTTGATAGTCAACAATCTCTTGAAAGTTCAAGTGCGCTTTTAAATGAAAGACGAGCAGCTGAGACTTCAAAGTATTATGTGCCAAGTGTTACGGCCGTCGGGTTTTCTTCAATTGCTATTCAACCATCAAAAAGTTTAAATCAACGACGTTTAATGGCTATACGAGCTGCCAAACTGGATGCTTATAGAAATTTAACAGAACAACTACACGGTATATACATTCAAGGCGAGACAACTATTGGTGAAGCGGTTTTAACTTCAGACAAACTTGGAGCGGCTTTAAGAGGAACAGTGATCGGAGCTCGTACAGTCAAGATTGAGCCAACTGGCAGCGATACTTATCAGGTAGAACTTGCCGTGAGCCAGACCCATGTTGATAGATTGATTAAAGCCTATCGGAACGGCTTACTGTAAAAAGTAAATAGTATTGTGTCTAGCCATATCAAAGATATCCTAAGCTGTTTTATTTTAATCTCTTTTATATTTTTATCCAACACCTCGAGTGCGGATAAAATAGTTAGAACCGATGGTGTGGCTCTAATTACATCAACATTAAATAAAGAGCTTTATCGAACCAGGGCAATCGAAAACGCGCTTCAAAACTTAACCTCCAAAGGCTTACAAACTTTGAACAGTTTTTCGATTGTCGAAAACGGCCAGGTTCTAATAGACCAAGTTCATTTAGCCTCTACGCTAGGAATTCAACAATACAATGTAGTTAAAGAAGAAATAAAGGGTAAATTATACCATGTAAGTTTAAACGTCGTTTTAGATGATAAGCACAATATGGAGAATAATTATCAATGCCGTAAAGCTAATCCACCTTTAGTAGATCTCACGTTAGTTCTGAAAAAAGATTATAATAAAATGCCAGCTTGGTTTATGATCTCAGATAATTTTATTAGCCAAGTAATTGCAAATCACGAATTCCAACCAGGACTTAGAAAAACTAATCTCGATAGTCGAGAAAAAGTTACAGATCCTTCGTTTTATTCCTTATACGAAAAAGCTGATAGAGCAATTGAGCCTGATAATCATTACAAACTTCACGCTAATGTTATTTTGGAACCGAAACTTAATAATAGCTTGTTGGGGAAAAACTTGGATATTGAGGTGACAGTTTTGTCACATATTTTTAGGAAAAAGAAAAAAATTCTTGAACAAAAGGAAGTTAGTAATTTTACCGTTATAAAAAAGAACTTTAATGGACTTGTGTCGCCCGTAACCAGAAAAGACTGGCCTTCAACGAAAAAAAATATGGCTAACTTTATTTTGAAAACACTTGAGCAACAGCTTGCGCAATTGAACTGCCTGGAATTTTTCCCAACAATACAATCAAAAAGTGGAATTACTTATTTAGATTATGGAAGCTTTGATGGAATTAAGTCCACTGATATGTTTTTGCTGAAGAAAACCGATGCAAAAAAGATTTATTTTCGCATTGAAAGTCTTGGCGCATATCGAACGGAAATAAAAATAATTTCTAAAGTGGAGGGTTCAAAAGAATTCTTAGGCTCACAGGTAGAAGTGGTTTCAGGCTTATGAAATACAATTACTTAATGCAACTTGCATTGTGCTTAGCTTTTTTAATCTCACCCATTAACAATTTAAATGCGTCAGAAATTGTAAATGGTAAAATGATTAAACAGCAAGCGCAAAATTATTTCAGTAAAAATAATATTAGACTACGTCTTATTGTTTCAGATAAACGCACATTTTTCCCTTGTTCATCCCAATTGACGTTTGGTCAGAGAACTAAAAACAACTGGTCTACCGTCTTAGTTGCTTGTCCAAGCGAAAACTGGTCGACATTGGTCCGAACAAAGCACGCAAATGAAAAGATCTTTGATGATCAAAAAAATGTTATTTTTGAACCACTCAGAACCGTAGCCCTATCCAAAAACATATCTAAGGGTCAAGTTCTTTCAGTAGATGACTTAGTCTTGATTAACAGGCCAGAGACCAAATTTCATGGGGCATTTCAAGAAATTGACCAAGTACTTGGACGCAAAACTAAAGTTAGCTTAGCCTCTGGTACGGTAATCAAAGCTCGGCATCTTGAAACAGTTTATCTAGTAAATAAGCAAGATACTGTGTTGGTTGTGGCACAGAATAGTAAATTATCGATAACCACATCTGCAATTGCCTTGGAAGAAGGGCAATTAGGTGATATGATCACAATTGAAAATATTAATTCAAAGAAAGTTTTAAAGGCAATAATTACTGGAACAAAAAAAGTTTCACCAATAACTAACATGTAGTTAATAGATGTCGTATGTAGTAGCGAAAGGAGTTTCAAAATGGTTGATACAGTAAGAAATAGCCCCAACATTGGGTCTGGAACTGTTCAAGACCAAAGAAAGTCGCGCGTTTCGCAAGCAGAGACATCACAAACTTCAGGGGCCGATAAAGCAAATTTGGCAACAAACTCCTCTGTAAGTGTGGATTTATCTGTGAGTGAAAAAGTAAAATCACTTTCCAGCGAGCCACCAGTAAATATAGAAGTGGTAAATGAAATCCGCCAGAAAGTATCTGAGGGACGCTACCCTATCGATTTAAATGCGATATCAAATAAACTATTTGAAAGCATTAAGGAAGGCGAAGGTTAGAGTAGTAATGGATATTGAGGGTTTAATCGAAAATTTAAAAACCCTTTCAGATATCTTAAAGTCCAAACCAATACGCGAAAGCACAAGCTTGAGCGACTTTGAAAAGAGTTTCGGTAGGTTCGAAGCAGCGCTTTCGGACCTTAAAGGCGTGTCTAAACGGCCGGCACCGCAAGATTCTATTAAACTTAAGTCGGTCTTGGAAAATCTAGGGGAAATTATCGCTGAACTTAGTGAATTATGTGATGACAGACTAAGTCTTCTAGAATTTGTTAGTGAAATAACGCCCATAAAATCTATTGAGGGTTAATCCTCTCAAAAGTTACTGCAGCTTCGTTTTGTTGCTGCAAAATTTCTTCTACGGTTAATTGCTTTGTTGTATTTTCTAAAAGGTCAGTGACGCCTTCTACGCCATATGCTTGAGCAATTGAAAGCCAAACATACGCAGATTTGAAATCCGGTGCGACCAACAATTGAGTATAGGTTTGTCCTAACTTCAAAGCAGATAATTGATCGCCCTCGTTTGCAAGTGCCGACAATTCGGTTATCACTTGAGTGGCGACCTCATCTCTGAGCGCTTCAGTAATTGAAGGAAATATTTTCTCTACTTGAGTAAAAGCAGTTTGGTGATTATTCAAGTAAGCATACCAAGACCAGTACAGTGCATTTTTAAAGTTTTTCGGAGTTCCTAAACCATTCAAATTTAAAATAGCGAGGTTAAACTGCGCCTCTGGCAATCCCAAATCAGCTAAAATTTTAAATTCTGATACTGCTGCGACATATTCCTGCTTACTAACCAAATTTACAGCATTTTCGAATTTATTCACCTGTGCATCTTTGTCATTATCATGGCTTGCAGCTAATAAAATATTCGCAATAAATATTGGAAAAGTAAGAAGAATTAACATTGATTTTTTCATTGCTCTGCTACCATCACTAATTTTAATTCAAGAAGTTTTCTTTTTTTGTTTTTATTCGTTTCATATACAATTACTTTGGGTCTTTGGTTGTCCTCTTTTTTAAACTCCAAGGAAACCTTATCTGGCAAATAAACTCCTCCTCGTTCAAGAATTTCTACAGGATATTTATAAAATGCCTCCAAAAAACGCTTATCAATCCAAGTCCTTGCCAAGGCTTGCCCTAAAACTTCTGGAAGGTACTGCTGAATTTGGTTCTCACTCTCCAATATAATATCTTGCTCGCTAAAGCGCGATAAATCCTGATTATCCAGATAGTTTAAATCAGGTTTTCGCTGGATTACCTTTTCACGTAACTTTTTCAATCCATTTTGGAATTTTTGGAACACCGTATTACCCTAAATATAATTATTCAGACAATTGTTTATAAGAAACTTTCTATTTAGGCTAGCTTTAGCACAATTCGCATTATAACCTATAGCAAATAAAATCCCAGGAGAGGCAACATCCTGATGAATTCAGTCGACAGTAAGATTATCGGACAATCAAAACCTGCTGTAGAGCTTAAAAAAATGATCAGTCTTGTAGCCTCTTCAAATTCGCCAGTCATTATTAATGGCCCCACTGGGTCAGGAAAAGAACTAGTCGCAGAAGCAATCCATGAAGAGAGTAGAAGAAAAGGAAACTTCATAGCGTTAAACTGTGCTGCCATTCCGAGTGAACTTATGGAGGCTGAGATATTTGGATTTGAAAAAGGAGCATTCACCGGAGCACTAAAAACAACAATAGGAAAGTTTGAACAAGCCGACAAGGGTACCCTATTTTTAGATGAAATTGGCGATATGCCATTTGGCCTACAAACCAAACTACTTAGAGTTTTGGAAAATTCTGTCATTTCGAGAGTTGGAAGTAATAAAGAGATTAGATTAAACGTGAGAATAATTTGCGCCACACACAAAGATTTAAATGATCTTGTCGAGACAAATGTATTTCGAGAAGACTTGTTGTTTCGCTTAAATGTTTTTCCCGTGTCAGTTCCGAGCCTAAAAAACAGATCAAGTGATATCCCAGATCTGGTCCAACATTTTCTTAATATCAAAACAAGGACCGATAAAAGTAAAAGGCCCCATTTTGAAGAAACGGCTTTAGAAGCATTAAAATCTTATGATTGGCCAGGCAATATTAGAGAAGTAAGAAATGTAATTGAAAGGTCATTGATTTTCTTTCCGAACCAATCAGTTTCTGGGGAGGACGTTAATCAATATCTCATTTCTGTAAACAATAGCGTGATCACCAGAGCTGAGGAACAAAAAGCAATATGGGCAGAATTTGACGAATTAGGAGATTCACCTGTAAATTTAGAAAATGAGGCTCCAGTAAACTTACCCACGCCAGATGACTTTGCAACTTGGTTTGATACAAATAACTCCGTAGATTTACGGTTGCTTCTGCGAGATATTGAAATTGTTCTCATTGAAGCCGCGCTAAATCGAAATAATGGTAATACAAGTGAGGCTGCCAAAGATCTCAAGCTTCTTCGAACAACTTTGATAGAAAAAGTAAAAAAATACGGACTTTAGTTTTTAATTCTTTTGCTTTTTCCACGCCTCTATGAAATTTTCCAGCAAAGATTTTGTGCTGTTGAATTCTGTCATAGACTTTTCCATATCGCCAAACTGAGCGGTATATCTATTTGTGATTAATTCTTCTCGTTCTTCGAGAGCGGTTAATCTCTCTTCAATATCTGCACTCATGGTTTTGTATGACTCATTGGCACTATTCAAAGATGACTCAAGGTCTAGAATAGATGTCATCATTTCGTCTATTTTATTTGCAAAACTTTTTCCTACGTAAACATCAAAATCCGCAGGGGTTTCTGCAGCAGATATAATTACTAGTCCAGGATAGGAAAGAGATGTAAAGCGACTACCTCCATTAAAAGATACTTGCATTAAATCTGTATCACCAAATTTCCAATCGTCACCAACTTTCGTAACAGTATAAGTTCCCTCATCTATGCGTGTATATTGAGATTTTGTGGCCGTAATAGACGCAGAATTTGTTGTCAGATTATCATCTTTTAGAGCGTTAAAATACTCGGGGTTAGTAGATAAAGTTTTCTCAAAAGTGACCTCATCTAAATAATATTCACCATTGCTATCCGTTTTTATCCCAAGTTGAGAAAAATAAATTAAGTCTTCACCGAAGCCTTGAAGTGGCTCGACTGCAAGCCGTTTGAAATTATTTTTAATTGTCGTAGTGGCAGGGTCCATTGCGAGTGGTCCGTTTTCATCGCCCTCAATATCAATAAAAGTTAAACGATCTATTTCAGCCTTAAATTCATTTAGCGAGAAAATAACATCTTCAACAGTTTGGCGAATAGCATCTTGAGAACGTGAAATACCTACCGTTGCAGCATCTGTAAAATCAGACTTAAGCTCGATCGACGCTCCATCTATCAAATCTGTAATTGAATTTTTTTTACGTGTGACGGCAACGCCGTCCAACTCAAAAGAGGCGTTTGATGATAACTGACTAAAACTATTTGCGAACCCGTGACTTGTAGGGTCATCAGGCGTTGCCCACCGGTCATCTCCCGTGATTTGAAAGCCATTTTCAAAGCCAGTGTCATCACCGGATAAAATAACTGAATAATTGGTTCCCTCACCTGTCGTATCTACAATTTGAGCCTCTATATCTTGCATATCGTTGAATAAGCCAACTACCTCTCCAACAGTCATATCAGTAAAGTTTAAAGAACTTTCTGTACTATCAGGATCTTCAGTAAAGTCATAATCATCAGCGGCAACACGGGTCCATGATCCAAATTTAATTGTTAAATTTGCTGAAAATGGATCTGTAAGATTGGTAAATTCTCCCAATTCAAATACCATTTTTTTTGCCAAAGTTACATTTTCGATAGTTCTGTTTCCGGGCTCTAATTTGGATTCATCTGTAGCAATGATATCAACACCAGAACTATTGGTAGAACTTATTGAAAAAAATGTGTCTGTGGAGATTGTATTAAAGTTTTTTTGCGTTACCGCGACCTGAGAATTTAAAAACCCTATACCTGAGATTGCGCTATCGGTCTTTTCTTGCTTAACGGTCTGCATGGCGCGCTTTGGCTCTATTTCCGAGGCAACAATTGCAGTCACCAACTCAGAGACATTAAATCCCGAGCCACCTTTGTTTACCAAACTGAGATAATCAGGTTTTGCGACTTCGCCCATTATTATAATACTCCATAGATATTAACGACTTAAGAACCAAAGAATTAGCCTTAGTATGTAATTTCTATTTCAATTCGCCTATTTTGCTCTCTACCTGAGGCAGTTTCATTATCAGCAACCGGTGAGGTCTCACCCTTACTTACGGCGGATAAACGATCGCCATCTATTAGGCCAGTACGCTGGATTGCCTGTACTACACTTGCAGCTCTCCCAGCGGCCAAATCCCAGTTATCCCGAAACTGTGCATTCGATATAGGAACATCATCTGTATGGCCAGTAACTGTGATTTTACTATCAGGGCTCATAGCAGCCAATGATATTCGATCCAATATACGTTGAGCTTCATCCGTTAAATCTGCGGTTCCTGAAGGGAAAGCTCCTCCAGAACCAACGGTAATAAAAACTTTATCATCACGCTGTTCTACTTCGATTAAACCTTGGTCAATTTGTTGTTTAAGGGCAACTGTCAATTCTTCTGTAGTACGCGAGGCGTTTTGCTGCTTCTCAAACGCTTCTTGAGATGACCCACCTTTGCCTTCACCATTTTGTGGGGCTGCCGCGTCCATCGCTGCTGCAAGTTTTTCTAGCTCACCTTCTATTCCGCCAAAAAGAACCTCGTTTTCGGAAGCACCTGATGATTCCCTTGCTTCATTCAGAGCCTCGAGCGTTTCCGCAATCATTGTGCTTACGTCCTTATCAGAAGTTTTCTCTTCAGGAAAGTTTATCACTACGTTCTCACCAAGTGTTTCTACCGTAACTTCTCCAGTATCTATTGCCTTTTTAAGCTGATCCGCGAGCTCAGTCGCATCAAGCTGCTCTGCCCCTTCGCCACCTTCACCATCAAAATCAGACTGCTTTTGTTTGTCAGCCTCACTTCCGTCAGGAGCATCTTCTGTTTTAGTTTGGAGCTCTAGTTCGGGAGCTTGTAATTCGGTAGTTTGCTGTCGGAGAGTATCCGTTATCGCTGGTGTAGGGTTAGGGCTGAAGTTAAGAGATATTACCGTTGTACCCTTGGGCTGCTCAACGACAGGCACCACTTTCTGTACACCAAAAGCCTCTCTCAGAGTACCTGAAATTTGTTTAAATTTTGGCACATTAAATTCTGCAAAAGATAAAATAAGAACAAAAAACGCCATCAAGAGCGTAGCCATATCAGCGAAAGTTGCCATCCAGGCCGGCGCACCCGACGGTGGACATTTCGGGCACTCTTCCTCTTCCTGTTCTTCTTCTAAAACTTCTTCAGCCATTTGATCAAATCAATCCCAGAATAATTCCCCACGTTACGCCGCTAACTCAAATTTACTTTGCAGCTTGGGTGGTAAGGCTGCGGCCATTTGATCTTGGATGTTTCTTGGGGACTCGCTTCGAGCGATACCTCTTAGGCCTTCAAGAACAATTTCCCGATAAACTATTTCATAGGACGTGTAATACTCTAATTTACCAACAATAGGCGCAAATAGCACA
>MDTD01168406.1_pt1 | contig 15931 bp, 12 predicted proteins | sample 811221 | NCBI WGS metagenome assembly MDTD01 (sample SAMN05326646, study PRJNA326480) | marine metagenome | isolation source: seawater | place: Pacific Ocean: South West | collected 2011
CAAACGCGATAGATCATATTCATTTTTTTTACTATAAATCATATTGTTATATGTTTCCAAATCTACCGTTTTCAAGCTTGATATAGGCTGATCTTTCCCACGCATATTGTATACCCTCTGGCCAATCCATCTTATTTTTGTTCATGATTTGTTCTATTTTAGAAAGCGACTAGAGTCAAGATTTTCTAGCGCGCACAAAAGGGTGAAAATAATCAAACTGAAACTGAACCCTTATTGGGGGATCATCTCAATTTACACGGTAACAGGCCAGTCCTGTGTTAGTTTTATTTCGGCAATTCGCTTTCAACCAGCCGTGCCCAATAGCTAGCACCGGTAGTAAGCACATCATCATTGAAATCATAGCGGTCATTATGCAGCATTGCCCCTTCTTTTGACGGCCCAGCACCAAGCCAAATGTAAGAGCCTGGTTTTTCGCCGAGCATAAAAGCAAAATCCTCCGCTCCCATCGATGGTAATAAATCGGTAACTATATTTTCTGATCCCAAAACATCTGACGCAACAGACACTGCCCTTGCCGACTCATTAGCATGGTTAACCGTCGGCGGGTAGCCCGGCTGCCAGTCAATTTCAACCTCGCAATCGTAAGCTTCGCCTGTTGACTGAGCAATGTCAAAAATTGACTCTTCCAATAATTTGCGGATTTCAGGTGAAAACGATCTCGCTGTACCGCCAAGCCTTGCTGTTCCCGGAATAACATTCAATGCGCTGCCAGCATCAAAAATTGTGATGGAAACAACTGCAGGTTCTAACGCCATAACACGCCGTGATACGATTGATTGCAGCGATTGCACCATCGCCGCCCCGCAGGGTATGGGGTCAATTGCTAGGTCAGGAATCGCAGCATGCCCACCTGATCCTTTTATATGAATTTCAAAAAAATCAGCGGCTGCCATACAGGCACCATTATGGACACCAATTTTTCCGACATCCATACCTGGCCAATTGTGCATACCCCAAACTGTACTCATTTCGAATTTATCAAATAAGCCATCTTTAATCATTGCCTCGCCGCCGTTGCCTCCTTCCTCAGCGGGCTGGAAAATAAAATATACCGTACCATCAAAATTACGAGTTTCAGCAAGATATTGCGCTGCCCCAAGAAGCATTGCAGTGTGCCCATCATGACCGCACGCATGCATTCTCCCCGGCGTTTTTGACGCGTGTGCAAATCCATTCATTTCCTGCATCGGAAGAGCATCCATATCTGCTCTCAGCCCTATTGCAGACGTTCCACTACCAGAGCCATGCAAAACACCGACGACGCCTGTTTTGCCCATTCCACGATGAATTTCAACACCAAAGGATTGTAACTTTTTGGAGATGAAATCTGAGGTCCATACTTCCTCATAACTAGTTTCAGGGTGTTGATGAAGCAGATGTCGCCATCCCTTCATTTCCTCTTCCCTATCTGCAATCGAATTTATCACAGCCATGATGACCGCCCCAACTTTCAAAATATTTAAAATAAATCTAGATTTGTTCAATGGTTCGAGACCACAACAGTCAACGCGAATATTGCAGCTATTTTGTCTTGAAGGTCAAGGCGGTTTCCATAGCCAAAAACTCTTGCTTGGCACTGATTGACAATTGCTAACCTTCCAGCTTAAAACCGGTTACAACATGTCGATTGGGACATATCAGATGTCGCTGTCAAGCTAGGCATCTGTTTACAAATGAACACCATAGCAGTGCAAAGCTAAGATCCAGTGTTTGTGCTGGGAGTGGTTTGTTCTGCATTAAAGTTTGAAGGTGAATGATATGGCACAAAATCAGCCAGATCGTGGTCAACGTGGATTGCCGGGCGGGAGCCCGCGTTATTCAGCGTTCGCGCTTGTCAAAAAGGCGTTTAACTATCACCAGAACTGGCAGCGTGCATGGCGCGATCCGGAACCAAAATCTGGGTATGATGCGGTTATTATCGGCGGTGGCGGCCATGGGTTAGCAACTGCTTATTATCTGGCGGCTGTTCACGACCTGACAAATATCGCAGTGATTGAGAAAGGCTGGATCGGTGGCGGCAACACGGGTAGAAATACAACTATCATTCGATCAAATTATCTTTGGGACGAGTCAGCCGCTATTTATGAGCACTCAATGAAACTTTGGGAGGGCATGACGCAAGATCTCAACTTCAACGTTATGTTTAGCCAGCGCGGTGTCTTAACAATTGCTCACAGCGAACATGAGTTGCGCGAAATGTCTCGCCGTGTCCACGCGATCCGTTTGAATGGCATTGACTCGGAAATTCTAAACCCCACCCAAATAAAGAAATTTGTTCCGACAATAAATATCGATCAATCGATTCGATATCCCATTATGGGTGGGTTTTTGCAAAAGCGGGGTGGAACGGCGCGCCATGATGCAGTGGCATGGGGTTTTGCACGAGCGGCAGATGATCTTGGCGTCGACATCATCCAAAGATGCGAAGTTACCGGCCTACGACGACAAGGGCGAAAGATTATCGGTGTGGAAACCAGCCGCGGTTTTATAAAAACAAAAAAGGTGGGCTGTGTTGTTGCGGGGCATTCAAGTGTCGTTGCAGCGATGGCTGGTATCCATTTGCCAATTGCTAGTCGCCCTTTGCAAGCGCTTGTTTCTGAGCCTATCAAACCAATTCTTGACACGGTGATAATGTCAAACGCTGTTCATATGTATATCAGCCAGTCTGATAAGGGAGAAATGGTTCTTGGGGCTGGTGTTGATAAATACAACTCATATGCCCAGCGGGGCTCATTTCCAGTGCCAGAGCATATGCTTGCAGCAGCGGTTGAGTTATTTCCGGTTTTATCGCGTCTCCGTATGCTGCGTCATTGGGGCGGCATTGTCGATACATGCCCAGATGCATCACCTATTATTTCAAAAACTGACATTGAAGGTTTGTATTTTGACTGTGGTTGGGGAACAGGTGGCTTCAAAGCAACACCCGGATCAGGACATGTTTTTGCCGATTTAATTGCCAACGATCGTCCAAATAAAATTGCAGCCCCTTACGCGCTTGATCGATTTCGGTCTGGTCTTTTGATTGACGAACATGGCGCTGCTGGCGTTGCGCATTAAGCTGGCTTGTAGGAGAGGTTTATGTTAATTATCCCCTGCCCCTATTGTGGCCCCCGTGACGAAATTGAATTTGTTTGCGGTGGTGAAGCACATATCGCGCGCCCTCCTGCCGAACATAAAATTACAGACTCTGAATTTGCCGATTATCTTTTCTTCCGCGATAACCCGAAGGGGGTTTTTTTGGAAAGATGGCGCCACAGCGCTGGATGCAGGCGTTGGTTTAATGTGGCACGCGACACTGTAACACACAAAATTATCGAGGCCTACCCGATGGGAAGCTTGCCAAAAAAGACCATCGCAAGAACTGCATATGAGTCCAATTGGCGCCGTGATACCGTCGCTGAAAAAGCGGCCAAACCGGAAAAGCGCAGCAAAAGCGGAGGCATCAAATAATGGCATATCGTGCAAAAGCTGCGAAGGGCCAACAACCTGCCCGCATTGACAATGCAAGTCGCATTGACCGCACCACGCCCGTTACCTTTACATTTGATGGGCGGGCATATAGTGGCTTTGCCGGGGATACGCTGGCATCTGCACTTTTAGCAAATGGTGTATACCTTTTTGGACGGTCATTCAAATATCACCGGCCCCGCGGCATCATAGCCGCAGGATCAGAGGAACCTAATGCGCTCATCAGGCTCGGCAAAGACGCTTATGCCGAACCAAATTTGCGGGCCACGCAAATTGAAATTTTTGACGGACTTTATGCCGAAAGTCAGAACCGCTGGCCGTCCCTTAAGTTTGATGTTGGGGCGGTCAATTCAGTTTTTAGCCGCCTCTTCCCAGCCGGCTTTTATTACAAAACCTTTATGTGGCCGCCCGCTGCGTGGATGCGTTATGAACATGTGATCCGTCATGCTGCAGGGCTTGGCAAGGTAGCTAACAATCATGATGATCCCGACCGCTATGAAAAAACCCATGCCCATTGTGAAATTCTTGTCGCTGGCGGGGGCGCTTCCGGATTAATGGCAACATTGCAAGCGGCACGCAGTGGCGCCCGTGTTATTTTAGCTGATGAACAAAACGAGTTCGGTGGCTGGCTTTTGGGCGAGAACGATATCAGCATTGACGGCCAATCGGCAGCGAGCTGGATTTCTAACATGATCCGCCAATTAGAGGCGATGCCAAATGTGACTTTATTGTCCAGAACCACCGTTTTTGGATATTTGGATCATAATTTTCTCACCCTGAATGAACGCGTTACCGATCATCTTGGAAAACGGCCTTCACACTTACCACGGCAACGCTTATGGAAAGTTCGAGCACAACAAGTCATTATCGCACAAGGGGCGCATGAGCGGCCCCTAGTATTTGCGGGTAACGATCTTCCCGGCATCATGCTGGCAGGGGCAGTGAGGACCTATATTAACCGTTATAGTGTCTGTCCAGGCCAACGTGCAATCGTGATGTGCAACAATGACGATGCCTATCTCACAGCCCTTGATTTGCACCGAGCCGGTGCAAAGGTGGTTGTAACGGACCTTCGAGCTCAACCTAAAGGCACGTTGGTGCGTACTGCCCGCGATGCTGGCATTGATATTCTTGACGGCCACGCTGTTATTGCCGCTTTTGGAACCCGCCGAGTTGCAAGAGTTGAAATTGCCCCTGTTGACAATAGTGTTAACGCCATCATTGGCGATATTATGCATCGTGACTGCGATTTGATTGCGATGTCGGGTGGTCTATCGCCTGCTGTCCATCTTCACTCGCAAGCTCGCGGCAAGCTAAAATGGGATGAAAGAAAATTGTGCTTCTGCCCATCGGCAACCCATGAATCAAGCTTTAACATTGGCGCATGTAACGGCAGCTTTGATCTTTATGCCGGCCTAAAAGAAGCGATTCTTGTTGGTAAAAAAGCTGCGGCTTTAAGTGGCTTTGAAGCTGCCAGTATGACCATACCTGATGTGACAAGCGTCAAACAAAGCTGGCATCCACTTGCCGCATGGAAAATTCCAAATGGCCACCGACCAGGACGGGGGCCCAAAGCATTCGTTGATTTTCAGAATGATGTTACCTCGAGTGACGTTACGATGGCTGCGCGCGAGGGGTATCATTCAGTTGAACATCTAAAACGCTATACCACAACTGGTATGGGAACCGATCAGGGAAAAACTTCCAATATCAACGCCCTCGCAATTCTAGCTGATGCGCTTGGCAATGAAATACCCGAAGTTGGCACAACGACATTTCGTATGCCTTATACGCCATCCAATATCGGGGCCATTGCTGGCCGTGATATTGGCGGATTATTTGATCCGGTTCGCCTAACCCGCATGGATGATTGGCATCGGAAAGCCGGCGCTAAATTTGAACATGTTGGCCAATGGATGCGAGCATGGTACTACCCGCAAGAAGGGGAGACGATGCATGACGCAGTCAACCGCGAGGTGAGGGCAGCACGGTCGAGTGCGGGCCTCCTCGACGCATCGACGCTTGGAAAAATTGACATCCGCGGACGCGACGCTGCCGAGTTTTTAAACCGTCTTTATACCAATGCGTGGAGCAAGCTGGGCATCGGAAAATGCCGCTATGGGCTGATGCTCAAAGACGATGGAATGATTATGGATGACGGAGTGACCACTCGGCTTGGCAAAAATCATTTTCATATGACCACAACAACCGGGGGTGCAGCACACGTTCTTGACTGGATGGAAGAATGGCTGCAAACCGAATGGCCTGACCTTGAGGTCTATTTAACATCGGTGACAGAACAATGGTCTGTCGCAACAATATCTGGGCCAAATGCCGCTAAAATTCTAGAACGAGCCGGGATTGATATCGACTTATCACCAACAAAATTTCCATTTATGTCAATGAAGGACGCACATGTTGGCGGACTACCGGCGCGTATATTCCGCATTTCCTTTACTGGCGAGCTCTCATACGAGATCAATGTCGCGGCGCGTCATGGGCTGGCATTATGGACCCATTTGATGAAAGCGGGTAAGGTCCACGGCATTACGCCCTACGGCACTGAGGCGATGCATGTGCTCCGCGCTGAGAAAGGTTTCATTATTGTTGGGCAGGAGACCGACGGATCGGTCAACCCGTATGATTTGGGTATGGATTGGATTGTCTCAAAAACTAAACCTGACTTTATCGGCAAGCGTGCGCTTGCTCGCGAAAGTATGGGGTATGGTAACCGCAAACAGCTGGTTGGGCTCATATGCAATGATCCCAAAACAGTCATCCCAGAGGGCGCGCATGCAGTTATTGATCCACACCAACCCCTTCCAATGGACATGCTTGGGCAAGTTACATCTTCCTATTTTTCACCAAATTGTGAACGTTCAATTGCCATGGCAATGTTAAAGGGTGGACATGGGTTGAAGGGTCAAACAGTCTGCTTTCCAATGCTTAATGGAACCATTCTAAGGGCAAAGGTTGTTGATCCAATTTTTTACGATCCAAAGGGGGCGCGTATAGATGGCTAATTCATCTACCATTAGACCCGTATTTTCTGGTGAGACCGCGCTTTCAGGCAAGCCTGACAGCAAAAGAGCGAACCCCAACGGTGGACCGGTAGGCGTTGTCTTTAATGTTATGGAGCATCTAGGCAAGCTAAACATCCGAGGTGACTACAGTCTAAAGGCAGCGATAGAGGCAGCAACGGGCTGCAATTTTCCGCCGTTAGCGAACCAATTCAAGGCTGCTGGAGAACGGCGCATTATCTGGCTTGCGCCTGATGAATATCTGCTGTTGTGTGAGAGTGGCAAGGAAAAAGCTTTGCAGGACACATTGGTCAGCACAATCAAAACAAGCCATTTTGCTGTCACTGATGTAAGCGATAGCTTGTGCGCGCTGTCGCTAAGTGGGCCAGCTGTACGAGACGTTTTAGCAAAGGGATGCAGCCTCGATTTGCACCCATCAAAACTTGTGGCTGGAGAATGCGCACAAACTCTTCTTGCCCGCGCAAGCATTATTTTGATTACGCTGTCAGATGATACGTTTATCCTAATCTGCCGAACAAGCTTTGCACCTTACATCCATGACTGGTTGGTCGATGCCGCCTTGGAATATGGTTATCAATTCAAGAAATAATTAAATTAGAGAAGCTCTAAGCCACAGTGATCATTTTTACTTGCCCTGGCCTTAATCTGCGTAAATAAGGGCAATCCTTGAGGCGACCTAATAGTCGTTATCAGGTAATTCTTCGACACGTTTAGCGATATAAGAACGCAACGCCTCGTCAATTTCTGGATCCATTGGCGGTGCTTCATAAGCGGCAAGCATTTCTGCAGCCCGCTCGCGAGCCCGAACAATGCTCTCAACCTCGCCTTCGGATGACCACTGTTCAAATGTTTTATTGTCCGCCATTTGCGAGCGCCAGAACGCGTCTTCAAAATTGGCCTGCGTGTGGGATGATCCAAGAAAATGCTGACCAGGCCCGGTTTCCCTCAATGCATCTAATGCCTGCCCATTTTCAGACAAATCAATGCCGTTAACTAATTTTGGAATCATCGTCAATTGATCAGCATCAAGAATCAACTTTGCATAATCAGCCACCAAACCACCCTCCATCCAACCTGCTGAGTGCAAAACAAAATTAGTTCCACTCATCACTGTTGGCAGAATCGTATGAGTTGATTCATATGCAGCCTGGGCATCGGCAGTTTTTGATCCAGTTAATGATCCGCCAGATCGAAACGGAATACCGAGACGGCGGGCTAATTTCGCACAGCCGTATAACACCTTTGCCGGTTCAGGCGTGCCAAATGTGGGAGCACCGGTTTGCATCGACATTGAACTCGCAAAACTGCCAAAAATAACTGGCGCACCTGGATTCAACGCTTGGGTGAAGGCAATTCCACTCAAGGCTTCAGCAAGCGTTTGTGCCAAGGTACCAGCAACCGAAACAGGCGACATAGCCCCAGCGAGAATAAAAGGCGAAATGATTACCGCTTGATTGTTGCGCGCATACACCTTCAACGCACCAAGCATGGTGTCATCCCATGTCATCGGTGAATTTGCATTTATCAAGCTGGTTAGCACGGTATTTTTGGCAACAAAGTCACTACCAAAAAGAATTTTTGACAGTTCAAGCGAGTCTTCGGCCCTGCTTGGCGCGGTGACAGACCCCATGTAGGGTTTATCAGAAAGGCGCTGATGCGCATAAATCATTTCCAGATGGCGTTTGGTTACAGGCAAATCGACAGGCTCGCAGATTGTACCACCAGAATGATGCAATCCCGGGTGCATGTAAGTCAATTTAATCAAATTTCGGAAGTCTTCCATCGTTGCATAGCGGCGTTCATTATTTAAGTCCCGCACAAATGGCGGGCCATAGACCGGTGCGAACACCGTGTTCATTCCGCCAATTTCAACCGACCGTTTTGGATTCCGCGCGTGTTGGGTAAAACCCGATGGCGCCGTTGAGCACAATTTACGGGCAAGGCCACGCGGAAAATGCACACGTTCGCCCCGGATATCGCACCCGGCATCACGCAGTATTGTCAGTGCTTCAGGATCGTCACGGAAATCAATGCCAATTTCTTCAAGAATTGTCTCGGCATTGTTTTCTATAACTTCAGCGCCCTCGTCACTCAAAATATCGAATGGCGCAATTTGACGAGCGATAAATGGAGCAGCAGCAATCTGGTCGCCGGATGCGCGCGCGGTGCGACGTGCATCACGTCCACCCCCACGGCGACCTCGCCGTTCTGTTGAGTTGGTTTCGGTCATCTAACAATTCCTCTCGAACATAAATCTCCGCGCCTAAGCAAGAATCCTCGCGTTGTCAGGGTCGTATGGTGAGTCCCTCAGAACAGTGGCTGCTAGGCGCTGATCGAGAACGTCAATCATCAATTTAGTACCGGTAGTGGCAAGGTCTGGGCGAACCATTGCCAATGCCAGCGACTTTTCAAGGCGAAAGCCGTAGCCTCCGCTCGTTGCACGACCAACAACAATACCGTCCGTGGTCATAACTGGATTACCACCAATAGCATCAGCATCGCTGGTGTCATGCACTTCGAGTGTTACCATTTTGTTGGCGAAACCAGTTTCTTGCCATTTGGCCAATTGACGCTGACCTTTGAAGTCACACTTATTCAGATGCACAAACCGGTGCAATCCGCTCTCGAGTGCTGCATATTCAATTGAAAGTTCGGTCCCGACTAAACGATAAGACTTTTCCAATCGCATTGCATCCATCGCCCGAATGCCAAACGGCTTTATGCCAAACTCAGCACCTGCCTCAATTATCGCATCAAAAATATGGTTCTGATACTCAATTGGGTGATGAAATTCCCAGCCAAGCTCACCCACAAAGTTGACACGAATTGCCATTGCAGGTGCCAAATTGACATCAATCATTTGTCCGGATAACCAGGGAAATTTTTTATTAGACAAATCTGTACGGGTAATTTTGCTGAGGATGTCCCGTGCCCGCGGCCCGGCAAGCACCAGAACGCCAATTGAATTAGTTAGATCATCAAACCGGACAGACCCATCAACAGGCATAAGTTTTTTAACCCAGTCATGATCAAGCCGTTGCGCAGCCCCAGCAGAAACAAGATAAAAACTGTCTGCCCTCTCACGCTGAATAGTAAATTCAGAATGCACGCCACCGCGCTCAGTTAAGGCATGACATAACGCTACCCGACCCAACGCTTTTGGCAGCTTATTGGCAACTAGATAATCCAAAAATGCTTCGGCACCTGGTCCAGAAATCCGAGCTTTCGCAAAGGCCGACATATCCAATAAGCCAGCATTTTCAGCGACATTTCGCACTTCATTTCCAATATGTTCAAAGTAATTTGAACGGCGAAATGACCAATGATCTTCCTGCGGGACACCTTTCGGGGCAAACCAGTTTGCTCGCTCCCAACCAAATTTCTGTCCAAAAACAGCCCCTAGCGCCTTTAAACGGTCATAACAAGGTGCGGTTCGTAACGGGCGCCCTTCACTACGTTCCTCGTCAGGAAAATGAGTTACAAAAACATTTGCATAAGCCTCTTCGTTTTTCACTTTTAAATAGGATTGAGTTGCATAGCTGCCGTAACGGCGCGGATCAACACCAAGCATATCAATCGTTGGCTCACCCTCGACAATCCATTCAGCAAGTTGCCAACCGGCACCACCAGCAGCGGTGATGCCAAAACTATGCCCCTCATTTAACCAGAAATTCGGCAAATTCCATGCCGGGCCAACAATAGGGTTGCCGTCAGGTGTATAGGCGATCGCCCCGTTATAAACCCGTTTTACACCGGACTCTCCAAAGGCGGGAACACGTTGGATGGCGGATTCAATGTGAGGTTCTAGCCGCTCAAGGTCCTCTTGAAACAACTCATATTCGGAGTCATCACTGGGTCCATCCATATAGCAAACCGGCGCACCAAGTTCATAAGGGCCTAAAATTAACCCGCCGGCCTCTTCACGCATGTACCACTTACCCTCGGAGTCGCGTAGCACGCCCATTTCAGGCTTGCCATCCTTGTGCCTTGCCTGAATATGAGGGTGTGCCTCAGTTACAATATATTGGTGTTCAACCGGAATAACCGGAATATTTAGCCCAACCATCGCACCGGTTTTCCGGGCAAAATTGCCCGTTGCGCTGACCACATGCTCGCAGATGATCTCACCGTTATCTGTAGTGACCTTCCACATGCCATCATCAGTACGGTCAATAGCTTTAACAACTGTATTGCGATAGATCTCGGCACCCCGATCACGCGCCCCACGGGCGAAAGCCTGTGTCAAGTCTGCTGGCTGGATATAGCCGTCCTGAGGGTGACGGATTGCTCCAACAAGCCCATCAACATTACACATGGGCCAATAATCTAAAACCTGTTCAGGGGTAAGGAAATCAACTTCAACACCGATCGTGCTGGCGACACCCGCATATTGACGATATTCATCCATCCGGTCCTGATTACTAGCAAGCCGAATATTGGAAACATTGCGGAACCCGACATTCATGCCGGTTTCTTTTTCTAACTCTTGGTAGCATTGCACTGAATATTTGTGAATCTGGCCAACTGAATAGGACATATTGAATAACGGCAACAACCCGGCAGCATGCCATGTAGAACCTGATGTCAGCTCTTTCCGTTCGACAAGAACCACATCATTCCAACCTTTTTTGGCCAAATGGTATAAGGTACTGACACCGACGACACCACCACCAACGACTACAACTCGTGCATGCGACTTCATGCGAGTCTCCCCAAATAAAATTGAGCTTTATTTACACAGCACCAATAAATAACTGACATTTACGACAGATAATAATAAGAGAAAAAATACCAAAAAGCGTCTAACAAGCGACCGTATTTTGACAAAAACAGGCTAAGCTAACAAATCTTGCTGATTTTTGTGTGCCTTTAATCGCTCAGAGTGGCAAATTCCAACGGGCTAGGGGTTTAAACGCTGGATATCCCATTCCCCATTGTGCTGCTTAATGAACCGAAAACGGTCATGCAACCGATGTTCACCATCATGCCAGAACTCTATTTCCTGAGGTTTCAAACAAAATCCGCCCCAATGCGGCGGACGGGCAACAGCGTCGGGGAACTTTTCTTCGAATTGCGCCACCTTTGCTTCAAGAGCGGCACGGCTAGAAAGCGGGCGCGACTGTGCCGATGCCCAAGCACCGACCTGACTTCCGCGGCCACGGGTGTTAAAATATTCATCCGATTGTTGAGGTGTTGCTTTTGTTATTAAGCCAACCGCCCTAACCTGCCGGCGCTGGCTTTTCCAATGAATGCAAAAGGCGGCCTTGCCTGTGGTCAATAATTCACCTGCTTTTCGGCTTTCATAATTGGTAAAGAACAAAAACCCGTCAGGCGACCACCGCCTCAACAGAACCATACGGACCGATGGCATTCCATCGGCTGCAACCGATGCAATTGCCATGGCATCCGGATCGTTGATCTCAGTTTTAACTGCTTCATCATACCAGATTTGAAATAAGGTGAACGGGTCGGTTCCAGCGGTGATTTCCATAATTGTTTGTCTCCAGACGTGACGGATTGTTGGCTAAGCCTTCCAAACGAGCTAATCGCATATGGGGGTTAAAACCCCATTTCGCAATGCGGTCTGTAAACCTATCTTGCCCGTGATCCGCCCAACTTTTAATCATCGGCTTTTAAAACTGACTAAAAATCCAAAAGAAAACATATAATCGCCATATTCGGTCCCCATCTTAAATTATAAAAATACCGTTGGCTTGATTTTTAAAATAGCGCAACTTAGTTTGAAAAGTGATTAATAGCGCCTTATATTAACCACTAGCAACATTAGGCAAAGCGTTGATTTACGTTGAAATGATATAGGTGCAACATGACCAAAATGACAACAAAGATGACAATTCGCCAGTCCATTGCGCCCATCGCCGCTGTGATTTTCTCTTCATTACTTATCACTGGCAGCGCAGAGGCAGAAACACGCGTTGAAACAGTTGTTGGCACTGTGGTTGACACAACCACGCTGACATCAACATATGTCCGGAAAACCCCGTCAGATAAGCGCACCTGCCGAACCGAAGATGTGCCAATCTATGCACAGCAGGAAGGCCAATCTGAGCTCGGATCAATGATCATTGGCGGGCTCATAGGGTCCGCCGTCGGCAATAAATTTTCAAATAATGACGGCGCTGGGGCTGCCGGCACCGTAGCAGGCGCACTGATTGGACGAGAACATTCAAAAAACAAGCAGAAGAATAGTCGGATCGTAGGTTACAAGCAGCAGGAAACCTGTTCTGTAACTACCGTAATGCTTGAGGAAAACGTCAGTGAAATCACCGGCTACCGTAACCACATCGAAATTGACGGAAAAATTGTCAAGCTAGAAAGCAAGAGTCCACGTACTGTAGGTTCGCGCGTCGAAGTAGTTAGACGGACTAACTATTCACTGCGGTAATATGCATGTTTTCACCTAATTCCTGATGCGCAACAGTGGAATACTAACGATTTTCATTGCATCACTTGTATGTTTGGCCCGTGTTAGAGTAAACTTCGGGTCCCGGGCAAGTACGGCAATCCTTACGCCGCTTGTCTGAATTTATCTCTCGGTGAAAAGGGCAGGAATTTATGTCAAACACAGCATCATCATCTGGGGTCATGGCAGGCAAAAAGGGTCTAATAATGGGCGTTGCCAACGAACGTTCAATTGCTTGGGGCATTGCTGCAAAGCTTGCTGAGCAGGGTGCCGAACTTGCATTCACCTTTCAAGGAGAGGCCCTTGAAAAGCGTGTTGGCCCTCTTGCCGCCTCTGTTGGGAGTGACCTTGTTATGCCCTGTGATGTAGCCGACGAAGCGAGCATGGACTCCATCTTTCAAAACTTACAGAAAAAATGGGGGACGTTGGATTTTGTACTCCACGCCATCGCCTATTCGGATAAGGGAGAGTTGAAAGGCGACTATGTTCAAACTAGTCGAGATAATTTTGTCCGCACGATGGACATCTCAGTCTACTCATTTACCGCCATTGCGCGCCGTGCCTCAGCCATAATGAATGACGGTGGTTCAATGCTAACACTGACCTACTACGGCGCTGAACGAGTGATGCCGCATTATAATGTAATGGGCGTTGCAAAAGCTGCACTTGAGGCTTCAGTACGGTATCTTGCCGTAGACCTTGGTGGACGTAACATTCGCGTCAATGGCCTATCAGCAGGTCCAATGAAAACACTCGCTGCATCTGGCATTGGGGATTTCCGTTACATCCTAAAGTGGAATCAGTATAACTCGCCCTTAAAACGCAATGTCAATCTTGACGATGTTGGAGGTGCCGGTATGTATTTGCTATCTGATCTTGCCTCTGGAGTAACTGGAGAAACACATCATGTGGATTGTGGATATCATGTTGTCGGTATGAAGGCGGTAGACGCGCCAGATATATCAGTTGTCTAGAATGGCTAATAACAGCTTTGGTGAACTGTTGACTGTCACGAGCTTTGGGGAGAGCCACGGGCCAGGCATTGGCTGTATTGTTGATGGGGTGCCACCACAGCTGCCACTTAGTGAGGAAATGATCCAGCCTTATCTCGACCGGCGCCGCCCGGGCACAAGCAAATTCGTGACCCAGCGCAAAGAAGATGACCAGGTTGAAATTCTATCGGGTGTTTTTGAGGGAAAAACCACCGGCACGCCAGTCAGTCTTTTAATCCGCAATAAAGACCAGCGGTCAAAAGACTATGGTGAAATAGCCAATCAGTTTCGTCCTGGACACGCTGATTACACTTACCAGATGAAATATGGTCACCGGGACTACCGTGGTGGCGGGAGGTCTTCGGCACGTGAAACAGCAGTCAGAGTTGCAGCAGGCGCCATTGCAGATATGTTTCTGCGACGCGCACTGGGAAAAGAGTATAGGGTTCGCGGTGCCGTTGTACAAATTGGCCCTCACGTCATCAACCGCAACAACGTAGACTGGGATGAACGCTACAATAACCCATTTTTCTGCCCTGATGCAGCTATGGTAGAAAAATGGAAAACCTATCTTGATGATGTCCGTAAGGCGGGGTCATCGGCCGGTGCCATTCTTGAAATCACTGCAGACGGCATTCCGGTTGGGCTGGGTCAGCCTGTATATGGTAAACTAGATAGTGAGCTAGCGGCTGCTATGATGAGTATTAATGCTGCCAAAGGCGTTGAAATTGGTGGTGGCTTTGACCTTTCCGCTATTGACGGCACACATGCCAGTGATGAAATGCGAGCGGGAGAAAACCTTAAGGCGCCAAATTTTCTTAGCAATCAGGCCGGCGGTATTCTCGGTGGCATTTCGTCCAGCCAGCAGATTGTTGTTCGGGTTGCTATAAAGCCAACTTCCTCAATTCTGACTCCACGAAAATCAATCGACCGTAACAATCAAAATGTTGATGTTGTAACTAAAGGCAGGCATGATCCCTGTGTTGGAATCAGGGGCGTCCCAGTAGCTGAAGCGATGATGACTCTGGTTATTGCCGACCTGTTGATGCGGCATACGGCACAATGTGGTTTTGATGTCTCTTAGCTTAGCCAAAATCATTTTTTAACATAAAAATAGAATGTCTAAAAATAAGAGCTTATCAAATTTTACGTCCTGCAAGCAGAAACTCTCGGTTTCCATCCTGCCCATCGATTGGCGATGGGGCTGTGCCAAGATGATGCCATTTCATTTCGGTGATAATCCAGTTTTCAATATCGGCAATCACCGCGTCGTGCAATGCAGCGTCACGTACAATCCCACCTTTTCCTACCATACCCTTGCCTACTTCAAATTGCGGTTTAATTAGGGCCAGAATATAAGCACCAATGACCGCCAAGTTCATTGCTGCTGGCAGCAATTTTTTTAGAGAAATAAAAGACGCATCACAGACAATAAGTTCAACAGGCATCGCTAGCATATTAGCGGCCAAATACCGTGCATTCGTTGCATCCATCAGGGTGACACGTGGGTCTGTTGCAATCTTTTTGGCCATTTGACCTCTGCCAACATCAACCGCCACCACGTGCCCAACATTGTTAGCCAACAGGACATCAGTAAAGCCACCCGTGCTTGCCCCAATATCAAGCGCATAACGTCCAGCAACTTCAATCATTGGAAAAGCTTTAAGGCCACTAGCAAGTTTCAGCCCAGCGCGGCTCACCCATGGATTACCTGCTGATGAAAGCGCCAAACGGCAATCAGGTGCCAGTAATCTTGATGGTTTAGTGATAGGCAATCCGTTCACGAGAACCGCGCCATCAGCAATTAGTTCTCGGGCACGTTCGCGCGAACTGACGATCCCTCGCGAAAGAAGTAACGCATCGGCTCGCAATTCTTTACCAGACCCAAGTGTACTGGGGCTAGCATACTTGGCTGGCTTTTTTAATTTTTCCACGCGAAAAGACCTCTGAAAACCCCAAAACACTCTTAATATAAACTATGGAAG
>MDTD01143479.1_pt1 | contig 15926 bp, 12 predicted proteins | sample 811221 | NCBI WGS metagenome assembly MDTD01 (sample SAMN05326646, study PRJNA326480) | marine metagenome | isolation source: seawater | place: Pacific Ocean: South West | collected 2011
CAGGTGCATAAAGTACAGACAAACCAGTGTTGCCTTGACTGTAGCAACCCCAAGTGAAACCCACACTTCCCAAGGCCCCAATGGAACCTGCGCGAGTAAGACAGTAATGATCGTGAGAAAGATCAAGAGGCTGAAAACACCCACGAGTAACTTGACGGGCATCACGTGAGCCAACCCATGATGGTCGTATTCTTCATATTGCAACTCGTTTTGATTGCTATTCATGTGTTTATCTTAAATTCCAATCGGTTCATCCGATCAAATACAGCAACGGGAAGAGGTAAATCCAAACGAGATCGACCAAGTGCCAGTAGAGTCCGACAAAATCAACCGGTCCAAAATAATCGGGGCCATATTCGAAACGAAGTGACTTTTCGAGCATCCATAACATAACACCCATGCCGATTAGGATGTGCAACGCATGGACACCAGTCATCGTGAAATAAATGCTGAAGAAAACACCTGGGCCAGGCGTACCAGCCACCTGCGAAATGGAAGGATCACCCGACGCGTGAGACACACTACTATGGGTTAGTACTTCTACGATGATCCCGATTCCAACACCGACGAAGTAAATTGCACCCATACCGAGTGTTACTGCTACAAGCGTACGCACCACGGATGATAAACGTTTCCGCCAAAAGACAAGAATCGCCCCACTCACGACCACAATCAGCGCCGCAGGAGCTCCCAACGCAGCCGTTGCAGCCAGCTTCGCAGCCGATTTATCATGTTCGATCAGCTCTTCGCTTCCGTATGTGTAAGCTCCGGCCCAGAGTAGACCCTCTCCCCACTTATGGCTGTACTCAATCGACTTAATGCCGAGAAAAACACTAGCACACAGCAGTGTCAGGATAATGAGGTTTGACAAAAGTTTGTGCTGGCCTAACTGAGCCGCTCGGACAGCCCAGGCCATCGTGAGGCTGCTAAAGAGCAGCACAACGGTGTTTAGTGCTCCTAAGCTTGTATTCAGGTGCTGACGAGCATCAATAAAAACTTCCGGGTGGTTCACACGGTAAACAGCATAGGCGACAAACAGCCCGCTAAAAAACAATATCTCAGTGATAAGAAACAGCCACATTCCAAGTTTTCCGGCATCGAACTGTTGCTGTGCCGAATCAAAATGGTGCGCGACGTGGCCGTGTCCGTGATGATCTTGTTCCTCTGTTGTCGACGCCATTACCATGGCTACTTTCCCTTGTGATCAAAATTTGATCCATCGATCGCAAATTCGCCGACGATCAGACGATCGAAGGTTCCTTGATCGGCTTTTCCTGTTCAGAACTGGAACGACGACGGCGTCTCACGAAACCACCTTCTTCCTCGTCGAAGACCAAGTCGTCGTAGTCATATGGATCCGTCAGCACAGGTCTACCAATGAAGTTATGATGAGGCGGAGGCGATCCCGTCTGCCACTCTAGGGTCGCAGCTCCCCATGGGTTCCGCGGTGCACGTTTTCCACGCCATAGCGAATACCCCAAAACACAAGCACTTATGCCCAGACCAACGCCTAGCACCATTGCTCCCGTTGTCGACACGCGATGCAACCCCTCGAACTCCGCTTCATACCTGGCATATCTCCGCGGCATCCCTTGCGATCCGAGTAGAAACTGCGGAAAGAACGTCCAATTGAAGCCAATGAAAATCAAAAGGCATGCAACCTTCGCCCACTTCTCGCTGTACATTTTTCCAAACATTTTCGGCCACCAATAATGCAGTGCCGCCAAAAAGGCGATCAACGTTCCTCCCATCATCACATAGTGGAAGTGAGCGACCACAAAATAGGTGTCGTGCAAGTGCACATCCGTTGCTAACGCACCTAGAAACAAACCAGTCAAGCCACCGATTCCAAATAACAGAATAAAGGATAAGGCGTAACACATCGGAGTGTCCAAGCGAATTGATCCCTTGTACATAGTCGCCAGCCAGTTAAATACCTTAATTCCCGAAGGTATAGAAACACTGAAAGTCAGGGCGCTAAAAATTACAGCCGCCAACGGAGAATCCGCGCTGAGAAACATGTGGTGTCCCCACACCAAGAAACCGAGCAAGGCAATCGCAATGCTACTGTACGCAATGAAGCGATAGCCAAAGATTGGCTTGCGGCTAAAAACGCTCATCAATTCACTGATCACACCCATTGCCGGCAAAATCATGATGTAGACCGCTGGATGGGAATAGAACCAGAAGAAGTGTTGGTAAAGAACAGGATCGCCACCAAGTTCTGGATCAAAAATCCCGACACCAAGCATTTTTTCAGCCGTCAGCAGGATCATCGTGATGCCGAGCACCGGTGTAGCGAGTACCTGGATGATTGACGTGGCGTAGAGCGACCAGAGCAAAAGCGGCATTCGGAACCATGTCATTCCAGCCGGCCGCATCTTATTGATGGTCACGATGAAATTTAGGCCCGTGAAGATAGAGCTGAATCCGAGGATAAAGACACCCATCGTGGCCGCAATCACGGTGGAGTTGGTCGTCGTGCTATACGGTGTGTAGAAAGTCCAACCCGTATCGAGCCCCCCCAAACCGAGAGCCAGCAAGAAAAAAATGGCACCGACCACCCACAGGTAAAAGCTAGCCAGGTTCATCCTCGGAAAGGCAACATCTTTGGCACCAACCATTATCGGCAACATGAAGTTGCCAATTGCCGCAGGAATGCTGGGGATTAAAAACAAGAACGTCATAATCGCGCCATGGAGTGTAAAAAACTCATTGTACTTATCTTCGGTCAGGTACAATTTTCCGGGCGTGAAGAGTTCTGCTCGGATAAGAAGCGCCATGATTCCGCCAAGCAAGAAGCAAAGCAGGATTCCGGCAAGGTACATGATCCCAATACGTTTATGATCGAGCGTGAATGCCCAAGACTTCCAACCACGATCGCAGTTGAGATAGTTAACACCGTCATCTCGTATAATTTTTTCGCTATTACTGTCAACAATCATGGATTGACCTGGCTGCCCTCAGAAAGGCTTTTGATATAGGCGATGAGCGCGTTTATTTCTTCGTCTTTAAGCTGCCCCTGATAGGTTGGCATGACGGGACGATAGCCGACACGCACCTTGGCTTGAGGCTCCAAAATCGACTCTCTTATGTAGTTTTCGTCAACTGTTATCGTCGAACCATCCATCAAGGATTGCTCGGATCCAAATGCATCGAGAAATGTCGGGCCTACTTTGGCTGAGCCATCAATCGAATGACACTGGGCGCAGCCACGTCGTTGGTAGAGGATTTCGCCTGCTTCTACTGGAGTCATCCGCTCCAAGAAGTTGGCAGCGTCCTCGAGCCACTTTTCAAATTCTCCTGAAGGATGAACGACAACTTTCGATAACATTTCCGAGTGTTTAGTACCGCAATACTCAGTACAAAACAAGGTGTAATCACCGACCGTGTTCGCCTCGAACCACGTATGCGAATAGCGTCCTGGTAAAACATCCATTTTAACTCGAAAATTCGGGACATAAAGGCTGTGAATGACATCGACGGAGGTCATCACAAGGCGCACAGGCTTATCGACCGGAACGTGCAAAACATTGTCCACATGGCCGTTGGGATAGGTGAAACTCCAGTTCCACATCTTAGCTTCTACCTGAATCTCATAGCTTTCATCCGGAGACTGCCGCAAGTCAAGGAAAGCGACAAACCCCCAATAGAAGATTACCCCGACGAAGATACCGGGAATCACCGTCCAGGTCACTTCCAATATGTTGTTGTGTGATGCCGAGGGCTCAGCTTTCACACCCGGGCGTTCCCGGTACCGAATCAGGCAGTACCCCATTACCCCCACGATGACGATGAAGAAAACAATGCAAACCCAAAGAATAAAATAAAATAAACTATCCACCTCCGCAGCCGTCGATGACGTGGGAGGCGGAAAGAACATGCTTCTTTCGCTGCCAAAAATTACAAAATCCATTATCGAAAATGTCATGAGATTCGCACCCTCTCCGAACTCTGTCGACTTTGAACTGGCCGCCTTCGCCACCATGCAGGAATTACCCCAACGGAAATCGCAAAGAGGGTGATCGCAGCCGCAATCTTCAAAAGCCTACGAGCCACCAAAGTATAGCGTCCGGTTGCCGAATCGTAATGGAAACAAAAAAGCAGCACCCGATCGAGCGTCGTTCCAACTTTGCCCTCACTGGCCTCGACAAGAGAAAGTCGCAAGGTTTGCGGGGGATAGTTGACTCCGTAGAGATAGCGCGAAATAGTACCACTCGGTGTGCAAACCATAACCACAGCAGCATGAGCATATTCTTTACGTTCGGGTACATATCGGTACTGGAATCCGACTGATTCCGCGAGCGCCTTAATCGATGCCTCACTCCCGGTAAGAAATTTCCAACCACCGGCTGAGCCAGGCCGACCGTACTGGCGTACATAACGTGTTTTTATTTGGCGAGCCTGCTGTACTGTTTCCAACGGATCAACACTCACGCTGACCACATCAAAATCCTTTCCAGTTGTCAACTTCAAATCCCGCATCCCATTCACCAATCCTGTCAACTGCAACTGACAAAGCAGCGGACATTCAGCGTAATTGAGCGATAAGATGATCGGTCGTTCGCCTTTAAAAATGGAACCAAGAGAAATTTCCTTACCGTCGCTATCCTGGAATTTCAGATCTAGCGGGACCTTATCACCTAATTTTTCTTCAACACCTACGCCATCAAGTTCGGCCACGGATTCGTTCAGCTGGGCCATTACAGGCGCAACCACGGGCCATCCGAAGAAAACCAGAATGATGGCGATTACGTTCTTCATTTGCTCTCCTCTGGCATGGCCCCAGTGCCTTCAACATCATCTATTCTGTACTTAGCAACGACAATTTCCATCGCTTCCTCAATGGGAATTAAAACAGCCCCCTGGACCTTGTCCTTCCAACCATATCGCGCTAACTTCGCTTCTTGCTCTGCCACACGACTTTCGCTGACAACAGGAATCGCCTGGATTACCTTACGATCATACTCAGCTTCAATTTGATTAAAGTACAAAGCAAAAACCGCGAACACCGTCGCGAGAGTAAGCCCAATGCTTGCCAGACCAATCGTCGCAATTGCACCGACATTGATTACATCCTCCTCGCAAGGCGGATCATCGACATCCTCTTCGATAAATTCATCAGTTATTTGTTCAACTGTCGCATCCGTGACTTCTTCACTGTTTTTTTCAGCTGAGCGTGTTGCGGCGGCTTCGATCATCTGCTCGACCGTTACAGCAGCCGTTCTCTTAATCATTTGCTCGACCCTTACAGCAGCGGCTTTCTTAATCAACTGCTCGACGGTCTGATAGGTGGAGGCATCTTTTTCGGCAGAGGAATCTGGCGAATCATCGTTTTTTCCATCAGTTGCTAGATCATCATGTTTATCAGTCATCGAATTCTCATTCCGCATGAAACCGAATTGATTTAGGCAAGGCAGGATCGCCAATCGGAATTAAGTGAGCAGCGTACGATTCACGCAACACAGAAGCCGACCACAAGCCGCCGAGTCCTAAGAGACACAGCAGGTCAACCAAACCAACTCCTGTTTTCGCACCAGGTACGCTCGGCAAAACAAGCCAAATGAGGTCGATCCAATGCATCAATAACAAAAAGCACGCCCAGCCCAGTAGGGCGGGACGATTCCGACGAACCTTCCGCGACATCAACCCAAAAAATGGCAGGACGAAATGCCCCACGATCAGTAACAGGCTTACGCCCATCCAAACACCCTTTTCTCGCGCGCCGTACCAAACCGTTTCTTCAGGGATATTTGCGTACCAAATCAACACGTATTGCGAGAAAGCAATGTAGCCCCAAAAGGCCGTAAAACCGAACAAGAGCTTGCCGAGATCGTGGTAGTGTTCGACAGTGACTTCCGATCCAAGCCGACCGGAACGCTGGGCAATAAACAAGAAAATCGGAAGCGTGGCGAAAAGTGCAACCGCACACCCTGCGAAGTAATAAACGCCAAAAATCGAACTGAACCAATGCGGATCAACGGACATTAAAAAATCAAAGGCAGCAAAATTTACGGTAATCGCAAAGCAAAGCATGGAAGGAGCGCTCTTACGTTGCATCTGCTCGGTTAAATCGGCCCTGGGTCCGCCGTCTTGGAGGCGAGATAACCGAGAAAAATAGGATGCAATGATTTTCCAAACTCCGAAATAAATCATGCAACGAAATACGAAGAACGTGGCTTCGAGATAGGGAGTCTTTTTGGACACGATGTAATCGTCAACTCGCAAAACCGCGTTATTCCACCAGTACGGATACGACGAACCCAAAAGGAGCGGTACTAAAATCGGTAAGGAAAGAACGCCGAGCAAGCCAATTGGAGCCATTAAAATCTCAGCAATACGACGAATGGCTACACTCCATTGGGCGCCAACGAGATGTTGCAGGATGACAAAGAACATTGCCCCTAAACTAATGCTTAAAAAAAACATGAACGCTACTAAGTAGGCAGCAGATAACTTACCGAGCGGCGAATCTTCGAAAAAAGCGATAACGGCTGCAATCACAAGGAAACCAATACCAGCCTTCTCCAAGCCACGACGCTCTACGAGGAAATCAACGATTCCGGCAGTTGCTGGTTGAGACTGGTTCATACTGGTACTTACTCGCTAGCTTTCAATGTTTCCCGCATGTCGGCCGGCACGTCCTCCAGTGTTGCGTTTTGACTTAGCTGAAGTGCTTTGACATAGAGAACAATGGCCCATCGGTCCTCAGGAGTAATCTGATCCTTGTAGGCAGGCATCTTCCTGACTCCATTAGTAATGCTGTTAAAAATCTGCCCAACCGGTTGTTGCCTGACGTGGTCCGCGTGTAGCGATGTTGGTTGAATCCATGTTCCCTGTTGAAGTTCCAACGCCCGGATCGTTGCAAGACCATTGCCATAACCGGCTTTCCCATGACAGACAGCGCATTGAATGTTGAATCGTTGCCGCCCGCGATCCATCATCGAATCGGTGACTTCCATTGGAAATTCAACCTTCCATTCCTGAACCGAATCTCCTCCGGGTGTGCCCACAGCAGGGATCGAGGTGTAGCCCGTGTCAGTATCCTTCACTAGGCCACCACGCCTAACAGTTCCCTTGATCCTGGGACGCATCGCCCGACCATCTGCAAACAAGTTAGATGGCGTCTGAGTCTTTAACTTCGGCTGGAAATCCATATCAAACCAAGTATGCAATCTCGGCTTTTGTGAGGTTGTCCCGCGGGCGCTCGCTATCATCAGAGGTGGTATCAAGGCGAAACAAGCCAAAATTACCGCTCCATAAACCAACGGGACAGGAATTTTTGACTCTTCAACCGATTCGGTGACTACCTCAATGTCTGTTGCACCGGCCTCTTCTAAAGCTTGCCGAATCTTTTCTTCTGCAACTTCGTCGTCTGAGACAAGCAAGAAAAATCCATCATCAGTCACCCGTAAAAATCGATTATTACGCAGCAGAGGTTGACCAAATCGAGGCAATCGATTGAGCGCCAACATCCCCGTAAATGCAACCGATGCTGCTGATAAGATCATCACCTCAAAAGTCACAGGGATGTTCGCCGGCAGGCTAAACATCGGCTTACCAGAAATGATGTAGGGATAATCAACCGTATTTGTCCACCACTGTCCGGCCATCGCCAGCACGCCGCCGCCAAGCCCCGCAATGAGCACCAACCAAGGCAATATTGTCGGACGTATCCCAAGCGCACCGTCGATCCCATGAATTGGGAATGGTGAATAAGCTTCGACATCCTTGAAACCCTTCGAGCGTACTTCAGACGCCGCTTTCACAAGCGTCTGTTTGCCTGAAAATTGGGCAAGCACGCCAACTACACGGATTTCTTTTTTCGTTTCGTCACTCATTGTTTTCTGCCCGTGAAGGCCAGGTTCAATTCATCTTCGCTTCTGAGATTTATACCGCTTAACTATGAGACTCAATGATGGTCATGACCGTCATCCATTACCGCTTTGACTTCCGACATCGCAACAATGGGCAAGTACCGACAGAACAAAAGGAACAAGGTAAAAAACATTCCGAAACTACCAATAAACATCAAAACATCGACTGCCGTTGGCTTGAAATAACCCCAGCTCGATGGCAGGAAATCGCGACTCAAGGATGTCACTGTGATCACAAATCGCTCGAACCACATTCCGATATTCACAAAGATGCAAACCACGACCATCAGCCAAGGAGTCGTGCGGAACTTCTTAAACCAAAACAGTTGTGGAGAAATAACATTGCAGGAAACCATGATCCAATAGGCCCATGCGTACGGGCCAAAGGCTCGGTTAATGAAGGCGAACTGTTCGTATCGAACCCCACTGTACCAAGCGATGAAGAATTCAATCCCGTACGCAAATCCCACCATCGTTCCAGTCGCGAGAATAATCTTCGTCATATTCTCAAGATGCTTGATGGTTACGAGATCTTTGAGACCAAAAAAACGTCGGGCTGGTACCATGAGAGTAATCACCATGGCGAATCCACTAAATACAGCTCCGGCAACGAAGTAAGGCGGGAAAATAGTTGTATGCCAGCCGGGCAATTGCGAAACGGCGAAGTCGAAACTAACGATTGTATGGACACTCAAAACGAGCGGCGTCGCAAGTGCAGCCAGAAGCATATATGCCTTCTCATAACGACTCCATTCTCGTGCAGAACCCGTCCAACCCAGTGCTCCAAGGCCGTACAGAAACTGTCGAGTTTTCGTAGTGGCGCGATCCCGAAGCGTGGCCAAATCTGGAATCATTCCCATGTACCAGAACATTGCCGATACCGATGCGTAAGTCGACACCGCAAAAACATCCCAAAGGAGCGGACTACGGAAATTAGGCCACATTGCGAGATGCTGACTCGGGTAGGGAGCCAGCCAGTAAACAAACCAGACACGTCCAATGTGAATGCCAGGAAAAATACCTGCACACATCACAGCGAAAATGGTCATCGCCTCAGCAAAACGATTGATGCTAGTCCGCCAGTCTTGCCTGAACAGGAAAAGAATGGCCGAGATAAGCGTGCCAGCATGCCCAATTCCGACCCAAAAAACGAAATTAACAATTGGCCAAGCCCAAAAAACTGGAGCGTTGTTACCCCAGACACCCACACCCTTCACGATCAGATATCCAATCAAACCGAAAAGCATGACGGTCAAAGAAGACGAGAAGACAATCGCGATATACCAAGCCCGCGGTGGTTTCGGACGTTCCGTAATTTTACAGACTCGCTCCGTAACGTCGCGATATAGATCTTGTTCGTGTGAACCAGATGCAATCGTTGCCATATTTAAGTACCGTGACTAGGAGTGACGTCGGATTCAACGAGATCTAAATTGGGATTTCGCAACCGACCCATGTATGTTGTACGTGGCTTCACGTTCAGCTCGGCCAGCATGGCATAGGAACGAGGATCAGCCTGTGCCTTGGCTACTTTGCTACGTGCATTGAGATCGCCAAACTCAATCGCATTGGCAGCACACGCTGATTGGCATGCAGTTTTAATATCGCCGTCCCGAATGGGACGACCTTCATTCCCAGCCTCGATTTTCGCGGACTGTATTCGTTGTACGCAGTAGGTGCATTTTTCCATAACACCTCGACTGCGAACGGTCACTTCTGGATTCATAACCAGTTCAGCGAGTTGACGGTTGGGTTCTTCGAGCTTTTCGTGGTAGTTAAAGAAGTTAAAACGTCTTACTTTGTAAGGACAGTTATTCGCACAATAACGAGTGCCAATGCAGCGGTTGTAGACCATATCGTTGAGGCCTTCATCGCTGTGCACCGTAGCAGCAACCGGACACACTTGTTCACAAGGAGCATTCTCGCAATGGTGGCAAGAGACTGGCTGAGTCGCCACACCAGGATCCTCTGGATCACCACTGAAGTAACGATCAATCCGAAGCCAGTGCATTTCGCGACCTTTTCGAACCTGATCTCTACCTACGATCGGGACATTGTTTTCCGCTTGGCAAGCAACAACACACGCATTGCAGCCCATGCACTTATTGAGGTCGACCGACATACCCCATGCCTCGTTATCGTATGACGGCTCTTCCCACAGCGATTTGATTGGGAACGGAAAGTCGTCCTTAAAAATATCGGGATTCTCCTTGTATTCATCGATAGTGGCTTCGCGAACGAGGATTCCGATTCGGTCTTCTCTCTCTTTCATCCCAGCCGTATCGATGGCATGATGTTCCTGTGTCGTGGCAAATTCGTACGACTCACCGGCACGAACTTTTTCGATCGTAAAATCATTGACGAACGATTCCCCAACTCGGCTAATTAAGGGGAACACATCTTTTCCAACAGGATCGACGCCCTCTTCTGTATCGCCACCCACGTTACCAGCCGCTAGGCGGCCGTAGCCGACAGCGATCCCAATCGAACCGCGTGCTTGTCCTGGAAGGATAAACACAGGAATCTCAACTTTAGCCCCGTTCCTTTCGATAACGACCCAATCGCCGTGGCCAAGCCCAAGATCCTCTGCCGTCTTTGGCCCAAGAATGGCTGCGTTGTCCCACGTGATCTTTGTCATGGAATGCGGGGTTTCCTGGAGCCAACCGTTATTCGCAAATTGTCCGTCGTAAAGAGTGTCTGACGCTGTGAACACCAATTCGCGTGGCTCATCTTTTGGCAAACGCAAGCTTTCTCTTAACGAGTTTTGCTCTTCCTCCGTCATTGACGGTTCCATCAATTCAACTTGCGCATTGACGCTCTGTTTTGAAAACCCATCATGAACCAGTTGAAGCCAACCGTCGTCGCTGCGAGCCTCTGGAATCGCTTCAGCCACAGACTCCCGAACACGTTGCAAAGGAGTACGTTGGTCGTCAACAAATAGACTGAGCACTTCGGTCATCGAACGACCATTCAAAAGCGGCGAAATCAACGGTTGAGTAACACAGACTTCACCATCAAGAGATAGCAAGTCGCCCCAACATTCGAACGGATGTGCCTCTGGCACGTGCCACGTGGCGCTCAGTGAAGTTTCATCTAAATACTGACTAAGGTGAATCGAACATTCAACTTGCTCAAGCGCCTCTTTGAATCGTAAACTACCGGGGGCATCGTAAACCGGATTCCCGCCAAGCATAAGCAGAGTCTTAACTTGACCGCGTTCGATATCTACCACCAAAGATTCAATAGAATCGATGTCAGTGGCTTCTTTCGCTTTTCGCAAGATCACGGTCTTCCCAACGTTGCCGAGAAAACGATTAATCCGATGAGCGATGATGTGTGCAGCCTCGGGTTGACAATCACCAACGACAACCATCGAGTTGCCGCGATTTTGCTCGAGGTCTTTTGCTATTGCTCCAACAAACCGGCTCGCTTTCTCGTCGAGCTTTATCTTTTCTGGATGATCGACGCCGATCAGTATCTCTTCGAGCCGCAGCAGCAAGTTGGAAATTTTGCAGGACTGGTAAGGCAAACGATGATCGGCCATACCGCCTGTTAATGAGAGCTGGCTCTCCGCAATGTAGAGGCGATTCATCTCACCATTTGGGTCTCTGCGTTCGGTGTAGCCTCTTACGTGTTGCAAATGCGATGGGAACTTCTGCAAGAGATCCGCGTCGAAACAGGCGATGATACGCGCGGCCGAAACGTTGTATTTTGCTGTCACGCTGGTGCCGTAGAAATCACTCAACGATTTCTTTTCGCGCCTGGCCTGCAACGCCGAATATTGATAGGTTGCCAACTCGGGATATTCTGCCTTCAGTCGGCTCATCATCGCAGTCAGCGTAATCGAACTTATCTCGGGGAGAAGCACGGCAAACCCCTTCCCGCGATCTCTTTTTGAAGTTCGACGAAAATCTTTCACAAACCGTTCAAAATCTTCCCACTCGCGGGCGAATGACTGCCTGCCTTCTCGCTGGTAGGGAAACTCACTTCGGTCGGGATCGTAGAGATTAAGAATTGTCGCTTGAGCGTACTGACTTGAGCTACCCAAGCACGATGGATGTTCCGGGTTCCCTTCGACTTTGAGTGGACGACCGTCATAGCAGGAAACAAGAAGGTGAGCTGGCTCACCGCCAGCGATGATCGAGGTTGCATAGAATTCGGGTACGCCCGGAATACGCCCCTCCGGCCTCGCTTCAAACGGAGCAATATTTGTCTTTTCCCAACGGCAACCTGCAATTCCCGCAAAGGCCAACGATGAACCCATCAACTTCATCCACCGGCGACGAGAAATACCATCTGGAAACTCAGACGCAGCCTCGGGGAATTCACGATTGAGCATCTCCGTAAACTCCGGAGAATTCTCAACCTCTCGAAGGCTTCGCCAGTAGGCTTTTCCGGTGTTTTCTTTTACCGATGGCATGTTGAACAGTTTGTTGAAGGGTTAATATCGTATCGCTCTCGAAGTCGCTTTCCGATGATCTCCGGCGGCTCACTGGCGACCCAATCCATCTGCGTGATGAATTCCTGCGGTCGGAGATGCGGATCTGGATTTCGGTGACAGTCCAGGCACCACGACATGGTGAGCGGCTTTGCCTGCTGTACGACCTCCATTCGGTCGACCCGCCCATGACACGAGACGCAACTCACCCCTTTGTTGACGTGAGCGCTGTGATTAAAGTAGACGTAGTCAGGCAAATCATGAATTCGGACCCAATCCACAGATTCACCCGTCGCCTGGCTTTTCCGTACTGGAAGAAGCTTGTCACTGTTCGTGTGTATTGCCGAATATGCGGCCGTTCCGTCTGGGTTCGTAGCGCTGTGGCAATTCACGCAAGTTTGAGTCGCCGGAACGGATGCGTGTGCGGCTTGGTCGACGGATGAGTGACAGTACCTACAATCCATTTTGAGTGTACCCACGTGCAGCTTGTGACTGAAAGGAACGGGTTGCTCTGGCTCGTAACCGACATTCACTGTCGCCGGAGCTGTTCCGTAAGCTCCCACGGCCAATACGTAGCCTGCAATGAGCGGGCCTGAGATGACTAGCCCACGAAGAACTCGATCGGACCAAGCGGGAAAGTGAAACCGAGACACGATAGGACCTTAGTGCGAATGCATGAGTGGAGACGCCCTTGTCTCCCGTTACCTTCATCGTATAAATGCTTAATCGCTTCAACGATGCGACAAATCGTCGCACACCGCGAGATTTGATGCGGCAAATCGTCGCACTCAGTCAATCTCCGTGTCTCCAATCGATGCCTGCAAGCTGTGAGAACCGCTACCGCCAGAAATCTCGACAAAACCGGTAGACACGAGTCCCGAGTGCGTTCACCAGTTTTCTGGCCGAGGAAATCGCTCCACTGAGCCGACTTGCCAAAGTTGAGCTCGCTTCTAGAGTGTTTTCGTCAGCAGGTAAAGCAGTCTTAACTGTTATTTACTGCGGAATCAGCCAGACAGCGACGAGTATCGCTCGTGGCAGTGAAAAATCTAATCCCACGAGCCAGACAGCAAGCACGGTTCGCGTCCACGAGTTAAAAGAAATGAGTTCGAAAAGGGAACCGTGATGATCATCAAGAAAGTTTACAAATTCTACGCCGCTCATCGAAACGAGGAATTGCAGGACAAGTGTCGCAACCTGCACGGGCATCGGTACGGAATTACCTGTTTCTTCGAAGTCGAACGAACCGGGTCGATCACAACTCTTTTTGGGGACTTCGACTCAAAGGTAGAACCGTTGCTGAAGTCGCAATATGATCACGCGATGCTAATCAACGTCAACGATCCTCTCTATCAAACGCTTCTCGATCACACCAAGCGGACGGGGGAAACGTTCCGCCTCAAGACTTTCGACGTACCCACTAGCCTCGAGAATCTTGCTCATCGAGTTTTTAGCGAAATCACCGACCTGGGATTCCGTCTGCAGAAAATTGAGCTCCGAGAGACGGATACCTCCGAGCTGACATACACTCGTCAAGATTGGATCGACGACAACCGCCACTTCGCGGTAATGGCAGCCGGAAGTAACGACGTCGTCGACGTCTCACCGTCGACGAGCCAGACCTAAGTGCGGACGGCGGCAGGCAGTTTGGTACGTCATTTTCTCAGGAAAATCGGCGACGCGTCCTTGCAAACCAACGACGACCCGCTCCTAAACTAGCTCGAATGACCGAATTCGGCTGGAGTCGGTCTCCGCGTATCCTTAAGATGTTGACTGACCAAACCTTCAACATCATGAATGCACGGAAACAATCAAATGCGAAAACGTGCTGTTTTCCTTCTCTCCGTAAGCCTGCTGACCGCCATTGCTCTCCCGATGGAAGTTCTCTCTGAAGAACGTTGGCCGGGCTGGTTAGGCCCCAATCGAGATGGATGGGTGAGCGGATTTCAGTCTCCAGCAACTTGGCCGAAGGAGCTCAAATCCGTCTGGGAATTGGAGGTCGGTACCGGATACGGGTCGCCGCTTCTCGAAGGCGATGTCGTCTATCAGCACGCACGCGTGGGAGAAGATGAGGTCGTCTGGTGCGTGGACCTTTCCAACGGAAAAGTGTTGTGGCGACAGTCCTACCCAACTCCGTTTACGATTGGCGGTGGTGCTGAACGTCACGGCAAAGGCCCGAAGTCATCGCCGATCCTCGCGGACGGCCAGTTATTCACATTCAGTATCACGGGTGTTTTATCGGCCTGGGACAGCAAAACCGGTAAGTTGCTGTGGCAAAAAGACCACAGTGACCGGTTTGAAAAGGGACACCCGTATTGGGGCGCCTCTGCTTCTCCGATTGTCGATGGAGACCGCGTCATTGTTCACTTCGGAACGGATGGCAAAGGCATGCTGATTGCTCATGACACCAAAACGGGTGCTGAGATCTGGAGTCAGGGCGATGATGGGCCGTCTTACTCATCGCCGCTGGTAGTTGAGATGGCAGGAATACGCCAGATCATCGACTGGAATCAGCGAACGCTTGCCGGGGTTGAAAGCGAAACAGGGCGTCTCCTCTGGGAACACCCTTTCCCCCAGGCCAACACCGACCAGAACATGCCAACTCCCACGTTTCACGATGGCGTCATTATTCTGGGGGCTGAAAACCGTGGGCTTCACCTGCTTGAACCTCGCCTCGAAAACGGGCAATGGTCGGTGCTCGAACGCTGGTATCAAAACCAGATTGCGTTGGACATGGCTTCCGCCGTTGTAAATGACAATCAACTTTACGGCCTCTCTCACTACAGCAGCGGCCGCCTCTTCTGCGTGGATATCGCGAATGGTGAAATCCTTTGGCAGAGTGGAGGACGCACCGGCGACAATGCGACTTTCCTGGCCGTGCCCAAATATGTGATCGCACTGATTGACACCGGCGAACTACAAATCCTGAAAGCGGCAGGCAAAGACACATCCGTGGTGGCGTCCTACGAGGTGTCTGACAAGCCAACCTGGTCGCCTCCCGTGTTGTTGGACGATGGTTTTCTAATCAAGGACCAGGATACGCTTACCCGCTGGTCCTTCGAATAGCTTCCGCGACGAACGGAAGCGGACAATTTGCTTGCCCTTCCGTTGGCTCTTGTTCATTCGAGCATTCACGGTCGAGTGCGAGGGAGTCACGGTGGAAGCGAGCTGTAATGGGTAGTGAAAATTTCTTAGCATGCTCTCTTCAGCCGGTTCCTCGTGAGTTTTTTCATGGCGGAACCCGAGCGATAGCGTCGCGTTCTTGTCGGGCACTTAAGCCAGTCACCGGCCAATCTTTTACCGCAGGAATTCGCCATGACCGACATGAACTCCCAAGCCAAGATGGTTTTCGACATTGCACTCGCCAACGAATGGTACGCCGTCTTACCGGCGGTCTTTAAAGGCAATCTGAAAGACGTCCTAATCGAGAAGTACATCCGCACGCTGATCCAGGAATGCCCGGAGAAATTTTCGGAAGAGTGCATCGCTGATCAAGAGGACACTCAGTGGAACGCCGTTGGGCACCGGATCTCCTCCATGAGATCTCTCAGCTACATGTTGTCGACGCTAAAGAAACACCGAGCTGCGGCCTTGGAGGAAGCTCAAGAGGCTCC
>MDTD01092107.1_pt1 | contig 15919 bp, 13 predicted proteins | sample 811221 | NCBI WGS metagenome assembly MDTD01 (sample SAMN05326646, study PRJNA326480) | marine metagenome | isolation source: seawater | place: Pacific Ocean: South West | collected 2011
TCAAAACCCTGGTTTTGGAAACTATAATTTGACGTTCCAAACACCGATGGAGTCTACACCAGGCGGGATGGTTTTCTATGTCCAAGCAGTGAATTTGGCCAATGGTTCAACTTTTGTTAATCCAAGTTTTAATAACATTAGGTTAATTCTTGACGGTAATTCTCCACTGGTGATTTCTGTAACCCCTGACAATGGTGAGGAACTCCACGCATCATTACCTGCTCCTGCAGGACAGCCTATTTCCTTAACAATCCAAGATTCGGTTGACCCACCAACACTTGTAACACTACACTATTGGCTTGGATGCCGCTCAACAGTTAATTCGGCTTGTAACGACTACAACTTTGACAACCTACCCAATCAAGATGAATACCAAACACTAACCCTGTCTTCTCCTGAGATTAAAACAGGTGGACTAAATATCTTCCAGGGGTTAATCGATGATTCTATGCTATCTCATGGACAAGTAGTTTCATTCTATGTTTCCGGTAGCGACGGCCAGAATAACCAAATCGCAATGGGCGGGGGTCCTGTATGTCCACAAAGCACCATTCCTTGCGACAGTACTGCTAGCGGTGCAACTCCTAATTGGTCGAACGATCTTTCGACATATATCATTAGGGAGGAATTTATTCCGGAATTTGACTCTAGTAACTCTACAATCATTGGTCACAGTGATGAACAACCCCTACATCCAGGAGTACCTTACACCGCTCAAATAGCGATAACTGACGGAAATGGGTGGGATGATTTACAAACGGTTCAACTATCTCTCGGCGGTTCAATGTCCGACTTATCGACTTCCATATTTGCAACGATCGTGGGAGAGAATGACGAACCACAAATCCTTGTTGAATCAAGTTCTCAGTTTATCGCAGTATCAAATATTTATTCGAGTGTTGAATTTGGAAATCTCGAACAAACCAAGATCATCTTGAGTATCAAGTTCCAGTTGACATGGCAATTTTCTGAGAGTTATGACACGGATGGTGAAGAATTTTTCTTGCCACAAATTTCAGTATCGGACAAATCATGCTCAATCGAACTGGAAATACCTTGTAATGTGGAGAACTTTGTGCTATCAAGCAATGCTTGGAGTCTTGACAACGACTTCCGATTCGATACCATGCCTGGTCACATCACAGCAGTTCAGTTACGTAATGGAATGAATCACTATAATATCGAATTTGATGAAACAAGTATTGGGGTTGGACAAGCATTGCGATTGAGCGGTAGAGTTCTATTTTCCGAAGATGAGACTCCGGCTCCAACAGGAATTTTTGACGTTCAAATTATTGATTACGACAATCAATGGGAAACTTCAATCCGTGAAGATGGTTATTTTAGTATGGATTTCCTTGTTCCATCCTCGCCATCAGGCCATCTTGATTTTTCGTTGATTATGTCTAACATGCCGGGATTGTCGAATGATGAAACCGAGGTAACACCTAGACTGAGACTTGCAGTTGACAGTGAGAGTCCAGAAATTGTAAGTGTGAAGCTAGACGATGTGCCAAGTAGCGGTGAGGTCTCAATATCCAAACTTAACCAAGCTAGTTTACTAATCGAGACTTATGATTACTATGGCTTTGGTGAATCAGAAATCATCGTACATTACAGGGTTAGGGCAGGTGAATCAGAAATCTCTCGAGGAAGTATGACTATCGACTCGTACATTATTTTTGATGGAAAATATTATTGGACCGGGGATGTAGATTTCACAGACTTTGGTGCGACCAATCTTTTACCTACCTATCAAGTAGATATTTGGTTAACGGGATCCGATTCTGCGGGAAATTCATTTGACTCCACTTTCAACTCACCAGACCAACCATTTGGAACATGGGACCTTGCGCTTATTGGACCAAAAGTTGTTCTGTCACATAATCAAACGGTGATCAAGTGGAGCGATCCAAGCCCAACTACCGGAGATGAACTTTCATTGAGTATTCAAGCCTTGAATCAAGGTTCAAAAGGCAATGTGACATTTATTTTACAAAGTTTGGATTTGTCAGACAATTGGTATGAAGTGTCTAGTCTTTCGACAGTAGTAAATCCTGAAACGGTATTCTATTGTTCAATGAAATATTCGGTCGAAGAACCATTGACAAGCACCATTGAATTTAGGCTCCTAATATATCTTGGCGACGTGGAAATGGACCGCATTACTGTCGAACCACTCCTGGTTAAGGAAGAGGTGATTAGGGATGGTGAAGCACTTGCCAAACAAGCAGGCGATGAGCTGTTTGGAGTCACCTTATTTTTAATTGCTCTAGTATCTTTATCATTTGGACTTTGGATGTTAGTAGTGTCTAGACGAATGCGTCAAGAAGGAGATATTGTGAGCGACCCTGCTGACCAAACTGTCGAAGTTGAGCAACAGGAGTCACTGGCCAAACAGTTCCCTTCTATTGACCCTCAACAAACGCCCCAACTTATTACACAGCAGCAACCTAATCCTTTACCAATTCCATCAACAACAGTGCCAATTCCTCCTGTTCAGCCTACCATACCGATTCAAGATAGCAACAAGCCGAATATTGCACCATTGCCACCAACCGGTCTCCCAGCTGGTTGGACCATGGAACAGTGGGAACATTATGGATGGAAATATATGGAAGCATTGATGAAGTGAGTGAAATCCATGGATGAAGAAAATCAATCTGTAGATGCCTTGGTAACCTTGCAGGAACGCATGGTTAATCTAATTAAACAACTTCAGATGCCTCTAATAGAAACCAGTATGGTTATCGGTAACCACATCAAGCAATTGATGAAGTCACTAGATGAATATTCATCCGAATCAGGCACTATTTTCCCTGACAAAGTTACTAGCCCTTGGGAATTAAAAGTGGATAATGATGTGGATTCACATACCAAGATGGAATTGGATAAGATACTGTCAATTGTAGATAATGACCGCATGGATATTCTTGCAACACTGATTAGAGTAACCTTAATCGAGACTGAATTGAACTTATCTGAGGCTATTCTTGCTCTCAGGATGTGGGAGCATTTAGCAAGAACCCAGTTAGCAGCAGCAACCTCACCAGGGCAGTTATTTTCACCTCTTGTCATGCCAGAGGAGTGGTAGTCAACTTTGTAATAATCGAATGTTTAGGTGTAGTCATGGGCAATAATTTGGGGGTCGCATTTTCACTGGTCGCCGTTATGGTTTTCTCAGGTTTATCAGGTTGTATCGGGGAAGATTTGGAATTTGGCCAGTCGAATGAAGAATATTTGGGAACAGGAATACCGGGTAGCCTAACTATGGCATGCTTGAGCTCTCAAAAATATACTTCAATGGTATTGGAAATTGATTTTGAGTCTGGCTACAGACCTGAAACTAGTTCTACAGATTTGCTAAAAGAGAGAATTGAACAGGTTTGTGATAAACCAGGAGGCATCGAGATTTTACTAACAGAAACAGATTTCCAGCACGGCGGTTCATGGTCTGCTGATGATGTTAGAGACAAGGGTTCTGAAGCAAAGTCCGAGCCTCCACAATCCGGCTCCACTCTTTACTGGCAAGCAATATTTCCTTCAGGAGAATATGAAACCGACGGTGTACTAGGTGTCGCTGTAGACGCATCCACTGTGGCCATTTTTGGAGATTCCGTTGATGATGCGCAAGGCCCCATCTTTAACAGACCATCGTCCGAGGAAATTGAAAACTGTGTCCTAGTGCATGAATTTGGTCATCTATTAGGTCTGGTAAACTTGGTTTACCAATCACCTGTAGATCATGAAGATCCTGACCACCCAGGCCACTCAAACAACGAAGAATCAGTCATGTATTGGGCTGTGGAGTCAAGTGATATTTCGAATATTTTTACCGGTCAATTGCCTGACGAATTTGACCAAGATGATTTAGATGACCTCGCAGGACTGAAGTCGGGAACTATTGAAGTCGAGAAACAACTTTGGCTGCCCTAACCATTAAGGCTATTTTCTGATACGAGTTTTGTTCCATCGCGCCATGCGTCAAAGATTGAAAAGAACCATAATGCAAACCAAAGTATAACAGTTAATGCAAGCGGTATTTGCAATAGAGTCCAGTCAGTTGCTTTTCTATGTTTTTTGTTGAAATGTTGGCCTAAGAACACGAATGGGACTGTGGCAAGAAGTGCTGCAACAATAGGTCGAAGTGCTCCCCAAAAGCCAACTCCAAGGGTTATTTCTTTCCAAATTTGTTTTAGGACATTAAAAATTCCTGGTTTTGATTTGGTAGAGGAATTTGGTAAAATCAATTGAGAATCTACCGCCGACATTTGACCGCCCGTTTGAACGCTTCGGGTTTCACTTTGTCAAGATAACCCTGCTTTGCATACATGAACATCAATAACTTGTTCATTTAGTATAATCTCATGAGAAGAATTCTAGTCACAGGTTTTGAAATCTTTTCAGACCATTCCAGTAATATTTCGCAAGACTTGGTTTTGGCATTACCCGACCGGATGGTAATCGAAGACCCTTGGAAAAAATCTCGAGGTTATAACCTTGATGACCTCGAAGTTGAACTTGTTAGAGAAGTTCTAACAGTCGATGAAAATGGTTCTAAAAAAATTTCAAGCATGCTTGATTCAGGTATTACTTGGGATGCCATAATTCATCTCGGTTTATGCGAATCCTGTCTAGTACCCAGAATAGAATTAACTGCAAGCAAAATTCTAGATATGAAAATACCGGATAATTTAGGAAGAATGAAGAAAAGTACTAATCTTGGTGTAGCGAATTACCAAAGTAGTATAGACCATGAAATAACCTTCTCGAATGTTTTAGGACAAGAGTTTGAATTATCTAACGATGCTGGAAGTTATATTTGTAATGAAACATATTACTTTACACTTCAGACATTGATCAATAGAGGTACTTACAGTGATACACCATGTTTGTTTTTACATTTGCCCAGTTATCAAAATATTACACTGGAAAGCAGTAGAGTTCTGCTATCTGAAATACTTGGAAGAATATCATTTAAACCGGTAGTTAATGTTGCAGCAGGTGTGATTTTTAATGAATCTACGGTGTTGGTTGCTAGGAGGAATGATAGGTCAAATAAGGGCCTATGGGAATTCCCTGGAGGTAAATTGAATTTTGGTGAAACACCTTCACAGGCAATTGAACGTGAGTTAAAGGAAGAATTTGATTGGAATGTAAAAAGCATTGAGCATTTGGGCAATTGGTTTCATACCGGAACAGACTATGATATTGAACTATGTGTGCAGAGATGTGAATTTATTGGTGCAATGCCTGACTTCAACGACAAAGTGAAATGGACTTCCCACGATAAAATCGAATGGATAAGCAATTCTAAAGAGGTCGGTCCATATGTTGGAAGTGATGAAGAAGTTGCAAGAAAAGTTACGATGTTATTCTAAATCCAAGTACTGGATTCACCGGATTCATCCATAGACCTTTCGTCATTTATTGAACGTGGGATGCTATCACGACCACTATGCCATGTTGCTGCTTCAATCCAATCCTTTAGATTCAGTCCTTCTAATTTTATCTTCAAAGAACCACCTAGCGGAACTTCTCCGGGAATGTCAAAGGAAATTTTCCCCGACAAAGCTGCTTGTCTAGAAATATAGAAGAAGCATCTATCGGATTCTAAATTAAGACTCATCGAATCAAGTGCTGTGTCAAGTATCCTCTGCTTGTGAAGTTGCTCGAGAAAGGTGGTCATTGAGAGGTTTGAAGAAACAATCAATTGTTCTTTAGCACTTCCAAGTTCTGGATTGGCAAGGTTTTCATCGATTGGGAAGTTTGGAAATAGGTTAGTTATGCTTGCATAGACTTTTTCTGGCACATCAGCACCTGATAGTGTTGTCTCTAGACTGACAGTAATTCCTTCAGCTTTGCCGCTAAGCTTCAATATTGGTCCAGTCATGTTTCGGCGCAGTATTATCTATTCTTCAATCTGTCTTTTTTCATCGAATCGATGCGAAGTATCAAATCCAGTATTCAGTTCTTAGACCATGGTAGGAAGTGATGAGCCGATTTTGGCCACCATAATTCCCACTTTAAATGAAGAGAAGTATATTGCAGATTGCTTGGAATCGTTGATCAATCAAACTATAGATTCATCTAAGCATATTATCATGATTCTTGACGGTGGTTCGACCGATAAAACCATAGAAATTATCACTTCTTCAATTGAAAAATCAAAGCAAGTCGAAGGTCCAGAAGTTATCCTTCTAGATAACCCTGGAAGACATGTTGCCGAAGCTCGGAACATTGCTCTAGAAAATTTACCTACCAGCATATCATTAATGGTCGAATTAATTGGACACTGCACTGTACCTAAAAATCATTTAGAAAAAAGGCTTGAAGTGTGGAGTAGATTATCAAAAAATTCCAAAGAAAGAGTTGCTGGTTTGGGAGTCAAAGTGATGCCTAGTTCAAATGATAAGGCAATTGTGGAAACATGGATTGAATCTGCTTTATCATCGAAGTTTGGTAGTGGGTCAGGCCAGTTTGAGAATTTTTCAAGCACTTCTAAAAGCGTAGTACCTGCCTTTTGTATGCATTCCCGGGAAGCAGTGGAGTCAGTCGGTGGATGGGACAGTGAGTTTATCACTAGCCAAGATAGTGATTTATCTATGCGGCTTGTCAAAGCTGGTTATGAGTTATATCGAACAGATGAAACACACGTCAACATGGTTAAGCGTTCCAATTTTATCAGTTGGTTGAAGATGGGCTATAGATATGGCTTTTGGCGAACAAAAATCATCAAGAAGCACAGTAATAGGGTGAGTAAGAGGGAATTTCTTCCATGGTTTGGGGTTTTGTTAACTGCGATTTTGTTTTTTTCGGGCAACTCATTTTGGTATATTCCAATTGCATCGTATGGAATCGTATTATTCATAGAAGGGATTTATTTCTCAGTTAAATGGCGTAAGTTCTCATTAATTTTGGGTCTTCCATTATGTTTAATCGCATTGCATACAACATTTTCTTTAGGACTTTTGTTGGGCAATTTTAGAAAAGGAAAAGCATCAAATGATCGGTGAAAATCAACACACAAGGTGACAACTTACTTGAGTAATGTGCGGTAGTCGGGGTTGAACAAGATGGCAAGTGGTTCTTTCAGTTCTCGAAGTGTGGCATTCTTGCCCATTCTGATAATGATTTTCATCCATGTTTTTGTTACTCCTCTAAGAGAGATTTTTTCAATTGAGCCACTATTAATCATACCCTGGTATGGATTTGGCGTCTTGATTAGTATTTTTATTTACAGAAAAACCTTCGTTGTCAAAGATTTTGAATATCGGCGTTCCAACGTAATGAAGAAAATGAAGAAAGTCTATGCTGCAGAGGAATCGGGTGTCTGGCAATCGAATATATCGATAGAGTCTGAATTTTCCGATTTGGGTAAAGCCAAATTGCAACAGAAAATTGGCGACATTAATCAAGAATCTCCCGAAATGGAAATCGGTAATGAGCAGAAGGTCGAAGTGCAATTTTTAAACGAATCTAGTCACATTGTAGAAGCGACTCGCAGAGTCTCCGGCGAGTCAAATTACGAAGAAATGGAGCTCAAATCGACTATCGGGGCGATAAGGAAATCGAGCCCGATGGATAAATTTCTCGATGCAATAGCAGGTTTTTTTGGACGTAAAGACTCTAGATTCGCTCGTGAAGAAAGCAGAATTAATGCACTAAAAGCCGCTTCCAAAGCCGCTCCTGTTTCTGTTTCTAGACCCAACACTCCTTTACAGACCACTAGGAGAGAAGTTGATTCAACTCTCAAAGCCACTTCAATGACAGATCAAGGAGAACAAGAAGATTTCTTAGTCTCGAATAATATTGAAGCGCAGTCAGTAGATTTTGAACAACAATCGCCAAACTACCCGCAAAGTAATGATGTTTATTCTTGGGATAGCGATTTGAAGGTAACTAATACGCAAAGTATTGAATCAATGGCAATGATTCCTGGACAAGTTCATTCTACCGTACCTATCAATGCGGTAAAAATCCAAAAAACCTGTCGAGGTTGTGGATTTGCGACTCCCGACAATGAGCGTTTTTGCCCAAACTGCGGACTTGATATTTTGCCGTAATCACCTCTGTTAAATCAGTGATATTCAAAGGTCATTAGGTGCCCCGTCGTTTTACTCGGTGGATATGATGTCGGACAAGCGAGACTACTACGATGTACTAGGAGTCTCAAAAGAAGCCACTGAAAAGGACTTGAAAAACGCATTTCGGAGTTTGGCAAGAAAGTATCATCCTGACAGAAGTACCGAAGAAGACGCTGAGGAGAAATTCAAGGAAATTCAAGAAGCATATGCTGTTCTTTCTGACAGTGAAAAACGACAAATGTACGATCGCTTCGGGCATAATGGACCTTCTGGTTCGCCATTTGGAGGCTTTGGCGGCGGTGGATTCAACATTAACCTAGAAGATATTCTTGGAGGTGACTTTTTTTCTAGTTTTTTCGGAGGAGGTTCTCGCCGTCAAACTCGAAATCGAGGCAATGATATTTTGATTCGGCATACTATCAATCTCGAATCAGTTTTGAACGGAACATCAGAACAGCTAGATATCGAATTGCCAGTCAATTGTTCAGATTGCAGCGGCACGGGCGGAGAAAACGGTGAAACACAATCCTGTGGTGATTGTGGTGGACAAGGAAGAATTAGAGCCAGACAACAAATTGGGCCATTCGTTCAAGATGTGGTTCGCGACTGCTCAACATGCAGTGGCAATGATAAAATCGTCAAATCAAAATGTAAGTCTTGTAAGGGCAGTGGCCAATCACAAGAAGAGACAAAATTACGATTCAATGTACCGCTTGGTGCTGAAAATGGAACAAGGTTACGTATGCGTGGTAAAGGTGAACCATCATCTCAAAGCAACGGACAAAGTGGTGATTTATTCATAGAATTAGAGATCGAACAACATCCCTGGTTTGAGCGTTCCAATGCTGATTTGATCATGTCGTTACCATTGGGTTACTCTGATTTGATTCTTGGAACCAAAGTTACTTTACCGCATATCGACGGTGAAGAATTGGTAATAAAAATTCCAGCCATGACTAATTCGGGTGAAACTATTGAGATTAGAAAGCGTGGTCTGCCGAGAACACGAGGCTCTGGACGAGGCGATGTTGTTGTGTTAGTGAAATTGTTTATGCCGAAAAAGGTTGGTAAGGATGTCAAAAAGAAGCTTGACGAAATACGCGAAAATATTTCATCAGATGATATAATTTCAACTGTCAAAGACGATGCAAAGGAACGTCGCGAGTGATTATTCCTCAGAGTCATCAGATTGTCGCCATAACGTTGAAGGAATCCTAGCAGCGTATGGCTTTCCATCAACTCTTCCATTGATTTCGATATCGACTGATTTTGCATTTCCTTCCAGTTCGACAGTGATGAATGTCATATTTCCTTCGACCATCGAATCGAGGAAAATTTCTTCACCATTAGCAAGGAATCTAGGGTGCAACTTTCTAACATTCCATGCTTCGCCTTCTGGAGCATCGAGTCTCAAAGCCGCAAGTTCCCAGTTACCCTGTAGAATATTTATGCCGACGATAATTGGCCATGAGCCGCTTTTTTCACTGATTCTTTCATCTAATTTCCATGCAACTAAAGCAACTCCTGCAGTGCGATACTCGATGTCATATTCACCCCAAATTTGGCATGCTTCCTCCCATTCCAATGTTGATATAGAATCAAGTGCTCTTCTAAGGAATTTTCTGCCTTCTTTAGGAGTAGTTGTTCCCGAATCGAGTCTAGACTTTAGCCATTGTAGACGCCTTTTTTTCTCGAACAACGAGGTCGCGAATTTTGATTTCTTCCTGTACATCAAAAATACAATTACCGCAGGAAGTAAAAACAGCAGACCCATGAACCATCGGGCGATTTCACCCCACTTCTTGGCATTGTCATCAGGTGGGAACCATGGTTCCTCTCCTTCGTCAACCAACTCATAGTAGGTTGAAATTGAATAGTTTTTGGAAACAACATTATCTCCCCACGAATGGTTATATGCAGAAGTATCCATCACACTGATACGCAAAAAGTGAGTACCCCTTTCAAGTTCTAAAGCAACCTCAATTTTACCAGAAGATAAAGTTCTCACCTTAGCTTCTTCATTTTCCCAGGTTTCCTGATTCTTCTCAATCACTTCAATTTCGCAATCTGCAATATCGCCTTCAACTGTGAATTTGACAAAGTGAATTGAATCTTCCCAACCGGTAATCTCAAATTTATACACATCCGAGTAATCAAAGATTGGAAGAGTAAACTGCCCATTAAGTGAATTTTCACCAATCTCAATTGTCGGCCAACTCGAGTTATCGGTGGCTTTGAAAATTGGGCTTAATGATGGTGCTTCTATTCCTTGTCCGATGTCAGAAAAATCCTCGAAGGAAACTCGAAGATAGAAAACATTAGCAGTAATGTCCAATCTTATAATCTCCACATTTGGATAGACATAAATCTTCGAGTTAACATTGCTCTGTAGCAGTAATGAATTGGATAATGACCAGTTACCATCAATCAACTGATAGCAATCAATATTGATGTTCTCTAAAGGTGAATTCAGATTTATTCTTTCGGCTACATTAGTCTCAATGACTATGCTTTTATGATGGTGTCCGTATATTTCAGTCGATTCAGAACTGGAGATGGTAGTAATTTCATGAGACTTAAACACAGTACTTTGCAGTGCCCAAACAGTATTTATCGAGGATGAATGAATTTTTACAACAGCCCTCCCAGCCTCATCAAAGTACCAATGTTTAGGCTGTGTGTGTTCATTCGCAACCATCCTACTGGTTTGGGTTAAATTTCCCTCGAGAAGTGTTTCTGATGAAGAGTTTTGGAAGAACACCTCTACCTTGGTATCAGATGAAGAGTGAACCAATGCGAGTTCTAATGTATCCCCTTGGGCAATATCAATCGCTAAAAATTCGTTTTGACCACTATCGATTGTGCCTGTAATAAACGACGGGCTTGAAAATTCCCCCTCAGGAATAGAATTCATATTTCCTCTAGAGTAATCTAAGCAATCATCTGATTCATCACAGTTTTTGACATCTGTGAAACTTACTTGCTGGCTAGGAGATGGACGTAGCGAGTAGTATTCATCACTAACATTGTGAATAATGGATAATCCAATTGCTTCGTTTATTGAAGTCTCAATCTGTAATTGTAGCGTTCCATCATTTGTAGCCTGACCAGTTAAATCATTGCTCGAGGTCTCAATGACAGTTCCATTTAGTGAAATTGTAGCAGCACATGATTGACAATCAATTATGACACTGTACCACTCATTTTCTTTAATTGACCAAGAATCAGAAAATGTCTGATCTTGCTGAAGGTAAATTCCGCTCAAGCGTCCGTCGGTGTAAACCAATTCGATATTTTCATCGGCACTGGAGAGAGGCAAGTCTAAACAAAGCATTGAGGTGAGGATAAGGAGAGAAAAAAGTGGAAAAAGCCGACCCATTGTATAACTCCCCTAACCTACCCAAAGGCGAGTAATGTTTGAACTTAGGCCTTCTAATCTTCAAACTCTTCAATAATATGATTCTGTAGGATTAATCATGGCGCAGGACTTAGGTAGGGTTGTTTTTACCCGTGACCGCTATGCGCGTTCCTGGAGTCTAGGTGACCGAAAGAAACCCATATCAAAGACTCCAGTGTTAATGCAGTTAGCGGGTGACCCGGAAATGGAATCATTTCTTTCACCATTCAGCTCGAAGACCGATACAAAAATCCCTTCAACATTGTCAATCAGTTCTAAAGTTGCGTTATCTCCGCCAGACTTCTCCGAAAATGGACCAAACTTTGAGTCCTTCATAGGCCACGTATTACCCCCATCTTTGGAAGAAGCGAATGCTGGTGAATCTGCTGGCTCAGGTCAACTACTACCAGTTTCATGGCAACGGTTATCACATGATAAGGAACTTTTAGATTCTAATTTGAATCCCTCGATAATTGTACTAGTAGATTCTGTTCAGCTAGCATCTCAACCGGGAAAATTAGTCAAGGCAATTCATGTACTGAAAAATAAATTTCCGGGTTCGCTACTTTGGACTCCAGGCATAGGTGGACCTGACAACGCTGCAGTGTTGAACTGGTTTGGAGTAGACATCTTCGACTTATCGCGCTCTCGAATGTGTAATTCAGCCGGAGTAATTTTGTCAGAGAATGGTCCTCGAATGCCTGACGAATCGATGAATGAATCGGCAACTATGGATGTACAGATCCAGCATTGGAAACAATCTATCGGTTCGATTAAGTCTAATCTAAAGAACGGAACTCTTCGTGCTTTGGTAGATAAGCAGTCGTTGAATAGTCCTCATTTAGTGGAACACCTGCGGGCACACGACAAAATTTGCTCGAACCAAATAGGATTATTATCTAGTCACGTAGATAATGAAAAGGTTCTAGATTGTAGCAGTCCAAATACCCTAAACGATCCTGTAGTGAAGGAATGGTGTGAATTTATCTCGAATCAATATGTTGCTCCAAAAGGCCTTGATAATGTTCTAATCTTGCTACCATGCTCTGCTCGAAAACCGTACCGATTGTCAAAATCGCATGGTAGGTTCATTCGTGCAATAAATTCTAATTCCTGTCATGAGGTGATGGTTACCTCTCCTCTGGGTTTAGTGCCGAGAGATTTAGAAGAGATTTGGCCAGCCTCACATTATGATATACCCGTTACTGGTGATTGGACAAATGATGAACTAATTAGAACTCAAACGATGCTTGATTCACTTCTTATGAGGCACAATTACAATCTGGTCATCAACCATTCTGGGATGAAGTTAGAAACTGGTAAGGTGGAATTGAAGGAAACTAGAATCGGCCTTTCTGCTGGAAGTAGTGAAGCGTTGGAAAATTTATCTGAGGCGGTGAAAGAAGGAATTCAAATTCACAGCGTCGCTAACAGAAGAAATAATCATTCTCTGATGGATACTTTCGCAAGTGTGTCAAGGAAGCAACTAAACAATGATAAATGGTTAGAAGGAATTTCAATAAGAGGTAAACCACCGTTTTGGCGATTGGAAAAAGACAATGTTCAGGTTGCGATTTGGTCAATTGATAGAAGAGGGTTTTCTTTTTCCAAGTCGGCCATCGAGATTCTCCATAAAAACAATTCTTTGTCAAAGGTATCTATCAAGTCAGGTCCTAAACTCAAGGGCGACATATTCTACTCAAATATCGCTTCTTATGACTCAGATATCAAGGCTGGTAATGATATTCTCGTCTATCAAGATGATTTGCCAGTCGGATTGGCGAGAGCGGTAGCACCAGCATGGGAATGGCCTACTACAGGCGGTAGATTGGCCAAGACTCATCAACGGTTGTAACTATTACACCACATACGATAACAGTAACTTATGCGGAGTGGTTAAGAAGGGGGGACAAGTCGCCGTCTTGCTTTGAGTGGTTATTATGGCTCGTATGTACAAATCCAGAAGAGGTAAAAGTGGTTCATCTAGACCGTTTGTGTCCGAGGCCCCTGAGTGGTCCAATACAGATGTAAAAGAGGTTACTTCTCTAATAGTTGAACTAGGAAAGGCGGGTCATTCCACATCCGAAATTGGAATTATCCTGAGAGACCAACACTCAGTACCGAACGCTAGGTTAGTTGTCGGAAAAAGAATCGGTGCAGTCCTTGCAGAAAATGACATTGGTGGAACTTACCCTGAAGATTTGATGAATCTAATGAGGCAAGCGGTCGGCATAATTAACCACCTTGGAAACGGTAACCACAAAGACCTTCACAACAAGCGCGCCCTTGAGATTACCGAATCAAAGATTAGGCGCTTATCCAATTATTACAAAACCGAAGGTAAGTTGCCATCTGAATGGCGATACAAGCGTGATGAACTACGCCTGATGGTCGAGTGATTCCCGAATTTATTGGGAGAGATTGATTAGTGGGACTCATGTGGTCTCACCGAAGCCAATGAACGACTTACTTGCTACCGCTCCATTCCAAGATGTCAAAGAACATCTTCAGCAGATTTGTGAAAAAATTTCATCTGCAAACATGGTGCATCTCGTCGCTCCTGCAGATTTAGAAGGTGTCTTGGCTCTATCCAATCTTGAAGCTTCATGTATTGATTCAGGAATTAGATATAGTCGACGATTGACAAAATCTAAGCAACATATCCCTCATGGCGAGAAAGATGAGCATGAAATAAAGAATGACGGTATAACTTTGGTAATCGAACCGTTTGAAGAAACCTGGGAGTCTTCAGAACTAAAAAACGACCAATTGATTAGAATAGTTCCTCTATCAGTTAGCATTAGGCTAGGAAAGAAGAAGAGTAAGAGAACCGGTGCTCTTGATGTTGTTTCGCAATGTTCTGCAATTGCAGCGCTGATTGCACCTAACGGTTCCCGTGTTAGAAGGTTGAGGCCGTTTGCAATTAGTGGACAGTGGTTAAGAGACTCATTGGACAATACTTTTGACCCGATTCATTCATCGATAAGGGATGTGCTTCGGGATGAAGGTAGTGTTAGAGTTGTTGCTTTACCGGAAGTAAGCGTAACATCCGAAGGAATGATTCCTAATTTATCCAGAACCATGTTGAGAAGGTTGAAAAAACGATGGGGTAGTATGGATCACGAATCTAGAACACAAGCAATTGGGGAATTGATTTTACCCACATTATCAGACAGTTCCGTGTCAACTCCTAGATTGGAAGAACTGTTCTGGCATCGATTGATTGTTGGTGGACAGGATATGGACATTTACAGCCAGATAAATGAAGCCAGAAATATTTGGCCAACAGATGAAGACTCTACTAAGCCACATTCTGGAGTGATTCTTAAGAGTCTAATTTCTAAGGGAACTCTGATTGAATAGTATACGATGCTTTCAAACCTAAGCGCTATCTCGGCTTGTCATGGCAATCGAGAGATTATTGACTGGAAGTATACGTGACCAAGTTCAAGAATTGATGTCCACAGAAGATTTAGTAATTGACGCATTTAGAGATTTGGTTAAGGATGAATTGAAGTCTCATATTCGTTCTAAGGTAGACCAAGACCCCGAATTGAAAGAAGAAATTAAAGAAGCAGTTGCTTATTATTTCCACACCAAGGCTAGAACTGTATACGCTGAATTAAAAGCGACTAGGGCGGCTACAAGATTAGGATTACGACTTCTTCCCGATGATTTACAAGGTGAAGTCGGGGAAGCATTGGTTTCATTGTTCGAGAAGGAACTTGGAGCACTGCTAGAAAAGGCACTCTAATGGTTGACGCTGATAAGTTAAATTTTCATGCCTTTTGTGAAAATATAGTAGTGTATGTTATGAGGAATGAGTGTCCCGTATAGCATGTGGTAGGTAATAATAGGTCGTCAACGCTGCTTCTGTCAGTACTGTTCATTTCATCTATTTTCGCGCTCTCATCAGTCTTCGATGCTGTTGAAGCTGAGCCAGTCCAAGTCTGCTGTGACGACGCTTCTGTTGTTGATTTATTCTTGTTGGGGAGTTCCAGCGGTGATTTATCCCCCTTTTCCCAAAAATTAGACACTGAATCATCGTCGGCAATTATAGTAAATTCAATCACTTCTCAGGAAGAAATAGGTTCATGGAATATGGGTCAAATATGGCCTGGACAAGTGCCAGAGTCAACATGGTCATTCAGTATTTATTACAAAGTTAGTGATGCTGGAGGCGCACAGGTCAATGCCACGGCCACGCTTAACATAGGTTCACTTACATTCTCTGCATCAACCGATTTTGGTTCATCCGTACTTCCCCAGGGTGAAGGCCAACTAACCTTTGATATCCCTGTAGAATCGACATCATTGTCTGCTTCAAGCGATGTTGAATTGGTTTTGTCTGCCCGAAACATAGTCTTCAGCGTTCCTGAAAGCGGAGCAAAGTTGGAATTATTCTGGGGTTCAGAAGAACATGATTCAAGAATCA
>MDTD01090385.1_pt1 | contig 15918 bp, 16 predicted proteins | sample 811221 | NCBI WGS metagenome assembly MDTD01 (sample SAMN05326646, study PRJNA326480) | marine metagenome | isolation source: seawater | place: Pacific Ocean: South West | collected 2011
AAAATTAGTCACATTATCAAGAAATAATAGCCTTCATGCAAGAAGGCAGGCAATATCAAAACTTCAAGACTCCTCTATGGTGTCGAAACTATTTGATGTACTTGGCCCGAGGTATGCAGATAGAGCAGGCGGATACACACGTATCATTAAAGCTGGCTACAGGTATGGGGACTCTGCGCCCATGGCCGTAATTGAATTTGTCGACAGAGATAAGGATGCAAAAGGACAAGACTCTGGCCCAGTCCAAGTTCAAGATGTTGAGGAAGATACCGAAAATACAAACGCAATAGCATAAATAATGTTAAAAGTCATATACATTGGCTTTGGTGGCTTTATTGGTTCAATATTGAGATACTCAATATATATATTTTCGAATAACATACTCGGATATTCATCTCCAGTTGCGACATTATTTGTAAATATTCTTGGATGTTTTTTGATTGGCACTGTTTATCAGCTACTCAACGGATATCTGGTCATTTCTGAAAATTTACGATTATTTATAATAATTGGCTTACTCGGCGGTTTCACCACATTCTCAGCATTTTCTATTGATGTGTATCTTATATATCAAAACAATGGCAAAATGATTGCTACAGCATATGTTATCTTGTCTATTGTGTTCTCCTTGCTTGCACTGCTCATAGGAGTTTGGTTGATTAAATCGTGTGTGCCCAAGTTAATATAATGGATAAACTTGTACAAAGTGACGATAGCGGAGTCAGACTGGATAGATGGCTCAAAGAAAATTTACAAGATGTCACTTATGTTGAGATCCAAAAATCAATTCGAACTGGGCAGGTGAGAGTTGACGGGGGAAGAAAGAAACCGAACTATAGGGTGAGTAAAGGCGAAAAGATTAAGTTCCCATCTAGATATGCAAAAACAAATATCGGTACTAAAAAGAAAATTCAGCAGCACAGTAATCTTAATTTAAATGATATTACAATTTATGATGATGAAAGCATGCTCGTAATAAATAAACCATATGGTTTATCTACCCAAGGAGGTACAAAGGTAAAGCATCATATTGATGGATTATTATCTAGGGAGAATGAGGATGAAAAAAAATATAGACTTGTTCATAGATTGGATAAATACACAAGCGGTGCCCTAATCATAGCAAAAAAAAGAGATAGCGCATCATTTTATACTAAGAAATTTCGTGATAAGCAGATAAAAAAAACCTATTTAGCATTAACACAAGGTGAGCCTGATGAGAAAATAGGTGTGATTAACTTTCCATTAGAAAATCCGAACCTAAAAAAAACCTCGAAAAAGGACGATCAGCCTCAAGAGGCTATGACTCAATATGAAGTTATTGCCACCACAAAAGATAAAATATCTCTCATAAAATTAGAACCTTTTACAGGAAGAAAGCATCAAATACGTAAACATTTAAGCATGATAAATACTCCAATCATTGGGGATGTAAAGTATGGTTATGATAATAAGCCAGATCATATTGAAAAGCGATTTTACTTACACTCACACACGGTAGAGTTTCCTTGCTACAGCAATGGGAAAAATATTCAAGTAAAAGCGCAAATCCCTAAATATTTTGAAGAGGCTATGAAAGCACTTGAGATCCAATTTTATGAGTAAGAAATCATTAAATAGTAGTATCTTGGATAAATTTGACTTGAGCCAAATTGGTGCTGGGTGGTTTCTGACGTATGAGGATAAAATATATTTAACACAAAATGGTAAAAAGGTGTGCGTTCCAAACGAGCATTTCTTGGAAATACTTAAACTAGAACTTAAAGATCATAAAATTTTGGAAAGCTCCAGATTCTCACTGATTGAAATATTGATTAGCTTCGCTGATAAATCATCCGCTGGAAAAGGAATCTTTGTTGATGAATTGATAAAATATTTAGAAACCGATCTCTTATTTTATAGAGTGACTAGCCCGAAAAACTTAGCCGATTCTCAAAGTGAAAAATGGGATGGAATAATTCATATTTTTGACAGTATCTTTCAAACTACATGGAATATATCTGATAGCATTATGCCTATTCAGCAAGATCCTGAAAATATTTTAAAAATAAAAGATTATCTAATGCGTATCAATATACTCAATCTTCATATTATGACATACTTACTTAAAATTACAGGTTCATGCATCGTCACAGTGTTATGCCACATGAAGAAGTTAGATGTTATGGAGGCATGGAAGTCTGTCAATATCGAAGAGCTATGGTATAATAAAATTTATAATGATGATGAAAAGAAGGCAGAATTAGATAGGCAAATTCTGGAATTAGATTTCTATTTCAAATTACTTGACTCCATTTAAATCAAGATAGTCGATTTGCTTTAAATCACTAATTTTTGATTGAAAATTCTTAATGAATTCTGTATCAAATTGATCCATCGTAACGGTATCACTTAATTTCCTGATACTAGTAACATTATGATCTGGAAGTCCACACGGTATTATTCCATTAAAATAACTGAGATCTGGATCTATGTTAATTGCAACGCCATGTAATGATATCCATTTCTTTATTTTTAATCCAATTGCACCAATCTTCTCCTCTTGACCTGTATTATTGACCCATAATCCTATACGTTCCCTGTGAGGATAAACATCCATATTGAAGCCTTTAAAGGACAGGGTTAATACTTCCTCGAGTCTCTTAATAAATAATCTAATATCTTTTTCAAATCTATTGAGGTCCAACATTATATATATAATTCTTTGACCTGGGCCATGGTATGTGTATCGGCCTCCTCTGGCTGTCTTATACACAGGAACCTGACCTTTATTAAGTAATTCATTATCTTTCGCACTAGAACCTGCGGTATATGTGTGAGGATGCTCCAGAAACCAGATTAGTTCAGAGGCGTCACCATTATTTATAAGATCAACTCTTTTTTCCATGAAATTAACAGCAATTTTGTATTCTACTGGTAATTTGCTTATTATGTATTCTATTTCCTTATGCATTTAGCACTATTTCATATTAATCTGATTGCTAAATAATATCATTCAAATATATTAAGTTGTATAAAAATAAAATATATTGTGCGATCGTGGCGGAATTGGTAGACGCGCAGCGTTGAGGTCGCTGTAGAGGCAACTCTGTGGAAGTTCGAATCTTCTCGATCGCACCATATTACTTTTATTTATTAATTTTGAAGCGATCTTATGAAATCTCAATGACTATTTTACTTCTGTTATTTTTTCCAATTATCTTAGCTCTCTTGATAAAATTTAAAATACTTGGATATTTTATTTATCTACTACCATATATATTGAGAACTTTTTCGAGAATGAACTCATCGAACGCCCGTAATACAAGCAAAAATATTGATATATCTGGTGTTGAGGAGGCTTATGAGATACTTGGTCTCACACTTGATGCCAGTGATGAAGATGTTGATCATGCATATAAAGAATTAATTCGGAAAAACCATCCAGATCTAGGTGGCAGTGAGTATATTGCAAAGAAAATAAACGCAGCCCGTGAATATATTATTAAAAGTCGTGAAACTAAGGGAAGATAGCTAATATTTTATCGACTCGATCACTGAGTATTTCAAATCTTGACTGCCTCTTTTCTCTAGACTTCGTCAGATTATATTCTCTCTGTATTTTTTTCCGCTCAATAAAAGGATTAGATTTTGGAAAAGGTATTTCGTTCTTTGCTAGTTTTATTGACTTATTTAGTACTTTTACCATATTTAAATTTCTTGAGGTGGAAGAACTACCTCCCATTACAACGGAGATAATTTCTTTATTTTCCTTGGCGACGTAAGAAATTAAATTAAAACCAGACATATTTGTAAATCCTGTTTTCATACCTTTGGTCCCATCATATGAAAATAGTAACTTATTATGACTGCGATATGTTTTTCCTTCAAAAATAAATTCTTTTTGTGAAAATACCGTCGACTCGTCAGGAAAATCTTTTAGGATTCTGAGACCAAGGATTGCCATATCAAATGCAGTCGTCTTCTGGTAATTATTGTGTAGACCCGATGCATTTTTAAAACTTGTTTGGTACATCCCTAGTTGCCGCGCTTTTTTTGTCATTCTTATAGCAAAGCCATCCTCCGATCCGGATAAATGCTCTGCTACAGCTGTTGCTACGTCATTTGCTGATTTTATTGCTAAGGCTTTGATAGCATTGCTAAATGTTATCTTTTTACCAGGTGCCAAGCCTAATTTTGATGCAGGTTTGCTTGAAGCATTTCGGCTGAATGTGACTAAATCTGATTTCTGAATTTTACCATCTTCGAGGTCTTCAAAAATTAAATATAGTGTCATGACCTTTGTAAGCGATGCTGGATATCTCGATTGAAAACCTCTATTATTATGTAATATTTCGCCTGAGTTTGCATCCAAGCTAAAGGATGCATATTTAGGAGCTGCAATCGTGTCATACGAAAAAAAATAAACAATCAAAAAAAGAAAGATAGACACAAAATTTTTGTTAGCATTATGCATGGAAAAAGAAAATACCATTAAATTCTTATGTTTTACTTAATCACGTTATATAATTTTTAAAAAAAATGATTTTTAAAATTGATTTTTATTTTTTTTTCCCCAAATATTATATTACATATGATATAAAAATTGGGTTATGAATCGAATGGTCAATAATAACAATTCAAATAAAACTCAAACGCTTATAAAAGATAAGTTGAAGCGCCCTAGTATGTATGAGGTTATTCTTTTAAATGACGACTACACACCTATGGAATTTGTTGTTGATGTACTTATGAAATATTTTGGGAAAGATATTAACCAGGCAAATGAAGTAATGATGCACGTCCACAGAAATGGAACAGGTTTATGCGGAATCTACCCTTTTGATATTGCCGAGACAAAGGTGATGCAAGTTATGAATTATTCAATAAAAAATGGTCATCCTTTACAATGCAAAATGGAGAAAAATAAATAATGCCAACATTTTCAAAAGGTTTAGAAAACTCGCTACACAAGGCTCTCTCAATTGCAAGATCAAAACAGCATGAATTTTCAACGCTTGAACATTTACTTATGGCTATCATTGAAGATGATGACGCATCCCTTGTATTCAAACATTGTTCTGTCGACGTGGAGACATTAAAGTACGAGTTAGGGGATTATCTTGATAATGAATTAAAGCATATAGTGCTAAAACACAGTGATGATGTAAAGCCAACAACAAGCTTTCAAAGGGTCGTACAAAGAGCTGTGATCCATGTCCAAACCTCAGGTAAAGAAGAGGTCACGAGTGCAAATATACTCGTCGCCATTTTTTCAGAAAGGGAGAGTCATGCGGTTTATTTCCTTAATAAAGTAAATCTATCAAGATATGATGTTGTAAACTATCTAAGCCACGGCAAGTCTAGTAATTCTTCTGATTTAGATGATCTTGAGACACAAGAGATCCATGACGAAAAACAAAGAAGCCTGACTCCAAATATTGATAAATACTGTATAAATTTAAATAACAAAGCAAAAATAGGAAAGATTGATCCTGTCATTGCCCGCGAGACTGAAATATTGAGGATTTGTCAGACACTATGCAGGAGAAGAAAGAATAATCCAATATTAGTCGGTGATCCAGGTGTTGGTAAGACAGCAATTGTTGAAGGCGTTGCGCTGAATATAGTAAATGGAAAAGTGCCAGATTTTTTAAAAGAATCGCAAATTATCCAACTAGATATGGGTGCTTTGATTGCAGGTACGAGGTATAGAGGGGATTTTGAAGAGAGACTTAAGGATGTCTTGAAGGAAGTTGAAAAAATCTCAAATGCAATATTATTCATAGACGAGATACATACAATCATTGGATCTGGGGCAACTTCTGGAGGCGCAATGGATGCCGCTAATTTATTAAAACCTGCGCTTCAATCTGGCCAAATAAAGTGCATTGGCTCGACGACTTATCGGGAGTTCACAAGGTATTTTGAAAAAGATAGGGCGCTTGTAAGAAGGTTCCAAAAAATAGATATTGTTGAACCAAGTATTGAAGATTCAATTAATATAATCAGTGGTTTACGACCTTATTTTGAGGAATTTTATCAAATCAAGTTTGATGACCAAAGTCTTGTTGCAGCGGTTGAGTTATCATCAAGATATATGCAAGATAGGAAGCTACCTGATAAGGCCATTGATCTTATAGATGAAACTGGCGCTTCCCAAGCGATCTTGCCTATTGATAAGCGTAAAAAAAAGATAACGGAAAAAGAGATTGAAAAAACCTTGTCTATTATCGCCAGAATACCAGAGAAAACTGTTTCAAAATCTGATAACTCAATCTTAAAGAAATTGGAAAGAAGTCTAAAAAACCAAGTTTTTGGTCAAAATCATGCCGTTGAGTTACTATCTTCTTCAATAAAATCCTCACGTGCTGGTTTAAGGGATATTGAAAAGACAATTGGGTCATATCTATTTTCAGGACCAACAGGCGTTGGCAAAACAGAACTTGCAAAACAACTCGCGCAAGCTCTATCTATTGAACTCATTCGCTTTGACATGTCTGAGTATATGGAGAGGCATTCGATTTCAAAGCTAATTGGTGCTCCTCCAGGTTATGTTGGCTATGATCAAGGAGGTATTTTAACGGAGAAGATTGAAAAAACACCTCATTGTGTGCTGTTATTAGATGAAATTGAGAAGGCACACTTTGACATTTATAATATACTTTTACAAGTCATGGATTATGGCTTTCTAAGTGACCACAATGGAAAGAAAATTGATTTTAGGAATGTCATAATAATCATGACAACAAATGCTGGGGCCCAAGATATGGCTAAAGAGTCCATGGGATTTTCTGAATCGAAAATTGAACAAAATTATAATCAAGAGATTAATAGATTATTTTCACCTGAATTTAGAAATAGGCTTGATGCAATTATTCCATTTAACTCTCTGTCAAAACCTATAATGAAACAGATAGTGGATAAGTTTGTAATTAAACTTGAGTCACAACTCGAAGAAAAAGGTGTACTGTTGACATTAACTGAACCAGCATATGATTGGCTCACTGATAATGGTGTAGATGAAAAATATGGTGCAAGACCATTACAAAGAGTTATTGATGAAAAAATAAAAAAACCACTCGCTGAAGAGCTATTATTTGGCAAATTAAAGAATGGTGGGAGTGTTAAAGTTGATTTATCTGAAACAAATAGTGAACTCACTATTTACGTTAATGATAAAAAACTATCCAGTAGTAGAAAAAAGAAGGAAAAAGAAACTCTCATACTACACTAAAAGCTCTCTCATAGCTTCCGCCTGCTTTTCTTTGGTATCAAGATTGTCTGGCATACTACTGTTTTCAGAAAAATACGGAATTATATGAAAATGAGTATGAAAAATAACTTGTCCCGCTTCAGGCTCGCAATTATGGATAATTTTCACACCAGACGAACCAAAAGCAGTTTTTTGTATTTCAGATATCTTTTTAACAATAATAGATAGACTCTGAAAATCTTGATCTTTGATATCAAATATATTTCTAGATTTCCTTTTGGGGATTGCTAGCATGTGGCCTGGTTTTTCAGGGTAAGCATCCATTATTACTAAGTTATCAGCATCCTCATAAACTCGAACAGCCGGTATTTCTTTTGTCAGTATTTTTGAAAAAATATTATTTTCATCATAATTACTCATTTAATTCTCCATGTTTTTGAATGGGTTAAAATTTGATAGGTAATCAACTTCTTTATTAATATAGAGGCCCTCTTTTTCAATAAAATCTGATATTATACTATGAATTTGTTGATTTTGAAAAAAATGTGCTGAGTAGGTGAAAGTGGGCTTATAGCCTCTTGATATTTTGTGCGATCCCCCTGCGCCAGACTCGATAGTTTTCATCTTATTCTCAATTGCATATTCAATGGCTTGGTAATAACATAATTCGTAATGTAGAAATTTATAGAATCCGTTAGCTCCCCAATATCTTCCATAAAGGGTATCATTGTCATGCAGGTGTAAGCTTGTGGCAATAATTTTGTTATTTTTCTTTGCTGTGATAAGTAATAAATTATCTGGCATCTTATCAACTATATTTTCAAAGAAAATCTGATTCAGATAAGCATTTCCCCATTTTCTGTTGCATGTATCGAGATAATGTTTGAAAAACGTGTCGAGTAGTTCATCTGTAATATTTTGCCCTTCAACTCTTTCAAAGTAAATTCCATCAGAATGAAGGCTATCTCTCTCTTTATAGATCATCTTTCTCTTTCTTGCATTCAAAGAATTTAAAAATTCATTAAAGTTTTTATAATTTTTATTATCCCAAATAAACTGCTTACTAGTTCTTTTTATAAAATTATTTTTTTCTAAAATACCTAGTTCACCATCTTCGATAAAATTAATATGAGCGCTCGATATTTCATTAGTGTCTAATAATGATTTTATAGCACTAATAGAATTTACTTTAATGTTGGGGTCACTCAATTTAGTTAGAAATTTACATGATCTGATGGGGGTAAAAGGAATAGCAATAAGTAATTTTGGGAAATACCTAATATTTACTTTATTGTAAAAGTCTACCCAAGGATGGTCAAAAATATATTCTCCAAAAGAGTTATATTTCAAGTAAGCTGGGGTGAAGCATGAGATGTGACCATGCTCATCCCTTTGAATTAAATGATTTGGAACCCAGCCAAATGCATCACTTGCGCTACCTGAATTCTCAAGCGACCATAGAAAATCATATTTCATGAATGGGTTATCATTATCTAAGCTTTCAAAATCAGACTTTGATATTTCATCAATCGAGCTCAAGGTTTCAATCATTTTCTAGGTTTGCTTTCGAACTTTTTTCTGCATTACTTAATAAGTAACTATTAATATATAACATTTATTATATTCTATTATATGTGTATAAAAAAAATTCATTCAATCAATCTAAGCATGGAAAAAAAGAATAGAAAGGTTTTAATCGTTGAAGATAATGAACTGAATATGAAGCTATTCAGAGAAATCTTAACTGCCGAAAATTGTGAAGTTATAGAGTGTGCGGACCCAATGTTTGCAATGGACAGGATAACAAAAAATTTACCTAACCTTATACTTATGGATATTCAGCTACCAAGAATTTCTGGCTATGATCTGATTACATGGATAAAGTCAGATGCTAATATTTCGCATATTCCAATAATTGCTATCACTGCCTTTGCAATGGAAGATGATAAAGAAAAGATATTGGCGCTTGGTTGTGAAGCATATATGTCAAAGCCTATCTCCATGGATCCATTCATAAAAAATGTAAATAAGTTTCTTAAATAAAAAATTATAAAAAAATATTTTCAATAATTTAAATTACTATATAATATTGTTGTCTTATTGAGTTTCCCTGCGGAGTTGCTCAGGTCCGCCGCATCTCCTGGGTCCGTAGGGTTTAGGTCGTATTGTTAGTCACTAAATTTGGCCTCCTCCAAATCTAGCGACTGACATATGACCAGATGAATAATAATATCAAAAAAATATAATGATTTTAGGATAACCTTATTGGTTACTTTAAGACTGGAATTATTTGATTTTGTTTTCTTTAAAATCTACGTGTTTCCTGGCAACAGGGTCGTATTTTTTTATGACCAGCTTATCTGTCATTGTACGATTATTCTTTTTTGTGACGTAAAAATATCCAGTACCAGCTGTACTCTCTAATCGTATCTTGATATTTCCAGATTTTGCCATAATTTACCTTTTTTATATAAATATATCAATATTACAGTAAGTCAACGAATGATTTTAATTTTTTTTATCTTTTAAATCTATAATTTTTACAGCCTCCTCGAGGCTTAATTTTTCAACTGAAATATTATTCCCAAGAGAGTAATTCTTTTTGTTGTACTTTAAGTAAGGCCCGTATCTACCACTAGATAAAATAATATCGTTCTTAGTTTTGGGGTATTGGCCCAATATTTGATTTGGACTTGAAGGCGAAACTTTATTTTTTTCGTCAATCAACGTCACTGCTCGGTTGAGTCCTATTGCAAAAAGCTCCTCAAACTTAATACTGACATATGTATTTTCATGTTTGATATAAGGTCCATACCTACCAATAGCGCCAGTAATCTCCTCATTTGTTTCAGGATGGTTACCAATATATTTCGGCAGGGATATAAGCTGCAATGCAAGTTCATCTGATAAATCCTCAACCTTGATGTTTCTTGGTATTGAGACACGCTTTGGTTTTTCATTATCCATGCTGGGATCTTCCACTTCTAAATAAGGGCCATACCGACCACTTTGAAGTGTAATTTCATTCCCGGTTATCGGATCAATTGCAATTACTTGCTTCTGAGTTGCGATCGCATCATTTTTTCCTAAACCATGCTGGAAGTTGCAATCAGGATAATTTGAGCAACACAAGAATGAGCCGCTTTCAAATGACTTTAGGGTTATTTTTCCACCACTGCAATCTGGGCATAGTCTTGGATTTTCTGAATTTTGACCAAATATGTGAGGGGCGAGTGTATCTACGAGGTTTTCCATCACCTCTATTCGTTCAACGTCCTTAACATTTTTGGTTTTCAAATCGAGATTTGAGTAGAAATCCTCTAATAGAGATATTCTTGTAAAGTCACCATTTGATATTTGATCTAATTTTTCTTCTAAATCAGCGGTAAAATCATATTTCACATAGTCTGGATAGTAATTTTCTAAAAAGACAGTTAAAAGTCTACCATTGCTGGTTGGAGTGAATCTTTTTTGTTCTAGCTTAGTATAATTTCTTTCCGTCAAAACACTAAGTATACTCGCATAGGTTGATGGTCTTCCGATTCCTAAGTCTTCCAAGAGCTTGATTAGGGAGGCTGGATTGAATCGCGGCGGTGGCTCAGTATCATGCGCATTATCTGAGAGTTTTTTACAGCTGACAGACTCATTTTCTTCTATTCCGAACACATTTTGGTTGCTTAATTTTTCTTCATTTAGATCTTTTTCCGCACCATCATTTGGTTTATCATCAAAAAGTGCTTGATACCCAGCCTCCAACCGATGTTCACCAGATGCTCGAAAAAGATTATTTTGACCTAAATTATCAATCGCTTTAATTGTAACACTGGTTCTTTCAAATTTTGCATTGGTCATTTGACTTGCCATTGTCCTTTTCCAAATAAGCTCATAGAGTTTGAATTGTTCATCACTTAGATAGGCTTTAATCTCTTCAGGTGCATTACTTATTGATGTAGGCCTGATGGCCTCGTGTGACTCTTGTGCATTCTTGGATTTTGTTTGGTAAATATTTTTATTTTGAGGTACTTGTTCTGCTCCAAAAATAACTTCGATATTATTCCTGATCTCATTTATCACGTTATCCTCGATTTGCACCCCGTCAGTTCGCATATATGTAATCAGCCCTCCTTCAATTTTTTGACTATCTATTCCCTCATACAATTTTTGGGCAACTTGCATTGTTCGTGTTGGATTAAAGCCAAGTCTTTTCGAGGCCTCCTGTTGTAATGTTGATGTTGTAAATGGTGGCTGGGGCTTTCTAATAATACTTGTTTTTTTAACCTCAGATACAGTGAAAATGGAATTATTTAGATTATTGATAATCGCTTTTGCTTCTTTTTCAGATTTAATATCAAATTTATTTAATTTATTTTCATTAATAGATACTAGTGATGCTGTAAAATTTTGACCCTTTTTTCCTGACATTGATGAAGTAATGGACCAATATCTCTGACTTTTAAAATTCTCTATCTCAATCTCTCTCTCACAAATAATTTTTAGTGCTACTGATTGAACTCTACCTGCTGATTTAACGCCTGACAGTTTAGTCCATAAAACTGGGGAAATTTTAAAGCCAATAAGGTAGTCTAAGGACCGCCGAGCTTTATATGCTTCAACCAGGTCACCATCAATGCTTCTCGGATTGTTTATAGCATCTAGAACTTTATCTTTTGTAACGGCATTAAAAACAACCCTTTCGAAATTCTTAGATTTTTTTTTATTCAATAATTCATAAAGGTGCCATGAAATAGCCTCACCCTCCCGATCGGGGTCGGTGGCAAGTACTATTTTGTCAGATTTTTCAACTGCATGCTCAATCTCTTTCAAATTCTTAGCCCTGCTACTTGTCTTTTCCCATTTCATTTCAAAATTATTTTCAGGATCTATTGAGCCACTTTTTGCAGGTAGGTCCCGCACATGACCCATAGAAGCAAGTACCTTGTACTCTGATCCCAGATACTTATTAATTGTTTTCGCTTTAGCCGGAGATTCTACTATTACTAATATCATTTTATTTAAGCTTAGACTCTTGTCCTTTGATCAATCTTTTAATATTTTCCATATGCCTATATAGTAAAATGACGCTGATGAAAAGTATAATCGTAAAATTAATACGAAAGTCCATTTCATTCGGGCTTAAAAAATCATAATAAATAATGTCATTTAATTTAATCATATTTATCATAATATACATGCCTGGTATTGAGATAATTGATATTATACTGGATAGAGAAGAGTATCGCGTGGTGACGAAGATTGTGATCCAGATAAAAATAAACAGTAATGAAAACAGCGGGCTCATTATAAGCAAGATACCAAAATAGACTGCAACTCCCTTTCCCCCGCGGAAATTTAGCCAAATTGGGAATACATGACCAAGTAAAGATAAGAAACCAATGACAATTATCATGTTTGCATTTATGTCAAAATATTTTGCAATCATAATTGGTATTATGACTTTGGATATGTCCAGTAGCAGTGTTAAGGCACCGATTTTTGTATTACCTGCTCTGATCACATTAGTTGCCCCAATATTTTTTGAGCCGAGTTTACGAATATCAATATTTAAAATCTTTCTCGACAGGATAAGCCCGAATGGAATGCTACCTAAAATATATGCAAATAGGGATATTAATAATATCAAAGTCATATCAAAATTATTTTTTTACTGATCAGTTAAATTATGGATAATATTCCCATTAACAATTGTTAGCATAACTCTACCTTGCATTTTTTGATTTTCAAAGGTTGTATTTTTGCATTTTGTCGTTAGTTTATCAGCATCACACACCCATGGCTGGTCCAAATCAACGAGAATTAAATCAGCCTTTTTGCCAACTTCAAGGCTTCCTGTATTCTCTAAGTTGAGAATTTTTGCAGGATTATAGGACATTTTCTTCATAAGCTTTGAAAGTGAAATATAACCGTCATGGTATAAAGATAATGATGATGCTAGCAATGTCTCAATGCCTACCGCTCCGTATGCCGCCTCTTCGAATGGCAGGCGTTTAGACTCTGTTCCTTGCGGTTCATGGTTTGATGTTATTATATCAATTGTGTCATTATTCAAATTTTCAAGTATATATGAACGGTCATTCTCTGACCGAAGCGGTGGCTTGACTTTAAAAAATGTCCTGTATGCGGCAACATCATTTTCATTTAATTTTAGGTTATTAATTGACACACCACATGTAATTTTATCATTCTTATCTTTGTATTTATTTACTACATCATAAGACTCGCTTGTTGAAATACACATCGAATGATACTTTACTTCAGTATGATGTGCGATACGTAATTCCCTCTCAAGTGCAATCGTTTCAGAAATTTTTGCAGTCCCTGGTAGGCCAAGGCGCATTGAAACTTCACTCTCATTCATTACACCAAATTTATCAAGGTCCGATACAGGTAATTGCATAATTTGAGCATTAAAGTTTGAAGCGTAGGTGAATACATTTTTTAATATATTTGTATTACTTATTTCATTATAAGCATCTGAGAACCCAACTGCACCCGCTTCTTTTAAGAGGCCGATTTCAGTCATATTTTTTCCTTCATGCTTTTTTGTCAATGCTGCTATTGGTAAGATATTTATTTGTGATTTATCTTCAGATTTTCGAATTATATATTGAACTAATTCAGCTTCATCTATGATGGGGTTAGTATCTGGTCGACATGCGACGGATGTTATTCCTGATGCTTTAGCTGCATTGCTTATATCCTCCATCGTTTCAATATGTTCATATCCAGGTTCGCCAGCAAAAACCCACATATCAATAAGCCCCGGCGATAAAACATTTTTTTTGCAATTGATTACTTTACAATCTGAAATATCGTAATTTGGACTTGGTTTATTGAAGATCTCCTTGATAATTCCTTTTTCAATAAGCAAGGAGCCAATAAACTCCACCTCATTTTTTGGGTCCACAAGTAATGCATTTTTAATTAATAACTTCTTTTTGGTCAACCTTTTTACCTCGTGGCTAATGTTTCTAGGACTGCCATCCTAGTCGCTACTCCCATTTCAACTTGATCCTTAATTACACTTTGTACATTATCTGCTACTGATGTATCAATTTCCACTCCTCTATTCATCGGGCCTGGATGCATCACGATCGCATTCTTACTAGCAAAGGACAGCTTTTCCACATCAAGCCCGTAGTATTGGAAGTATTCTCTGGCTGAGGGAATATATGAGCTTAGCATTCTTTCGTTTTGAAGTCTCAACATCATGATTACATCAACATCTCTAATACCTTCTCGCATATCAAGGTATGTTCTGACTTTGTATGCATCTATATTTTTTGGAAGCAAGGTCTTGGGAGCAACAATATTGATATTCGCCCCAAGCATTGATAGTAGAATTATATTAGACCTTGCAACTCTGCTGTGCAAGATATCGCCGCATATAGCTACCTTCAGCCCTTCTATCTTTTTTTTATGATGAATTATAGTTAATGCATCAAGTATTGCCTGCGTAGGATGCTCATGCGAGCCATCTCCTGCATTGATAACGGAGCAGTCGACCTTTTGTGATAGCAGTTCAGATGCTCCAGCTGAATGATGACGCACAATCAAGAGATCGGGTTTCATAGCATTCAATGTTACCGCTGTGTCAACAAGGGTTTCGCCTTTAGCAACAGATGACTGTTTGAGTGCCATATTGATAACATCTGCGCCCAATCTTTTACCAGCGAGTTCAAATGAACTTTGTGTGCGAGTTGAGGGTTCAAAAAATAGATTTATTTGTGTTTTCCCCCTGAGAATATCAGTTTTTTGTGGTTTATTTTTATTCTTTTCAAACCACTCTTGCGATTTTTTTATAATAAAGTTGATATCTTGGGGTAAAAGTTTTTCTATACCCAGCAAATGTGTTAACTGAGGTAAATAAAGAGAATCTCTATTTTTTTTAATCATTAAAATAACATTGTATATCGCTCTTTCATCATTTCTGCAAGATTATTTATTTATTTTTTTTTATATTAAAAAAATGTATCCTTAAATAATTAATCACAAAGAGGCATTATGACACTTAATGTTGCACTATTAGGGACAGGTAGAATAGCAGAGTATGGCTACATACCTTCAATAAGTAAAATTGATGATGTGAATATAATATCAGTATTATCTCGCAGTGATATAAAAGGTTCAGAATTTGCTATCAAGCACTCAATACCAAGGGCTTATGTTGAAATTGATGACTTACTTGCAGATAATCAACTTGATGCGGTAATTGTTTGCACCCCCGACAGCCTGCACGAGGAGCAGGTCATAAAGTCCTGCCGTGCCAAAAAACATATATTATGCGAGAAGCCAATGTCGACCAGTGTTAAAAGCTGTGAGAATATGATTGCTGAAATTGAAAAAGCCGGCATTATCTTTGGAATGGCTCATAATAATAGATTTAATGCAGGGCTTCGATATATAAAGGATGTATTGGATTCAAATTCAATTGGACAGGTTTATTATGCAAGATCAATACTGGCCACACTTCAAAACAATCCATCAGGATGGAGAGCTCTTGGTAAGGAGTCAAAATTTTGGGCAATGAGTGCGACAGGAGCGCACATGATTGATATATTTAGGTGGTATTTTGGTGAGCCTACAAAAATGAAAAAAGTTTCTCTCTCTCCTAAATTTAAGAGTATAAATGATGAAATTACAACACTTTCTTTAAACTTTAATGACAGAGTCATATGCGATATTACCGCGTCTGCAATTCTTCC
>MDTD01122244.1_pt1 | contig 15917 bp, 18 predicted proteins | sample 811221 | NCBI WGS metagenome assembly MDTD01 (sample SAMN05326646, study PRJNA326480) | marine metagenome | isolation source: seawater | place: Pacific Ocean: South West | collected 2011
ACGACAATCCGGCCGACATCATCAATCTGTCGATCGGCCTCTTCGAATACTGCCCGGCCTCGCTGCAGGATGCGATCGACTCGGTGACGGACCGCGGCGCGGTCGTCGTCTCCGCTGCCGGCAATGCCCGGATCGACACCGCCTATTACGCGCCGGGCGGCTGTGACAATGTCATCTCGGTCGCAGCCGGGAACGCACTGGGCGAGATCACGGCCTATTCGAATTTCGGCGACAATGTCGATATCCTCGCCCCCGGCGGGGAAATGGCCCGGGATGACGACAATGACTCCCGCCCGGACGGCATCCTCTCCACCAAGGCCTCGACCGATTGCTACGACCCGGTCACCGGTGAAGCGGTTGATGACTGCTACTATGCCTATGAGCAGGGCACCTCCATGGCCGCGCCGCACGTCTCGGCCGCCCTGGCGCTGCTGAAGGCCCGCGATCCGGAGGCCTCGTCGGATGAGCTTGTGTCGGAACTGCTCGCCGCCACCGATCCGCGCACGGACATGCAATGTGCCGGCCTCTGCGCCGACTATCCGGGCACGACCCCGATCGAAGGCTCTGACGGCATGTGCCGCCGCCCCTGCGGCGGGCGCATCCTGAACCTTGCAAATGTGCCGGAACTTGGCGGCACACCCGGCGGTGGAGACTGAATGAGCGACGGCCAGCCCCCCGTACATTTCGGCGGTCCGCTTGGACTTGCGGGCCTGGCCATGCTGGCCGGGGCGACGGGCCTCTTCGTCATGGCCGGGTCCGGCGGGCCCACGCCCGCCTCTCAATCGGCCCCCCAGCCAGCGGTAGCGCAGGCCTCCGCGCCCGGGAAAGTGAAACCGGTTCCGGACCTCCATCCGGGCGACGCCCTGCCCGTGGTCCGGCCGGCGGAACTGCCTGCCTCGGCCGAAACAAAACAGCCGGCGGAAACGAAGCTCGCCCAGCTCAGCCCGGACGGGTCGGAAATCGTCTATATCGTCCGCATAAAGGGCGAGCCGGAGATCGACGTCATCTCCCGCAATTTCAAGCGCGACCGCGCCGCCGCCGACATCGCCTGGGCCAATCTTCAGTCGCGCAATCCCGTGCTGCAGGATTTCCGGCTCGTCGGCGCCAGCTATTCCGGTGAGATCCGGCTGGGCTATCGCCTGCCGCCCGGCCTTGAGCCGACCCGCGCAACCATCAATGAAATTCAGAGCCGGATCATGCAGCTCGACAGTGTCGCCTATGCCGATCCGGATTATGTAGCCCAACCCGGAAAGGAATAAATGCCATGAGGAAGCGGATTGCCATTGCCCTGGTGCCCGCCTGCGCCCTGCTGGGCCTTGCTGGCTGCGACAAGTTCATCCGCGGCATGGGGGACGACGCCGGAACCGAGATGTCTGCGCCAGAGGACACCGCACCGGCAGACCAGGCCGATGCGGCCCCCGCCAAAGAGGCTGACATCCCCGTCTACGCCCAGGCCGTGAGCGAGGAAGCGACGATTGACTGGCTGGCCGCGCGCGACGATGTCGCGTCCAATTCCGGCAGTGACGGCAATTTCATGGTCGCCGCGCAGGAAGGCGATGCGCCGCCGGTGCCGGTCATGCTGCCGTCTGGCATTGTCCTGCCGCAGGGCGCCGAGTCGGATGTGAAGTTCCAGCCGCTCAGCGATGGCTATTTCGCCTTCTATCCCGGCACGGATTACAACATCGTCGTCAATGGCACGAACGAGATCATCGGAGAGCGCACGCCCGGCACGACCGAGACACCGATGCGGTTCATCCCGACCATGAGCGGCGCGCAAGTCGCCTTCACCAAGTATGGTGCGGATTACCTGATCGAATTCGAGTGCACGCACGCAGATGGTCAACATGCCGATTGCATCAGCGAGGAAGACGCCCTGTCGATCGCGGATTCCCTTGTGGCCGTGAGGTCGCGCTGATGATCCAGACACGTTCCCTCCTGCTTGGCGCCGCCGCGCTGCTGACCCTGTCGGCCTGTGATTTCATCCGCTTCCCGGGCGATGGCGGCCCGCCGCCCGTGACACCGGACTCCGGACCGGCCGTGCCGCCGGGTGCACCCGGCCCGCCGCCGCCATCGGCGCCCGTCGCAGACCCGTACGGCGATGGCGATCAGCCATCCGGCCCGGATACAAATACGGATACGGATGCGCCGGATACCGGGCCAGATACTGGGCCTGACACCGGGCCGGTCGATACCGACCCCGGCACAGACACACCTGCCGATACGCCAGACTCCGACGCGCCAGATACAGACACGGATACCCCCGGCACCGTGGATACCGGTCCTGACACGTCAACGGATACGCCAGCGGACACCCCTGCTGACACACCGGACGATACCTCTGCCGATACGCCGCCCGATACGCCGCCCAGCACACCGGATGACTCGACCGATACGGCAGATACCGACACGGCCCCGCCAGCCGATACGCCGGACCCGGCAGAACCGCCCGCCCCGGTCGAGCCGGCCTTTTCCTTCTATTCCCCCGGCGCGCTGCTGCCCGGCACGGGTGAAGGCGCTGAAGCCGAGATGATCTTCGCCCCGGACATGGTCTTCCCGATCAAGGACTCGCCCGCCTACCTCCAGTCCATGGTGTTCACCTTCGGGGGCGGCATGGTCGGCGGCGACCAGTGCGACGCACGGAATTTCGACTATCCGTGGCGGGACAATTTCTGCGAGACCCGCACCTCCAACCGGAATTCGGCCTACTGTCCGATCAGCAGGATCCACCAGGGCCAGGATATCCGCGTCGGCACGCCGGAGAGCTGCCGGGCAGAACGCTCCACCCCAGCGGCTGACCGGACGGCACATGAAGTTGTCGCCGTGGAAGACGGCATCATCTCCAATGTCGGCTCGTACAGCGTGAACCTGCGCTCAGGCGGGCGGATCTACAAATACCTGCATCTCAACATGAAGAAGCTGGCCGTTTCCATCGGCGACACGGTGCAGGCCGGTGACACGATCGGCTATGTCTCCAATGATTTCGGCGGCACGCCCACCGTGCTGCACCTGCATTTCGAAATCACGCAGAACAATGGCAATGGCGGCTGGGACTATGTCCCGCCCTACACGTCACTGGTGGCCGCTTATGAGCGGCGCCAGAACGGCCCCGGCGAGCTGATCGACGATGGCGACGTGGCGATTGCGTCCGTCCCGGCCTTCGTGATTCCGGAAGGCGCCGAGATCATCGAATAAGGTGGATCAGGCAGGCCGGAAGGTCAGCGCCACGCCATTGTTGCACCAGCGCTCGCCCGTCGGCGGTGGCCCGTCCTTGAAGACATGGCCCTGATGGCCGAGGCAACGGGCGCAATGGTATTCCGTGCGCGTATAGAACAGCTTGTGGTCTTCCTTGGTGCCCATCGCGCCCGGAAGGGGTTTCCAGAAGCTGGGCCAGCCGGTGCCGGAATCGAATTTCGTCTCCGATGAGAACAGCGGCAGGTCGCATCCGGCGCAATGATACGCGCCGTCGCGCTTTTCATGCTCCAGCGGCGAGGTGAAGGCCCGTTCGGTGTCTTCCTGGCGCAAGACGGCGAAGGCCTTTGGGCTGAGCCGGTCTTTCCACTCTGCCTCTGACAGGCTGCGCCATTCGCTATCGGCATAAGGGTCGTCTGCCGCGCCGTCCGCCCCGGTCTCGGCGAGGGCCTTGCGCGAGCCACCCGAACAGGCGGCGATGACGAGGGACGCCGTGCCCGCAAGCAGGAGGTGGCGGCGGGAAAGCAGGGAGGATGTCTGTTTCATGCCGCTTACCTAGGCCCGAAACGCCCTCGAAGGCGACACAAATTCATGTGAGGTTGCGTGAGCGCCCCCGGATGGTGCGTCACACGCCGCCATCGACCCAGACTTCGCCGGCAAGGTCGTCCAGCTTTCCCTGGAAATGCGCGCGGACATCTTCCACGGCCTGATTGTAGACCGCCGGTCCCAGCTGTTTCAGCATCAGGTCGATTACGGCCTCGGCGCGGAAGCCGCTCAGATCCTCGTCAAACTCCTCGGCAAACAGGCGCTGCAGATGGCCTGCAAGCGCCTCGCGCCGGTCGTCGGAGAGGGTCAGCGGTTTCATGCCTCGTCTTTAGCACCATTCCGGTTCCGGCCGAAGTTCACCGCGCCGGAATCCTGTCCGGCGTCGATGATGGCCTTGCGGATCGTCCGGGCACGGGAGAACTCCTGCATCAACAGGTCGCCATCGCCCCAGCGGATCGCCCGCTGCAGGGCGGCAAGGTCTTCGGAGAACCGGCCCAGGCATTCCAGCACCGCTTCCTTGTTGTTGAGGAAGACATCGCGCCACATGACCGGGTCGGAGGCGGCGATACGGGTAAAGTCCCGGAAACCGCCTGCGGAGAATTTCACCACTTCGCCCTGCTCCACCGTTTCCATGTCGAACGCGGTCGAGACGATATTGAAGGCGATCAGGTGCGGCAGGTGGGAGGTGATGGCCAGAACGCGGTCATGCCGGCCGGGGTCCATGGTTTCCACCTTGGCGCCCAGGGCGGTCCAGAACGCCGTCAGGCGCTGCACGGCCTCGGCATAGGCCTCGTCCTTGCCGTCCTGCGGGGTCAGGATGTGCCAGGCATCGCGGAACAGGGTCGGGAAGCCCGCTTCCGGACCGGATTGTTCCGTCCCGGCAATCGGGTGTCCCGGAATGATCTGCACCGCGCCATTATCGGCAGACGCCAGCGCCTCGGCGGCCTGTTTCTTGACCGACCCGACATCCGTCAGGATCGCCCCGGCTTTCATGTGCGGCACGGTTGCCTGCGACACCGGCGCCAGCACGCCAACCGGCACGCAGAGAAAGACGCAGTCCGCATCCTTCACCGCGTCCGCCAGCGTTTCGGTCACATTTCCGAGATCGAGCCCCGCCGCCCGGGCGCGCACATCGTCGCTGGAATCATAGAGCGAGACGGCCCCGGCCGCGCCATAGGCCTGAGCGGCCCGCGCGATGGATGATCCGATAAGGCCCGCGCCAACAATGGCGATCCGCTCGAATATGGGGTCTGGCATCTGGGGTATTCCGTCTTGCGAATTACAGCCCGCTCTGGTGGGCAATCGGGCCCCGCCCGTCAAGGGCCGCCCGGGCATGCGTGCCATCTGTCGCATTGAAGTCTGCCGGTGCCGGCCCGATGTGTCGGCTCAGTCCCCCGGAGTCCGCCCATGTCGAAACCCTCTCCCATCCTGTCCGGCTTGCAGCTGAAATGCGGCAATTGCGGCGAAGGCAAGCTGTTCAAGAGCTATCTGAAGCTGCATGACGCCTGCCCCGTCTGCGGACGGGAGATGAGCAATGACGACACGGCCGATGGCCCGGCCTTCTTTGTCGGTTTCGGCGTGCTGATCCTGACAGCGCCCTTCATCTTCATCCTGCCGATGATTTCGATGCCGCTGGGCTTCAAGATCCTGGCCTTTGTCGTGATGTGTGCCGTCATGATCGGGCTGATCCTGGCGCTGCTGCCCATCGCCAAGGCGATCCTGCTGAACCTGCAGCTGCACCACGGCGCGACAGAGGTCAAAGCGACCGATGTCAAAGCCCGCGATGCCGACGTGGACGGAAACCCGTCCTGAGGCGTTTGCCCTAGCCGGAAACGGCCAGTTCGTCGCGTTCGCCGGTGCGGATGCGGATGACAGATCCCAGATCGAGAATGAAGATCTTTCCGTCGCCGATGGTCCCGGTATTGGCCGCCTGGATGATGGCATCGGCAAACCGGTCGGCCGCATCGTCGGCGCAGGCGACTTCCACCTTCACTTTCGGAAGGAGGCGCACCTCATACTCTGCGCCGCGATACACTTCGGTCTTGCCGAGCTGGCGGCCATAGCCGCGCACCTCTGAAACGGTCAGTCCGGTGGCCCCGACTTCGGAAAGCGCATCGATCACTGCGTCGAGCCGGCTGGGCTTGAAAATGGCTGTCACAAGCTTCATGGCGCTTTCCCTTAATAGTTGCTGCAGGTGCGAAGTATCTGCCGGTAATATGACACGTCAATGACTTTCGCGCTTTGGGGAGGGTACAGGACGCGGAATCCGTACCTTTTCGGTGACAGGTGCGGGCGCCCCGCCACCAGGCCGCGCGTAGAGCCGTTTGACGGCTTCAACCAGCACAACCCCGCCAAAACCGGGCGCAATCAGGCTGCCGATCGCCTCCCAGCCTTCGGCGGCAGAGGTCACCAGTCCGGCCGACACCGGCGGCATGTAGAGCGCGCTGCTCGATGCGGTCACCTGGAACAGGCCCGACGACAGGAGGTTCATCAGCTGCGAGCGCGTCCATGGCCGGCCCTGCCCGAACGGGGTGCGCGTCGCCCGCGCCCACAGCCCGCCCCGGTTGGCGGCCGCCAGCACGATGCGCCCTTCCGGCGCCGTGATGCGCCAGATCTCCCGCAAATAGGTGCGCGGATTGCCCGTCTCTTCCAGCCCGTGCAGCACGATCACCCGGTCGAACATGCCATCGGGAAAGGGCAATCGGTCGTCGCCAACCCCGACGCTGGCATTGCCGCGGCCGGAATAGTCCCACTTCACGGGGCCATGCTCGTGCGGCACGGCCGCGACGATGCGCGACGGCGCCTCGCCAAAGGCATCCAGTACCGGAATGGCAAACCCCAGCCCCAGCAGCGACAGACCACGCGCTTCGCCCCACAAATCTGTCAGCTTGCCTGAAAGAACGCGCGCAGCCGCCTGTCCCAGCGAGGCGCTGTAAAAGCGTTCGAGCGTGACGGCATCCTGACGCATGGGCTTCCCTGTGCTAGGCCGGTCTGCAGGAGACACAGATGACCAAGATTACCCTCGACGTACACCAATTTCCCTGCCTGAACGATAATTACGGCTATCTCGTGCATGAAGCCGTTTCAGGCCAGACCGCCGCTATCGACACGCCCGACGCCGACAAATACCTCGCCGAGGCCAAGCGAAAAGGCTGGACCATCACCCACATCCTTAACACGCACTGGCACCCGGATCATGCCGGCGGGAACATGAAGATCAAGGACGTCACCGGCTGCACGATATATGGCCCGGCAGGCGAAGCGGAGAAGATCCCCGGCATCGATGTGAAGCTGACCGAAGGCGACACGGTGGAGTTCGGCGAGGCGACCGCCCGCGTGCTGGACGTGCCCGGCCACACGCTGGGCCATATCGCCTATCACTTCGCCGACCAGAATGTTGCCTTTGTGGGCGATGCCCTCTTCGCGCTTGGCTGCGGACGGGTCTTCGAAGGCACGATGGACATGATGTGGGCGAGCCTCTCCAAGCTGAAAGCCCTGCCGCCGGAAACGCTGGTCTATTGCGCGCACGAATACACGCAGGCAAACGCCCGTTTCGCCGAGACGGTCGAGACCGGCAATGCGGATCTCGCCGCCTATGTGGAAGAGATCGACGCGCGCCGCGCCAAGGGTCAGCCAACCGTGCCGACCCGGCTGGCGAAGGAACTCGCCACTAACCCCTTCTTGCGCGCCGATGTGCCAGAGCTTCAGGCCGCGATGGGGCATCCAGGAGACGCGGTCGCCACCTTCGCGGAGATCCGCGGGCGCAAGGACAGTTTCTGATGCAGGCATGGAGAGTTCGTCTTGATGACGTTCTGTGCACAAAACGAATGCGCGCGGTTATCATCGCTGCATTGAAACGTATTGCCAAAGACCGGGGAATGAAATTCGGAGCAAATTTTCTGGACAGAAGCAACGCGGTTCTGGTTGATCCCTCAAAAGGGCTGATTTGCAGCTTCGAGTTCCCAAATTACTGGTCTACGAGCATTGCCACCCTCGGATATATGGCCGCCTCATCCCGCAAGAACCTGTCGCCAGCCTATGTCTTCAAGACGAAGCAAACTGCAGCGGATGTGCTAACCGGAACGGTCAAAGATTTCGAACTATTCTGGTTTCCCCGCATCAAACCGGATGCTCCACGGGTCTATGAAGCACGGTACAATGTTCGAAGAAAATGCTATGCATGGGCCGCAAGTCGCGCTGGATATTCTGCCCAGCGAAAAGACTTTAAATTTAACCTGTCGCGCGCAGAATTGATCAACCAGCTTGCTGCTGCTTTTGGCGGTGATATTGATGAGCTTTCGAAGTTGGTTCTCGATCCTAAATTCGTTCCGAGCGCGCCATGAAGGCCATCTCCGGTGATCTTGGCGCGCGGGAGGTGATCCGTCTCCTGAACATGGCGCCGCATCCGGAGGGGGGCCATTTTGTGGAGACGTTCCGCGCCCCCGCCCTGCCCGGATACCGCCCGGCCTCGACACTCATCCATTTCCTGCTGCAGGCCGATGAAGTCTCCGCCTGGCACAAGGTGGATGCCGACGAGATGTGGCTGTGGCAGGCGGGCGGGCCGCTGGTTCTGACCATCGCCACACCGGAGGGAACAGAGCCCGGCGCCGTCACGCTCGGGCCGGATCTGCGCGCAGGGCACACCCTGCAGGGCGTCGTGCCCGCCCATCACTGGCAGGCCGCCGAGACGCTGGGGGCGTGGACGCTTGTCTCCTGCGTGGTGGCGCCGGGCTTTGACTTTGCAGGCTTTGAACTCGCCCCGCCGGACTGGCGGCCGAAAGCCTAGCCGCGCAGCCGCATGGCGAGGCCGATGAGCGGCACCATCAGCGCGGCGGCGAATTTCTCCCCCGGCGTCTTGGCGAACTTGCGGAAATAGCGCTTCAGGCTGGCCACCTTGTGTGCCTGCACCTTGTCACGCGGCGCGTCGGACGTGGACGTGTAGTGCAGCGCGCCAGCCTTTGGCTGGTAGGTCACAGAGCCGCCCGCCTCAATGGCGCGGCGGCAAAGGTCTACATCCTCGACATGCAGGAAATAGGCTTCGTCGAACCCGCCGAGCGCCTCATAATCCGCCCGCGCGATCAGAAAGAACGCGCCGGAGATGGCCCCGACGCGCACCGGCCCGTCCGGTTCCGGCGTGCCGTCCAGCGTCCACTTTCCCAAACCGATCGCATTCCAGAGCGTCAGCGTATTGCGCCGGGCGCCGCGCTCTTCCCTTCCGGTCAGGCCGAAGATCCGTCCACCCACAATGGCGGGCCGGGGGGCGTCCTGCAGCGCATCGGTCAGGGGCGCCATCGCGCCGCGCTTGATGACGCAGTCGGGATTGCAGGCCAGCAGCAGGTCGCCGCTGGCCTTCGCCGCCGCGCGGTTCATGGCCGTACCGAACCCCGGATTGTCGCCTTCCCGGATCAGCGAGGCCTTCGGGCAGGCCGCTACGAACCGGTCGATCCAGGCCTGCTCACCCGGTGGATTGCCATTGTCGACAAGGATGATCTCGGTGATGTCTGCATCGCCTTTCAGGGCGTAGAGGCATTCATGCAGGCGCGGACCGGTCTGGTAAGTCACCACGAGGGCGCTGATGGCGGGCAGCAGGTTCAAAGCGACTCCCGCTGGCGTTTGGACAGCAGGATGATGGCAACGGCCGCCAGCGCAAGGCTCGACCAGAAAGCTTCATTCCACATGCTGTAGGCAAAGTTGAACAGGCTGAACGCGACGCCCGTCATGCCGGCGATGGCATACCGGATGTCTTCCCGCATCTTGTCCGGCTGCGGCAACCGGAACCCCAGCAGGACCAGCGAGAAACCGACAAGAATCGCGCCGATCATGCCCGTCTCGGCCCAGATCTGCAGCGCCATATTGTGCGGATGCCCCGGCACGACCTTGTAGGCCGCCCAGAAATCCGGCAGGCGGGCCAGCCAGTCCGGATGGTCGGCATAGGTATCTTCCCAGGTCTTCGAGGCGGAAATGCCATGCCCGGTGACAGGCCGCTCCGCGATCTTCCCGATCACGATATGCCACGCCCAGGCCCGCGACTGGAACGACGCCGGCAGGTGAATATTATACGCCTCCAGCAATCTCAGCCCTGTGCCGATCACCATCGGCGCCGCGGCGATATAGGCCCCAATGGCGGTGAACAAGGCCCGGAAGCCGTGCACCGGCAGCGCCCGGATCAGGCCCATCGCCGCCATCATGAAGACAAGGCCGATCACCGCGCTCTGATTGTCGAGACGCGTGAAGAACAGGAGGCTGGTCACAACGAGCAGTGCGACGACGGGCTTCCAGAAGAATTGCGGGCGGACCGACAAATAGGCGATCAGGACCGGCAGGATCAGGGCGAAGGCATTCGCATTGCGCCCCAGATTCTGGACGCCGGACGCCACGTCGACCGGATCCGTGCCATAGATCGCGGTCAGGAGCGGCCCGGCAAAGATCGTGGTGATCGCCAGGATCAGGCCCTGCGCCGCGAAGGCGCCGAGCATGACCCGGGTCGAGACCTGCGCCCGGCCATCGGCGATGCGCATGGCCCCGCCGACCGCCAGCAGAGCGAAGGCGGCCGTCAGGAAAATCCGGACGCTGGACGCCTTCACGCCAAAATTGCCTTCCATCAGGCTGCCGCTGATCAGGCCGGTGGACACCGGCGACCATGCTTCGCCGATGACGACCCAGATCACGAACAGGATCGCGGGAATCGCATACAGGGCCGGTGGCCATTTCGGCCGGGCCAGTGCCAGCGCAGGCAGGGCTGCCAGCCCCAGAAGCGGGGCATAGCCCTGCCCGCCAAGCATGCCCATGATCGGCCAGAGCACGAAGGCTGCAGCAAGCACAGGCGCATAGGACATGAGTCGCACGCTTTTTCCTCTCGCCCCGTTTTCAGCTGCCCAGGTTCAGCCGTTCAGATAGGTTTCAGGCCTTCAGGTCAGGCGCAAGGCCTTCCTGTGACAGGACGGTGGCCGCCTCGTCGAGCGCGATGATCTGCTGGCCGTTCGACCCGAGCCGGCGCAGCGCCAGCGTCCGGTCTTCGGCCTCACGCCCGCCAACCACGGCGATCACCGGCACTTTCTGCACCGAATGCTCGCGGACCTTGTAGTTGATCTTCTCGTTGCGAAGATCCGTCTCGACCCGCAGGCCCGCCTTGCGCAGGGCGGCCGCGGCCTCCTCGGCATAATCGTTCGCCGCATCCGTGATCGCCGCCACGACGACCTGAACCGGCGAAAGCCACATCGGGAGGGCCCCGGCATAGTTCTCGATCAGGATGCCCATGAAACGTTCGAACGTGCCGAACACGGCGCGGTGCAGCATGACCGGGCGGTGCTTGCCGCCGTCGGAGCCTGTATATTCCGCATCCAGACGTTCCGGCAGGACATAGTCCAGCTGGAACGTGCCGCACTGCCACGTCCGCCCGATGGCGTCCGTCAGGTGGAATTCGAGTTTCGGACCGTAGAACGCCCCCTCGCCTTCCGCGATCTCGAATTCGAGACCGGCTTCGGTCAGCGCATCGGCCAGCGCCTTTTCGGCGCGGTCCCAGTTTTCGTCCGTTCCGCCGCGCACGTCCGGGCGCGTCGCCAGCTTGTAGGAAATCTCCGTCAGGCCGAAATCATTGTAGACGCGGGAGAACAGGCTCAGGAAGCGCAGCGTCTCCTCGCCGATCTGGTCTTCCCGGCAGAAGATGTGGGCATCGTCCTGCGTCATCTGGCGCACGCGCATCAGCCCGTGCAGCGCGCCGTGGGGTTCGTTCCGGTGACAGCAGCCGAACTCCGCCATGCGGATCGGCAGGTCACGGTAAGACCGCTGGGCGTTTTTGAAGATCTGGACGTGGGCCGGGCAATTCATCGGCTTCAGCGCCATCAGGCTCGTCTCGGCCGGGATCTTCACCTCGTCCTCATCCGTGTTCGGAATGAAGTCAGGCACCACGAACATGTTCTCGCGGAACTTGTCCCAGTGGCCGGACTTTTCCCAGAACACCGAGTCGAGCAATTGCGGCGTCTTCACTTCCGTATAGCCGTCGGCATCCTGCTGGCGGCGGATATAGGCCTCCAGCTGGCGCCAGATCATGAAGCCTTTCGGGTGCCAGAAGACAGAACCCTGCGCTTCCGGTTGCAGGTGGAACAGGTCCAGCTGCTGGCCAAGCTTCCGGTGGTCGCGCTTCTCGGCTTCTTCCAGGCGGTGGAGATGGGCTTTGAGGTCCTTCTCGTTCGCCCACGCCGTGCCGTACATGCGCTGCAGCATCTCGTTGTTGGAGTCGCCGCGCCAATAGGCCCCGGCCAGCTTCATCAGCTTGAACGCTTTCGGCAGCTTGCCCGTCGATGGCAGGTGCGGCCCGCGGCAAAGATCGAACCAGTCGCCCTGCTTGTAGACCGTGATGGCCTCGCCCGGCGGGATGATGTCGTCGATGATCTGGGCCTTGTAGTCCTCGCCGATCTTCTTGAACGTCTCGATCGCGTCTTCCTTGTCCCAGACTTCGCGCACGATCGGGTAATCGGCATCAATGATCTGGTTCATCTTCTTTTCGATCTTCTCGAAATCGTCCGTGGAGAACGGTTCTTCGCGGGCGAAGTCGTAATAGAAGCCGTCATCGATGACCGGGCCGATCGTGACCTGCGTGTCCGGGTAGAGGTCCTGAACAGCCTGCGCCAGCACGTGGGCGGCGTCGTGGCGGATCAGTTCCAGGCCTTCCGGGTCGCGGCTGGTGATGATGGCCACCTGGGCATCGCCCTCCAGCGGGCGGACAAGGTCCCACATTTCGCCATTCACTTTGGCGGCGAGGGCCTTTTTGGCGAGGGATTTGGAAATGCTCTCGGCCACGTCGAGGGGCGAGGCGCCGTCGGCATATTCCCGCTCTGAGCCGTCGGGCAGCGTTACTTTGATCATCGGTCTTCTTCTTCGATTTCGGTCGCCCGCACGGGGCGTAAATTTCCAAGGGCCCGGAATGCCTGATGTGAATGCCTTATGCGGCGGTTTGCTTAGCGCTTCTTTACTGCTTTTCCCACCCTCAAAACGGGCGGGGTGCAGTCAGGCGGCTTCCGGGAAGGGAATGAGCCATAGATGGTCCATAGACGGTGTATAGAAGGTCCTGTTGAGGGTGTTCCGGCCGGACCGGACGCGCGTTTCAGCCTGAACCATTCAGGGCTCGGTTTTGGGCTTTTGGCGGGTGCATGAGGCGGGCGCGCACAGATGTGCGGGCCGAAGGCGCGTCAGGCACCCCGGCGGGTTCGTGTGGTCAGAGCGGTGATCAGACGAAAATCCATGCCTGCGATATGTCACGCCTCGGGGTGTTTTTCAACTCGCTCGGCGCGCTGGCCCATTCTGCGTCCGGTCCAGTCGCCATAGCGCCAGGGTTGCCAGAGCGGGATGTCCGGCTTTGTCTCCGGCGGCGGGTCGCAGCCCATCGTGCCGCCCGGACGGCAGCGCAGGAACCGCGCCAGCGTCATCCAGAAGCCCGGCCACCAGCCAAAGCGCGAGACGCATTCGGCCCCGTATTCACTACAGGTTGGGGTGTGCTGGCACCGCGCCCCGAAGGCCCACATCACCTGGCTCGGCCCATGCTTGTAGACCCAGAGCAGCCCGTAGGCTGCCCGGCGGCGGAGGCTGTTATTCGGCGGCTTCACGGGCGGCGGCGCGCTTTTGCAACGCCTCTTCAATCGCAGCGACGGCAGCCTCAAAAGCCAGCATGGTGGAGGCGTGGCGGGGCGGGTAATCGGCCACGGGTTCCAGATGGCGCAGTTCCCAGAAGCGGCCTTCGGGCGGCGGGCCGCCCTCTTTCAGCATGGCTTTCAGGCCGTCGCGCGCGGCGATGACCTCAGAGATGGACGCCCCGACAGCGTGTTCGGCCAGGATGGAGGTTGCGGCCTGCCCGAGGGCGCAAGCCTTTGGATCGACAGCGATTTCCGTGATGGTTTCGCCAGCATCGTCCAGCTTCAGGTCAACATGAACGACCGATCCGCAGACGCGGGACACCTTGGTCACAGAGCCTTCGGCATCAGCCAGCCGCCCGACATGCGGAATGCCGGCGGCCAGTTCGAGAATGCGGTTGTGGTAAAGCTCGCTCATCGCCCGGAAGATGGCCCTGCCCTTCCGCCAGCGCAAGGCGGCGAAAGGGCAGAAGGCCTCCTTACACCCGGCGCCAGTTCGAGCCGCCCGCCCCGTCCATGATCTCGATGCCTTCGGCGGCGAGTTCATTGCGGATACGGTCGGCCTCGGCCCAGTCCTTGTTCGCACGGGCATCGACACGGGCCTGAACCAGCGCATCGATGCGGGCATTGCCGTCTTCATCGCTGCCTTGTTCCCAGTCTTTCGGGGACTGAGTCAGCAGGCCCAGCAGCTTGCCGGCGGCCAGCAGGTTTGCCTTGGCATTGGCCATGGCGGCAGCGTCTTTCTGGTCGGCCGCCGTGTTCGCTTCCCCGGCAAGACGGGAGAGTTCGGCCAGCGCCTCCGGCGTGTTGAGATCGTCCTCAAGGGCGCGCACAACGCCCGTGTCGCGGGCCTCGCCGCCATCGGCCTCCCACACCCGGCGCAGGGCGCCATAGATCCGGTCCAGCGTCGTCTTGGCCTGTTTCAGCAGGTCCTCGGTCCAGTCCAGCGGGGCGCGGTAATGCCCGCTCAGCATGGCCAGGCGCAGCACTTCGCCCGGCCATTTCTGCAGCAGGTCATGCACCAGCACGACATTGCCGAGCGACTTCGACATCTTCTCCCCGCCCATGTCGAGGAAGCCATTGTGCAGCCAGTAGTTCGCCATCACCTCGCCATGGGCGCATTCGGACTGGGCGATCTCGTTCTCGTGATGCGGGAATTGCAGGTCGATGCCACCGCCATGAATGTCGATCGTCTTGCCAAGGTGTTTGGCGGCCATGGCAGAGCATTCGATGTGCCAGCCGGGGCGTCCCCTGCCCCACGGACTGTCCCAGATCGCGTCTTCCGGCTCGCCCGGCTTGGCGAATTTCCAGAGGGCAAAGTCGGCCGGGTCGCGCTTGTCGGCGTCCACTTCGACGCGGGCGCCGGCCTCATTGTCTTCCAGCTTGCGGCCGGACAGTTTGCCATAGTCCGGCATCTGCTTGACGGAGAACCAGACGCCTTCCTTGCCGACATAGGCATAGCCCTTGCGCACCAGCTTGCCGATCATGTCGATCATTTCGGGCACATGGCCCGTCGCCCACGGCTCGATGCTCGGCGGCAGGACGTTCAGCGCCGCCGTGTCGTCATTGTAGATCCCGGCAAATTTCTTCGTGATGTCCGCGATCGGCTCGCCGGTTTCCAGCGAGGCCTTGATGATCTTGTCCTCGATGTCCGTGATGTTGCGGGCATAGACAACGGCCTCTGCGCCATAGCTGCGGATCAGAAGTCGGCGCAGCACATCGAACACGATGGGCGGACGCGCATTGCCGATATGGGCGTAATTATAGACCGTGGGGCCGCAGACATACATCGTCACGCGTTTGGGGTCCTGCGGCTTGAATACGCGTTTTTCACGCGCAGCGGTGTCGTAAAGGCGGATGGTCATATGGGTCTCTGGATCGGGTGTGTTCGGGAAATTTCCGGCAGGGTCAGCGTTTGACAGCCCTAATGGCGCGTTGTGGCCTCAGCGGCAACAACAGGCGCAGCAACAAGGGGAAAATGCGCGAACGAACATGGGCCGGGCGATACCAGTTGACGCGGCGAAAGGCAACTGAAGGCTGATCCACTTACGCGCCGTAACCGTAGAATCCGCTGGAAACCGGGGCTTTGCCCCACTATGTTCCTGATTATCGCCCTGAGGGTACAAACTCCGGGCGGGCGTTAAGTCCGGGCAGAAGGCGTAAAAGACCTTCAAGGGACGCCCCGGCTCGACCCCCGTCCCTCAGTCGAAGGACTCCAAACATGGCAATGGACGCCATCACACCAAAGAATGAAGTTGCACGCGCGGATACCGTGAACCGGCCTTCCCAGGAAGAAGCCGAGGAAGCGGTTCGCACGCTGATCGCGTGGGCGGGGGACGACCCGGCCCGTGAAGGCCTGATCGATACGCCGAAACGCGTGGTCAACGCCTATAAGGAATGGTTCTCCGGTTATACCGAAGACCCGGTCAAATACCTCTCCCGCACCTTCGAGGACGTTCAGGGCTATGACGACATCGTCATGCTGCGCGACATCGATGTCGAGAGCCATTGCGAGCACCATATGGCGCCCTTCCTCGGCAAGGCCTATGTCGCCTA
>MDTD01015113.1_pt1 | contig 15916 bp, 16 predicted proteins | sample 811221 | NCBI WGS metagenome assembly MDTD01 (sample SAMN05326646, study PRJNA326480) | marine metagenome | isolation source: seawater | place: Pacific Ocean: South West | collected 2011
AGCCGTATAGACAGATTTAGGCTAAGGCGCGCCCTTCATTTTAAACAGGGGGACGCCATGGCAGGCCGTCACTTCATTGATCTCTGGCATCTCGATCATGTCGAGCTACGCGAAATTCTCGACATGGCCCATGCCATGAAGAAAGCCCGCGCCGGTTGGCCGAAGGGCCGCGTCGATGACGGGGCGCCGCTGGAAGGCCACACGCTGGCGATGATCTTCGAGAAGTCGTCCACCCGTACGCGGTTTTCGTTCGACATGGCGATGCGCCAGCTGGGCGGCTCGTCGATCACGGCGACGTCCAGCGACATGCAGCTTGGCCGTGGCGAGACGATCGACGATACGGCTCGCGTCCTGTCCCGCTATGTCGATGCGGTGATGATCCGCGCCAATGATCATTCCGATGTCGAGGCGTTCGCGGAGTTTTCCTCCGTTCCCGTCATCAACGGCCTGACTGACCGCTCGCACCCCTGCCAGATCATGGCGGATTTGCAGACGCTGGAAGAAAACGGCCTAGATCTGCGCGGCGCGCGGATCGCCTGGGTCGGCGACGGCAATAATGTCTGCGCCAGCTTCATCCATGCGGCCGCGAAGTTCGGCTTCTCGCTGGCGGTCGGCACACCGGCCCGGTTCGCACCGGATGATGAGGATCTCGACATCGCGCGCGAACTTCAGGGCAAGATCGATCTCTTCGAGACGGCTGAAGAAGCCGTTGCCGGGGCTGATGTGGTCATCGCCGACACGTTCGTATCCATGGGCGACAAGGATGCCGAGCGCCGCCTCGAAATTCTGGAACCTTACGCCGTCACCGAAGACCTGATGGAACTGGCGAACAAGGGCGCTCACTTCCTGCACTGCCTGCCGGCCCACCGGGGCGAGGAAGTGGACCCCGAAGTCATCGACGGGCCGCAGAGCCTTGTCTTTGACGAAGCCGAAAACCGCCTGCACGCCCAGAAGGCCGTGCTGCGCTGGTGCCTCGAAAAATAAGCGTCAGCCGGACTGGACCTCGTCCAGCCCCAGCGCGAACAGGGCCGCCACCGCGCTCATGACGCCAAGGATGGCGATGACGGCTGTCAGCCCGGCAAAGCTTGCCACCAGGCTGAAGCCGCCGCCAAGGATCAGCACCGTGCCGATGATCGTGTTGGAAAGCGCGGTGTAGGCCGCGCGGGTTTCCGCCGTTGCCATATCGACAAGATGGGTCGACCGCCCGAGGCGGACGCCCTGATAGGCAATCATCAGGATAAAGATCATGACGGGCAGGCCGGCATTCGCGGCGAGCAGGCCGGCCGCGTTCAGGCCCAGCGTGCCGAACAGGGCGAGCGCCCCCGACAGCCCGGTCAGGATCAGAACCTTCCGGCTGGACCGGTCGGCAAGGCGGCCCCAGACATAGGAGCTGAGCAAGCCCGCGCTGGCCGAGGCGACAACCAGCAGGCCAAGGCCGCCAAACATGTTGCGCGCAGTATCGGTCTGTGTGCCCAGCGCCACCATGAAAGGCGGGGCCAGGGCGGTGGAGGTGAGCAAGGCCCGCACAAGGATGAACCGGCGCAGCTGGGCATCGCGTGCCAGCAGGCCGAAATCCTCTGCCAGCCGGCGGACCGGGCTGGAGCTGGTCTCCGGCGCGCTGGCTTCTTCGGTCAGGCTGGCGAACACGATGGCGGCAGCGACCCATAACACGCCCGCCAGCACCAACCCGCCCGTGACCAGGGCCAGACGGTCTTCCCCCGCAAAGGCGAGCAAGACGCCGTAAGCCAGCACAGCCCCGGCGCCGATCGTGCCTGCGGTGCCTGTGGCTGTGCCGCGCCGGGATTTGGCAATCGTCTTGCCAAGGACATCTTTGTAGGTGACCGAACAGACAGATCGCGCCAGCGCCAGAACGGCCAGTGCCGCGAGGATGGCCCAGCCGGCCGCGGCACCGGTCAGCATAAAGGCCGTCAGCCCCATGGCCATCGCGGCGACCCCTTCGATCAGGGCGCCGCCTGCCCAGGCCCATTTGCGGTGCTTGAACTGGCGGAGCGCCCCGGCGGTAAACATTTGCGGGAAGAGGGCCCCGGCCTCCCGGATCGGAACAAGCAGGCCCAGCAACCCGGCCGGAGCGCCGAGCGCAGTGAGCAGCCAGCTGAGGACGAGTTTCGGATCGATTAGCCCGTCCGCGATCTTGCTGGCCGACAGGCTGGTGACGTGCCGGAAGAAATTGTCGGGCTCGTGCTCGCGGGCAGTATCGGAAATATCGAGATTGCCGGGCGCTTCGCTCGTCGAAGTGAGCAAGCGAAAGACGGCTTTTTTCTTGTCCTGCACCATTGCCCGGATTGCCCTCAGCCATTCAGATCATGGAAGGATCATGTTTCCTGTATAAAAGACAATCGCGAAGGCGCAGCCACCCGCTCTTTGATCGATACACACGCAATGATCAAACCTTTGTCAGATCGGTATTTTCCCGCTGGCACGCGCGGCGCAGCCGGTTAGGGTGCGCGCATGGCAGACACAGATTTTCCCGCTGAGAAATTCACCCACCCAGACATCACGGCCAAGGGCGAGACCCGCGCCAGTGTTGCCTGGACGGGGCTGAAAACGCTCTGGTTCAATACCGGCACGCTCTGCAACATCGAGTGCCGGAATTGCTACATCCTTTCCTCTCCCAAGAACGACCGGCTGGTCTATCTGACCCTCGCCGATGTCATGCCTTATCTGGATGAGGTTGACCGGATGACACCGGACGGGGTGGAGATCGGGATCACGGGCGGTGAGCCTTTCATGTGCCCGGATATCCTGCCCATCATGGAGGCGATCCTGTTCCGTGAGCACAGCCTCCTGCTGCTCACCAATGCCATGCGGCCGATGATGCGTCCCCGCATCCAGGAGGGGCTTTGCCGCTTGCGCGATAACGGCCTCGCAGAACAGCTCACCCTGCGCGTCTCGCTCGACAGCCACGACCCGGCCCTGCACGACGCCGAACGTGGGGACGGGGCATTCGAGGAGGCCTGCGCGGGCCTCCGCTGGCTGGCCGACGAGGGCTTTCAGGTCGCGATTGCCGGGCGTCAGTCCCTGCATGAAGACGAAGCCGCGGCCCGCGCCGGCTATGGGGCGCTGGCCAGTTCGCTCGGCCTGTCGCTGGACTCTGCCGACCCCAAACAGCTGGTCCTGTTTCCGGAGATGATCCCGCAGGATGATCCGCCGGAAATCACGACGGCCTGCTGGGGCATTCTCGACAAGGTGCCGGAAAGCATCATGTGCGCAGATCAGCGCATGGTCATCCGGCGCAAGGGCGCTGCCCGTGCCACCGTCACAGCCTGCACATTGCTGGTCGACGATCCGGCTTTTGAGCTCGGCCACACGCTGAAGCAGGCGACAGCGGAGCCGGTGAAGCTGAACCATCCCTGGTGCGCCAGCTTCTGCGTGCTTGGCGGCGGCAGCTGCTCGGCCTGATCACAGACTTCAGTCTTGATACGGGGGGAGGGCGCTGCCACATGGGGGCGTCACAAGGAGCCCGTCATGGCTGACACATCCACACCCCTCAGCGATTTCGTTGCCAATTTCCAGATCGAGCAGCGGCCCGTGCGCGGCCGGGCTGTCCGCATGGGTGCGGCCAGCATTTCGCCGATCCTGCAACGCCACGATTATCCCGTGAACCTCGCCCGGGTCCTCGGCGAAGCGGTGACGCTGGCGGCGCTGGTCGGCTCGTCGCTCAAGTTCGAAGGGCGCCTGCTGGTCCAGGCCGAGGGCGATGGTCCGGTGAAGATGCTGGTCGGCGAATACCGCTCTGATGGCGGCGTGCGCGGCTATGCCCGCTTCGATATGGAGGCCTGGGAAAACCTGGACCGGGTCAACAAGGGCGCGGCCCCGCACATGCCGCAGCTGTTTGGCGCGTCCGGACGGCTCGGCCTGATCATCGTTCAGGACAATCCGGCGATCCAGCCCTATCAGGGCATTGTCCCGCTGGTGAAAGGCACGCTGGCGGAATGTGCGGAGGATTACTTCGCCCAGTCCGAACAGGTGCCCACGCGGATTCGCCTGTCGCTCGCCGAGTTCGAGCGCAAGGGAGAGCCCGGCGTGTGGGTCTCCGGCGGCATGATGGTCCAGCGGATCGCGGACGATGAGGCGCGCGGCGATACGGAAGAAGCGTGGAACGAGGCGCAGGCCCTGTTCGCGACGATCACCGATCAGGAACTCGCCGATCCGGACCTGCCGATGGATCAGCTGCTTTACCGCCTGTTCCACGAACAGGGCGTCCGGATGGAGCTGCCGACACAGCTGGACGACCGCTGCACCTGCAATGAGGAACGCCTCATTGCCACGCTGCAGAACATCTCGGACGACGGCCTGCGGGATCTGGTGGAAGACGATGGCACCCTGTCGATCGACTGCCAGTTCTGCGGCCGTCACTACACCGTGCCGATCGAAAAAGTCACCGGCGTGTCGAACTGACCGGCCGCGTCATCTCCCATTGTTCCGGCGATGGGAGATGACGTGCCGCCGATATTGCGCATTGCCTCGGCGCCCGCCCGCTGGCACACCGCGCGGATGACCTTCAAATGGCTCCCCAATGCGCTGACGATTGCGCGCTGCGTGTTCGCGCTGCTCTGCCTCGGCGGCATCGTTCAGGCCCTGCGCGTGCAGGACCTCATCGCTCTGGGCGCGGCGCAGGATGCCAGCGCGGCAGATCAGGAAAGCCGCATCGTGGTCCAGCAGCTCTGGTACCAGTTTGCCCTGCTGGCCTTTTTGTCGGGCGCGCTGACGGACTTCCTCGATGGCTGGCTGGCGCGAAAGCTCCAGGCACAGTCCCGTTTCGGGGTCTGGCTCGATCCGATCGCGGACAAGTTCCTGGTCGGCTTTGCGCTGCTGGGGCTCGCGCTGATCTTCCACACCTGGCTGATCTACATTCCGGCGGCGGCCATCATTGCGCGCGATGTTTTCATGACCTGGCTGCGCACCACGTCTGCCGGCAAGGCCGTGGTCGATCCGTCCAACCTCGCCAAATGGAAGACCGCTTTTGAAATGGCCGCCATTATTGGCCTGATGCTGCCGCTGGCGCTGATGCCACAGGCGGCGGCGTCGCAGCAACAGGCGGGCAGCCTGACGGCGACATTCATTGTGACCGGCCTTGTCGGTCTGCTCTGGATCGCAGCGGCCCTGTCGCTGCTGACCGGCTGGCGCTACATGGTGGCGGCGGTCCGCAGCCGCTGAGGCTGGATACAAGAAACGCCGGCCCAGGGGAAAAAGAGCCGGCGTTCCGTTTGCTTTGCCGGCGCGCAGGGCAAAGGGAAACCTGCTGCGCCAGCTGTCTGTTGATGACGAGAACTGGTTCACTCCCCCGTCACACAAAAAGCGTCTCACCGGGATCTTAAAAGCTGTTTAACACTCGGGGCGGAATTGGGGCGCCATTTCCACGAAACGGCCACGGGTCTGGCCTCTGTGCTGCCGCATTCCGGGCAGACCACTAGGTTTATGAAACGTAAACGCCCCATCGTCGCCTGGAAGCTTGTTGCCGTGTTCAGCGCGGCGATGGCCTTTCTCTGCCTGCCGGCGGTTCTGGCGGTGGCGGGGGTGGACGATGTCCGCGAAACCCCGGGGTCACGGGCCATCGTGGAAGCGCACACCGCAGATCTCAGCGAGGCGCTGGCCGAGCAGGGGACGCATCTCGGCGCGCCCGTTTACCTCCGGCTTACCAAGGAACCTGCTGTCCTGACGGCCTATGTGGCGACTCCCGATGGGGTGTACGAACCGTTCCGCTCCTGGGCGGTGTGCGCCTATTCCGGCAAACTGGGGCCAAAACTCGCGGAAGGGGACCTGCAGGCGCCGGAAGGCTTCTATTCCGTCGCGCCGGGCCAGATGAACGCGGCGTCGGACTATCATCTCGCTTTCAATCTGGGTTATCCCAACGCCTTCGACCGGGCACAGGGCCGCACGGGCTCCTATCTCATGGTCCATGGCGATTGCGTGTCGGTCGGCTGCTACGCCATGACCGATGAGGCGATCGAAGAGGTCTGGACCCTGATGCAGGCCGCGATGGGCGAGGGGCAGAAATCCGTTCCGGTGCACATTTATCCCTTCCCGATGACCGCAGCGAACCTGCAGCGTCATGCCGGGGACCCGAACGCCGCCTTCTGGCGCTCGCTCGCCCCGGCCTGGGAAGCGTTTGAGGAAACCGGCCACGTGCCTGTGGTGCGTGTCTCCGATGGAACCTACGAAATTACCCCGGTCACCTGATCTCACCTGGCCAGATCCGGTCTGGCACCCTGTCTCAGCGCTGCGGCGCCCAATAGGGGGACGGCGGGGCTCCGGCGAACAATTCCTGAAGCTTGCGGTGCGTGCCGGGCGTGGTTCCCTCCGGCGGGGACAGCGGGTCAGCCCAGACCGCTTCGGCGATTTCCCCGTATGAGGTCGCTTCGCCCTGCGTCCAGGTGCCGGGACGGGCCCGGTAAAGCACGACATGGTCATTCGGGAACACGAAATGGTTGGAATAGATGCCGACCAGGTCCGGTGGGGCCGTCAGGGTGAAGCCGCCTTCCTCCAGCAGCTCCCGTTCCAGCGATTCGATGCTGGTCTCCCCCTTTTCCACACCGCCGCCCGGCAGGTACCAGCCCGGCGTGTAGGTGTGGCGGATCATGAAGACTTCACCTGCCGCGTTCTCCATCACGGCGCGGACGCCCAGCGTCATCGGCCGGGAGAGGCGGAACCAGGACTGAAAGATGCGGGTGCGAATACGGGCCATGGCGTTTTCCTGACAGACTCGCCTCAAGATCGGGTGAATGCAAAAATTTTCCCGGATTGGGGTGAAAATACGGGATTCCGGTGGAAATTCGGGTGAAAACCCTGCCGAATTGGGCTCGCCATGCGCGGCGCACCGCGCTATGCAAACGCCAACAAACACAATCACGTGATAAAGATTACACAAGCGAGAAAGCGACATGATCCATCCGTCCCTGCTTGCCATCGCCGCAATCGTCGTCGTTTTCGGCGTACTGAATCTGATTGAATTCAAGCGGCTGGACTAACCGCTCGGCTTGCTCATCCCGGAGCTCTCTCTGATCGCTGCCCTCGTCGGGGGCCTGGTGATCATGGCACTGGCGGGAAATGCGCTGGTCAGTGGGGCTGTGTCCCTTGCCGCCCGCATGGGGGTTTCGCCCCTCGTTGCGGGCATTTTCATTGTCGGCTTCGGTACCTCCGCGCCTGAAATGATCGTTTCGCTCGACGCCGCCCTGTCGGACCGTTCGGGCCTCGCTCTCGGCAATATTGTCGGTTCCAACATTGCAAACGTCTTCCTGGTGCTGGGCCTGCCGGCCCTGATCGCACCGATCGCCGCTGGCGGGGTGGGGGAGAAGCGCGGCCTGATCGCCGTGATCGTCGCAGCCGTGGCGTGGATCGGCATCACCGCCCTGATGCCGCTGACACCGCTGGTCGGCATCTGCTTCATTGCGCTCCTCGTCGCCTATACCGGCCTGACCTTCATTGCCGCGCGCCGCGCCGTTGCCGTTGGCAAGGATCCCGGCGTGACGGAAGAGGAAGACCCGCACCTGCCGCTGTGGCTTGCGCTGATCTATGTGCCGCTTGGCGTCCTGGGGCTTATCCTTGGCGCTGACCTCGTGATCGAGGGCGGTGTCGGCATCGCCATGTTCCTGAACGTGCCGGAGGAGTATATCGGCCTCACGCTGCTGGCGATCGGAACCTCGCTGCCGGAAATCGGTGCAGGCCTTGTCGCCGTTGTGAAGAAGCAGGGTGAAGTCCTGATCGGCAATGTGCTGGGCTCGAACGTGTTCAACATCCTTGGCGCGGGTGGCATCATCTCCCTGTTTGGACCGATCCGCATGGCGCCGACTTTCCAGCAATATGATCATTGGGCGCTGGCGCTCGCCACGCTGGTCATCGGGGTCGTGATCCTGACGAAGGCGCGCATCGGGCGCCTGATGGGGCTGCTGCTGCTGCTCGTCTATGTGGCGTATATCTACGGCCTGATCACCGGCCTCAATATTTCCGGCTTGTTCCAGCCGGTGGGGACATGACGCCCGGTATCGCGCTTATCACCGGCGCCGGGGCCCGCCTCGGCCGCGCCATGGCGTTGGCGCTTGGTGAAGACGGCTGGAAAGTTGCGGTGCACTATCACAGCTCCAGCGAGGGCGCAGACGAGACGTGCGATAGGATCCGCAAGGCCGGTGGCACGGCAGAGCCGGTGCAGGCCGACCTCGCCGATGAAACCGACCGCAGCGGCCTTGTCGCCGAGGCGGCAAAGGCCCTGGGCGGGCCGGTCAGCCTGCTGATCAATTCGGCCTCCACTTTCCATGACGATACGGCGCTGACCCATTCCCGGGAAGACTGGGATGCGCATATGGAACCCAATCTGCGTGCGCCCATCCATCTGGCGCAGCAGATGGCGTCCGACCTGCCGGACGGCGAAAAGGGCCTGGTGATCAACATGATCGACCAGCGCGTCTGGAAGCTGAACCCCATCTTCTTCACCTACACGCTGTCCAAGGCGGCGCTGTGGCAGGCAACCCAAACGCTGGCTCAGGCGCTTGCCCCCGATATCCGCGTCAACGGCATCGGTCCCGGCCCGACCCTCGCCAGTGCTCATCAGACGCCGGAAGAGTTCGCCGCCGAAAAGGCTGCCACGCTGACAGGGCAGGGCTCCTCGCCCGAGGAGATCGTGCGGGCGATGCGCTATCTTATCGCGGCGTCCAGCGTGACCGGGCAGATGATCGCCAGCGACGGCGGCCAGCACCTGATGTGGCAGACCCCGGACGTGCAGGCATGAACTTTACCTCGGATACGTCGGCGCCCGCGCATCCCGCCGTGATCGAGGCGCTGGCCTCGGTCAATATCGGCATGGAGGCAAGCTATGGCGGCGATTCTGTCACGGCTGGCCTGCGCGAGAAGCTTGCGGCCTTGTTTGAAACCGAGGAGTTCGAGTTCTGGCTGACCGCGTCGGGTACGGCGTCCAATGCATTGGCGCTGTCCTGCTTCTGCTCGTCCATCGGCGCGGTGCTTTGCCATGAGGAAGCGCACATTGCGCGGGATGAACGGGGCGCGCCGGAATTCTTTTCCGGCGGCGGCAAGCTGCAGCTTCTGACCGGCTTTGGCGCACGCATTGACCGTGAGGCGCTGGAAACCGCGCTCGGCCAGATCAATCCGTCATTCGTGCACGAGACGCCCGCCGAGGTGCTGTCCCTCACCAATCTCACCGAATGCGGGACGGCCTACCGGGCGGCCGAGATTGCGCTTTATGCGGGGCTGGCGAAAGAGAAGGGACTGTCAGTACACCTCGACGGCGCCCGCCTCGGCAATGTGCTGGCCAATGGCAAGACGGCCGCCGCTGAAATGACGTGGCGGGCCGGTGTCGACGTGCTGACTTTCGGCCTGACGAAGACCGGCGCCATCGGGTGCGAGATCATTCTTCTGTTTGGCGATGCCCAGAAGAAGTCCGGAGAGTTGCGGGCGCGTGCCAAACGGTCCGGTCACATGCCGCCCAAGATGCGGTTCCTCGCGGCGCAGGCGCACGCGATGCTGGACGATGGGCTGTGGCTGCAGCTGGCCGGGCAGGCGAATGCCCGCGCGCAGGCGCTGGCAGACGTGTTCATGCAGGCAGGATTCGATCTCGCCTATCCGGTCGACGGCAACGAGGTGTTCCCCATCCTGTCCAAAGACGCCGCCCGGCGTCTGGTTGCGGCCAGCGGGAAATTCTATCCCTCGCCCGGCGGAGCCTATCGGTTTGTGTGTTCGTGGAGCACGGCAGAGGCCGAGATCGCTGCTGTGGCTGACGCCCTGCGGGCCTAGGCCGTCTTTTTGAACGCGCTGCTCAACCAGTTGCTGAGGTGCTGGACCGTCGATTGATCGTCGAGCGGTGCGAGCGCCCGGCCGCCCAGCAAATGCTGGTGCAGGCACATCAGGATAACCGGGGAGAACATGGCGATCGAGGCTGTCCGGATCTCTTCCGGATCGTCCGGCGACCCGGGCGTGCGCGACAGCTTGCGGCAGACGCAGTCGAGAGAAGGTTCCAGGACGTGTTCCAGATAGGCCTGTCCGACGTCCGGCTCGGCCATGCCTTCCACCATTCCGAAAGCGTGCATCCGGAAAAAGAGGTCGTCGCCCATCCGCGTCAGGGCGTGCCGGAAACAGGCATTGATCGCGTCCGTCATGCTTTCAGACGGTTGCTCCAATTGCCGCCAGATGGGTTGGGCACGTTCGCCCAATTCGGCCATCATGGCGATGACCAGCCCTTTCCGGTCCGTAAAATAATGGCGGAGGGTCGGCTCGGACGTTTCGGCGGCGAGGGCCAGCTGGCGCAGGGAGGGCCGCTGGATTTCACCGGACAAGGCGAAGGTGATTACGCTTTCAAGCAGTGCCGAGCGCTTCGCGTCAAAGTTGTAGTTCCGGGCGCCGGGTGTTCGGGCCATGGATGGGCCTGCCTCTCTAAGCGATACTGACGGAAAACATTGGATCAAAGTCCCCAGATCAATAGTTTGGACTAGTGTAGTGCCGTCATTCGTGTCAACGATGCAAGGCCACTCGCTCACCTGAAACTGTCAGGTATCGTGACATATACAGGCAATGCTGCCGCAATTTGCACCGGAAACCGCTGCGGCAGAAACGCCGCGACCTGCCATTTTTGCGTGCATCTCCGTCACTTCCTGCCGGGCGGGATATTGCCGGACTTGCCACTGCCATACGACAGCGCCTAACGCGTATAATAGCACAACCGGAGGCGCGGCACACGCTGTCTGCATCGCCCGGCGGGGGCGTGCGGTATGTAAAAGGCATGGCAAATACCGGACTGAACCCTGTCCAGTCCGGCAAGATGGGGTGAGGCTGGCGATTACTGGTTGTGGGCGCGCAGGTCGTCCAGGATCAGGTCCGCCATATGGTCGTGTGCCGGCACCGACGGGTGCCACTGACAGCCATAGGCAACGGATTTGTCACCGCCATCCAGGGCGAGATAGCGGATGGGCGTGCCTGTTTCCGCATTCACCGCATCGACCGCTGTTTCCACGGCATGGGCGAGAAATATCTTGTCGTTCCCGCCCAGCATCGGGCCGGTCAGGGCGTAGATTGTTGCGTCCGGATAGCGGTCGCGCATCTGGGACAGCAGGTCTTCCATTGCCGGGATGAACTGGTCTGACGGGTCGTTCTGGAAGAAATCATGGGTGCCCAGATTGATCAGGACGAGTTGCACCGGGCCGGTTGCGTCCAGACGGGCCGTCTCGTCGGCCTGCGTCAGGCGCATCGACATCGTATTGGTCTGGTCGTCGCCGTAATTGTGCACAAGGCCGATGCCGGGCCAGGCGAACATGACATAGTCAACGCCAAGCGCGTCAGCGACCTGAGGGCCAAAAGCCTTGGTCTGCGAATTGTATTCGGGGGTCAGCGGGCAGGTTGTGTCCGGCCCCATCGCGCCGAGGCCGAGCGAGATGGAATCGCCGACAATCAGCACTTTCCCTGGCAGGTCCGGCAGTGGACCCTCGGGCGTATCCTGATTGGCGCTGGCGGGCACAGCCAGAAGCAGCGCGCTCAGCAAAAGGCGTTTCAGCATGATGGAGTCCCTCTCTTTCAGCCGGATTCCGTGCAGAATTTGAGCTCAGCCTTGCATGGTGCGTGCCAGATTATTGTATTTGCTGAATTTAATCAGGAGGCAGGCTCGCCGGGACGAGGCCCGGCATCCGCCAGCACCGACAGCACATAATCGGCGCGTGTTTCCACGGGGGCTTTTGGAAGGACGTGCGTGTCATAGCCCAGCGCAGGGAGGGCCGCTTCCAGGCGGGCATATTCGGCAACCGCTTCATCCATCCCGTGCCGCCGGGCTTCGTCGCTCGTGAAGATGTCCGGCCAGGGCGGGGCAAGGAACACGGCCCGGTTGTAGCGATAGTCATCGGCCAGCGTCTCGGCCTCGGGATGTCCGGTCACGTGGCGCAGGGCCACAGCCGCGTCCATCACGCCCCGGTCGAAAAAGACAGGGCCGGAGAGGTGCCGCGACGCCCGGTGGTCCGCGACCGCCAGGTCCAGCGCGCGGTGCAGGAACGCCTCGATATCCGTCCAGGGCAGGGCATCGCCGCCGCTTGCCTGTTCGGCTTCCACGATCCGGCGGCCCGGCTCCTCAACGACATGATGCCCACGTGCCTTCAGCGCCTTCAGCAGCGTCGACTTGCCCCCGCCGGAGCATCCGGAGATCAGAATGAAATTGTCCATGAAGCGAAACCTCCAGGAAACAGGTAGCAGGCTATCACCATATTTCTTACTTGAGTTGAGATGTGTCCACCTTACGCTCAACCTGAACAGCAGAAGGAAGTCAACGTGCTGAACTGGCGGTCGGGCCTCTGCCTCGGTTTCATTATGACGGGCCTTATGGGTGCCTGCGAGCGGCCAGCGGAACAAGTGCCGGAACCTCTGCTGAAAGAGAATCTGCTGCAACTTCCGTTCGTGTCTGACGCCGATATTCAGGAAATGAGCGAAGCCGGGCAAGCCGAAGTGACCCGGGTGATCGAAGACTGGCGGGCACACGCCGTGCAGGAGGGGTGGTCCCTGATGCAGCCCTCCGGCCGGAATGACCGCGAAGTGGCGCTTGCCTGCCAGCCCGCCTTCGAGGCCCATTTCGCGAGACGCCCGCACCGGCCTGGCGCGATTGAGCTGCACCCCGATAGCCTGCGGGTTGGCTTGCTCGACAACGGTATCCGGCTCGGAACGATCATTGCCAGCCTGAAGGATAGGGACACGTTCGTCCTCAAGGAAACCGTCCTGTTCCGGTTCGATACCTGCGATGTCATATCGGCCCGCCCGGTGAGCGATCGGGTAAGTCTCTCCGTCGTGGCCGGTCAGGAAACAGCCCGTGCGAGGTTGCTGGCCGAATGGCTGGCCCCACCCACACAGACAGAAATCCGCATAAACCCTGAGCGCAACGCCGCAGCGGTTTTTATCCCGCAGGATCTGGTTTCGGCAGATCTTGATCTCGTTACGGAGGATCAGTGCCGGATCGAGGATATTGTCAGCGCCGCGGATCGCGCGCTGACCCTGGATGAAATCTGTCCCGGCGAGGCGATCAGGATTATGCCGGTGCAGGTGGAAACCTTGCTCTGGCTGGCCATGTTCGGCGAGGACGACATGGCTGCCCATCTGGCTTCGGAAGATCGTCCGGATACGATCCTTGTTGATGCTTCGAAGCGGTCAGGGCTCAGGTCAGAGTACCTGCTGGATTTTTACGCGACCGTATCGCCCAGCCCCGCTGCGGATGTGTGGCCGCGGCCCGAAGAGGTGCGGCTGCTTTATCCGCTGGGCACGTTGCCGCCGGAAAAGAAGTGACCAGACGGCCTGTAAGCCGGGTTCTGTTCGCCTGATTGCTCAGGTCTGGCAGCCATTCCTCTGGGATGCCTGTTGCCAGGCACCTCACGCGACACACCCGGGGCGCAGGCGGGATACAGCCCATGCGCGCCCCCTATTCGGTCTTGCTCCGGGCGGGGTTTACCGTGCCAGTCCTGTCGCCAGGCCTGCGGTGGGCTCTTACCCCACCCTTTCACCCTTACCTCCCCGAGGGGAGGCGGTTTGCTTTCTGTGGCACTTTCCCTCGGCTTGCGCCGGGCGGCCGTTAGCCGTCGCCCTGTATCCCTGGAGCCCGGACTTTCCTCCAGCATGCCGTTACCAGCATGCCAGCGGCTGCCCGGCCGTCTGGTCTGGGGCGGTATATAGGGCCAAGGGCCGCCCGTGGCCAGCCGCGATTACGCGTCCCCGAAGATCAGCGGTTCGCACTTTTCGCGCAGCAGCTCGATCAGCTCATCTTCCATGAACTGGTAGTCGTCCGGAATATCCAGCACGTGCAGCGCCTTGTAGGCGACTTCCTGGCGGAAATCGGCGCGCAGGCGCTGGGCATGTTTGTCCTCCATGACGAGGATCATGTCGGCCCAGCGGATATCCGCCACGGTGATCCTGTGCCGGGCATTGTGCGTGGTGCCAGCTGAGCGGGTGGCAACGCCGGGGGCGCGGGAGAACATGGCTTCGCCCGTCGGGCTGCGCCATTTGTTGTGGCTGCAGACGAACAGGACCTTTACCGGTTCTGCATCGGCCATCAGTTTCTCCCATTCCCGGTGCGGCCATATCTTGCCGATCTGGCGCGCGCGGCCAAGCTTGTTCGCTCGCCGGTAGATCAGTTTCCAGCTTTTCTGTTCGAAGCCGCGATAGGTCGGCTCGACCTTACGGTCGCCATGACGCTTGCGGGCCTCCACGCGTCGCGCAGCCCGGCTTGCGGGGTGTGACATTGTCTTTTCCTCATATTGTCGGGTTCAGCAGCCGCGGCAATACGAGGGAAGGGGGAGATAGAACCGGATGCGGCCGGATTCAAGCCGGAATCAAGTGCGCGCCGTCTCCTGCCAGGTGGTCCAGTACGCTCCGATACTCTCGCCGAAGGGGCGGGCCTTCTCCGCGAACAGGCGGTGGCCATGGTGCAGGCAGGCGGGGGCGAGGCGTTTTTCCTCCGCCTCGATCAGGCTGCCCAGCACTTCGCCGGTCTTCGCATCCGCATGTTCAATCAACGGCAAGACGGTCAGCCGGAAGACCGCGAAATCGTGCAGGTCGCCCAGCGATGTGGCCAGATGGCGTGCCTCGACGATCCGTGCATGGATCATTTTCGGCCAGACATGTTTCAACAGGCGCATGTGATACCAATGGTATTTCACACGTTTGCGGAATTCATGGAATTCGACCGGCGTGCCGTCTTGCTCCGCCTGCGCCAGCGCGGTCTCGGCGCGCTTGTAGGTCTGTTTCACGCCGCGGCCCAGAATTTCCGGCGCCTTGCCTTTGACTTTCCAGCCATCCGTGCGGGTGAGCGCGTCCTCGAACGCCGTCCGGGCTGCAGCCAGCCGGTCTGTCACGTCTTCATCGCCAGCAGGCGGGCTGGCGGCGGCCAGCGTCTCGCGCACATCGGCAAAGAAGGTGCCGCCAATCACCTCGCCGAAACGAGCTTCCAGCGCCGCGACGGTTTCCAGCAGGGCGCCGGCATCGCGTAGGTCGGCGAGACTGCGTGACAGGTCCCGGAAGGCGACATTCTCTTCCGCATAGTCTTTGAAGCCGGGCCGCACGAGACGCACGAGCCCGCGGACCTTCTTGCAGCGCTTGCGCAGCTGGTGGACGGTCGTCACCGGGCCAAGCGTTTCATCATCGATCTCGGCAATCGCCGTCTCGATCTGGTTGCGCGCGATGCGGCGTACCCCGTCAGTCAGGCTATGATCGGACAAGCGGAAGGAATAGGACAAGGCGAAAACCCGTTGGCTGTGTGGTGGCATATCTGTATCGCAACGCTACGCCGCCGCCAAAGCGATACACTCGTGAGTGGAATCGGGGGGAGGGCGGATAGGCTTATGCCAATTCCGGTATGGACATGCCATAAGCCCTTGAGACCGCGGGCATTCGTGGCGGTAGACACAGCCTCAATCCACCCCCTGAGCTCCCATGCCAGGCTGCCCGCCATGACAGAGCGCACCGATTTCTTCTCTCAGGCCTATTACACGATCGCCGAGGCGGGGGTGAATGTGGACCTGTTCAAGACGCCTGAGACGATTGCGGTGTCGGTAAACCGGCGGGTGCGGGCGGAGCTGAAGCGGTTGGCCGTACTGCTCCGCCATCTGATCTTTCTGGAAGCATTGCAGATGGAGCTGGCGCCGCTGCCGCCGCGCATGGGCAGCAATTATTATGAACTAGAGACACCGGATGCAGATTACCGCTACGTCTTCTCCATGGTACCCGCACAGGCGGGGCCGTGCCCGCATTTCCTGAAAGGGCCGGTCACCGTGCCCTCACGCGGCCCTGTGCCCGCCGCGCCGCTGATCGCGCGGTGGCAGCCCATGCTCGACACGCTGAAACATCACAAGCGCCGGGCGAAGTGTCTCGCGCGCACGATCCAGCACTGGCAGGCCGCGGGCGAAGCCCGGCCGCATGTGCCGCCCATTCCCCG
>MDTD01098394.1_pt1 | contig 15915 bp, 13 predicted proteins | sample 811221 | NCBI WGS metagenome assembly MDTD01 (sample SAMN05326646, study PRJNA326480) | marine metagenome | isolation source: seawater | place: Pacific Ocean: South West | collected 2011
CCCTCATTTTTATACACCTGGGTGATTTGCACATCTGCAATAACGCCAGTGATGTTCACATCCACATCGGTTCTTTTGAGCGGCATGGTATCCAATTCAGGATCACCACCAGGAATATAAAAGTAAGGCGCTAAAGTTTTGTCTTCTGCATTTTTTGATGTGGTGGTGAATTCGCCGCCCATATCCACCGGCGCAAAGGGCTGATGCAAGCTCGTCTGGGGTGTGCCCGCGCGAGCGGTGACCATCAGGCCCACAGTGAACAACAGTTTGAATATCATCAGAGATTTGAGCTTTAATTCCATCGGAGTCTCCAAGCCAAAAGTGTCGCTATGACTCGGACGACTGGGTTTTCTAGAATATTCTCAAAAAAATAAAATGAAGCTCAAGATGGGTGAAATCAGCCCAAAAACAACCCACAATCAGGGCATTCATTGGGCCCGGTGGGGAACGTGTGACCACAGGCCGGACAGGTCATTTCTTCTTGGTTAAAATCCACCACCGGGGCCTGATCGGGAGGCTGTAAAATATGAATGGCTTGCTGTGCAACGTCGCTCGCGACCGCGAGCTGGTATTTGGGGCTTCAACCCGTGACGCATCCATCGGCGGGCGGCAACACCCTGGCCTCCACCCCTTGGCGTTTTAAAACGGACACCATTTCTTTGATTCGCTGTAAGCCCCCTTGGGCCAGAATCATCATTTGCATGAGTACTCCCTTGATAGAACCTTAACATTTCGAGGTTTTTTTACCAGAGGCAATATTTTTGGGATTTTCCTTGCTCCTGGGCTGGTTGTGTTTATGTTAGGGCCATCGGAGGATTTATGATCAGAACCAGTTCCAATCCCGCATTCACCCGCTCTCCATTTGGCCGGCGCGGCGGTGCTTTGGCCATGAGTGGTCAAACCATGACCGCCGAAGGCACCATGAACAAACTCGGCATCATGCTGCTTGCCTGTATGGGAAGTGCCTTTGGGGTGTTCTGGGTGGCCGCCACACCGCAACTGCAAGCCTTCATGCCCATCGCTTACCTGGGCGGCATCTTCGGCTTAATTTTAGCCATCGTGATCATCTTTAAACCACATTTAGCAGCGGCTCTAGGTGTTCCCTACGCCCTGTGCGAAGGCTTGCTCGTGGGCACCATGTCCCTCACACTCGAATCCGCCTATCCAGGCATTGCCATTCAAGCGGTCGTCGTCACCATGATGATCGCGGCCGCCATGATGGTCATGTACCGAACCGGCATGATCAAAGCCAACAACAAACTGCGATCCATTGTGGGCTCAGCACTCATGGGCATTTTAATGCTCTATTTGTTCAGCTTTCTGATGTCCTTGTTCGGCATGCAGCTCACCTTTTTATACGACAGCTCACCTTTAGGCATGTTGCTTACCCTGGCCATGGTGGTGGTTGCATCTCTTTGTGTGGTGCTCGATCTCGACTTCATTTTCAAAGGCGAGAAAATGGGCTTGCCCAAAGAAATGGAATGGTACGGCGCTTTTGGCATGATGGTCACCCTCATTTGGCTGTACATCGAAGTGTTACGACTTCTCGCCATGCTGCGCGGTCGTGACTAAGCATCTGTTTTTTAATGGTTTCAAAAGCCCACCACACGGTGGGTTTTTTTGTGATTACTCAGTGCGCAGCTTCGCCAACGCTTTTTGCAACAAATCGCGAGACAATTTCGGATCTGCTTTGCCTTTGGTTTGCGCCATGACTTGACCCATAAAAAAGCCAAAGAGTTTGTCTTCACCGTTTTTGTAGCGCTCGCACTCATCAACTGCACCGTCCAACACCGATTGAATAATGCCTTCGATGGCTGAATCATCGGCGATTACACCGCCGCCCATGTCTTTGAGCAATGCCCCCGGGGCTTTGCCCGTCTTTACCATGGCCTCAAGGATTTCTTTGGCCATGCGGTTGGAGATTTCTTTTTTGTTGAGCAACGTTAACAATTCAACAAAGGCATCTGCACCAAAAGAAAGGCCGCTCAAGTCGCCTTCATCGCCATAAGCAAGCAACTCATTGCGCAACCACTTGGCGCACAGGGCCGCTGGCAACCCTGAGGCTAAGAGCGTTTCAAAATAATTGGAGAGCGGCTCGTCTCCCGATAACTGGTCGGCAACGTTTTTCGAAAGGCCTAAATCGTTTTGATAACGATCAAAACGTGCAGCCAACGCCGGGTTGCCCTCACGGACTTGGTCACGCTGAGACACTTTGGCTTCTTGCGGCACCGATACGAGCGCTGGCTTTTGTTTCTTCGCCTTAGGTTTGGGCGCCGCTTTCACCGGTTCTTTTTTCCAAGAATCGCGCAAGGTGGTAATCCGATTAAAAACCAGATTGCCATCACTGCTGTCGTCGCCATCCAAGACAAAGAAGCCTTGTCGTTCGAATTGCACCCGAGCACCGGACTTTAATTCTTTCAAATATGGCTCGGCCATGGCGCATTCACGGACGGTTAACGAGTCTGGATTGAGGTGCGTTTTGAAATCAACCTCAGCGTCCCCATCGGGCTGAGCCACCGAAAACAAACGGTCGTAAAGACGCGCTTGCACGTTCACGCCTTCAGTGGCTGACACCCAATGTAAGGTACCATTGGGCTTACGACCATCGGGCGCAGTGCCACGGGCTTGTGGGTCATAAGTGCACAACAACTCAACCACTTCACCCGCATCGTTTTTCACCACTTCATTGCACTTAATGAAATAAGCATGGCGCAAGCGAACCTCGAGACCCGGCGCAAAACGCTTCCACTTTTTCGGCGGCGTTTCAGCAAAGTCACCTTGTTCAATAAAAATCGTTTTCGTGAAGGGAATGGGGCGCTTTTCATCGTTATCAATGTTTTCGGGCCACAGCGGGCCATTCATGATTTCCACTTTGTCTTCTGGAAAATTCGTGATCGTCACCTTTAAAGGCCGCAGCACGCACATCACGCGCGGGGTCACCGGGTCAAGTTTGTCACGAATGGCATATTCAAGCATGGCAACGTCGACCAATGAATTCGCTTTGGCCACCCCAATGATTTCACAAAAGAAGCGTATGGCCTCGGGGGGAATCCCTCTTTTTCGCATCCCGGCAATGGTGGGCATGCGAGGGTCATCCCAGCCAGACACCAAGTTTTCTTCTACCAGCTGTAAAAGCTTTCGCTTACTCATGACGGTATAGTTTAAATTGAGTCGTGCGAACTCATATTGTTTGGGTTGCGAGGGTGCACTGACATTTCCAATGAGCCAATCATAGACTTCACGGTTGTTTTCAAATTCTAACGTGCACACCGAATGGGTGATCTGCTCGATCGCATCTTCAAGACAATGAGCAAAGTCATACATGGGATAGATGCACCACGCATCTCCAGTGCGGTGGTGATGCACGTGTCGCACACGATACAACAAAGGATCGCGCATGAGCATGTTGGCGTTGCCCATGTCTATTTTGGCACGCAAAACAATTTCACCGTCTTTGAATTCACCGGCGCGCATTTTTTCGAAGAGATCGAGGTTTTCTTCTACGGAACGATCTCGATAGGGGCTGGGCACACCAGGGGTTTTCACCGTGCCTCGGTTCTCTTGAATGTCTTCAACACTTTGACTGTCCACATAAGCCAAGCCTTTTTTGATGAGCTCCACCGCAAACCCGTACATTTTTTCAAAATAGTCGGAAGCAAAATAAAGGTGCTCGCCCCAATCAAAACCCAGCCAAGCCACATCGTTTTTGATGGACTCTACGTATTCCACATCTTCTTTCACCGGATTGGTGTCATCAAAACGCAAATGGCACTGACCCCCATATTCTTGAGCCAGGCCGAAATTGAGACAAATGCTCTTGGCGTGGCCGATATGAAGGTAGCCATTGGGCTCGGGCGGAAAACGTGTTGCCACTCGGCCATCATGGGTGCCCAGACGCAAATCTTCTTCAATAATATCCCTAACAAAATTAGAGGGTTTGGATTTTTCTGGGGGTTTCACAGGCCTTTTCCTCTCCACTTGCTAGTTATGTTTTAAATCGTAAGATTGCAATGGTTTTACCCCTTTCCGCGTCGCTTGTGGATGCAGATCAAGGCCTCATGCAATCCAAATCAACCAAATCCTGGATCCTCCTTTGGCTTTTGGCTTTCTTGTGGGGGTTTTCTTTTCTTTGGATTCGTCTCGCGGTTCGAGATGTGCCCCCTCTGTTTTTGGCGGCATTGCGCGTCTCGCTGGGCGGTGCGGTATTGTGGTTCTTCTTTTGTGTGCTTCAATCAAAAAGCCAACGGTTCTCAATGAAGTTATGGCTCTACGCGGGTCTCATGGGTTTTCTAGGGAACGCTCTCCCGTTCACCGCCATCAACTGGGGCCTTCAGAAAGCCGATTCCGCCCAAGCCGGAATCTTGATGGCCACCATGCCCATCACCACCGCATTTTTGGCCCATTTTTTTGCCAATGAAACGCTCAACCTCAAACGCATTCTGGGATTGGGCTTTGGCTTTGTTGGGGTTCTGTTTATTTTTTGGCCCGAACTCCAAGAGCGCAACGGAGAAAGTCTTTTTTGGCATAAGGGCGCCATTTTGGGTGCGGCGCTGTGTTACGCCATGAACGCCATCATTGCGAAAAAGGCCCCGCCCGCACCGCAATACTTTTGGGCCTACGCCACCCTGTGCTGGGCGGGCATCTTTGTGCTCCCGTTGGCTTTCGGTTTCGAATCCATCAGCCCAGGTGATTGGACGGCCTTAACCTGGTTCGCACTGGCCGCACTCACCGTCTTATCCACCAGCGCTGGCACCGTGGTCTACTTTGCCCTCATCAAAGAAGCCGGGGCCTCGTTCATGGCCATGATCAACTTCCCCATACCGGTCATCGCCACCCTCGCTGGCGTGGTTTTTCTCAGTGAACCCATGAATTCATTTTTGTTTTTGGCTTTGGGTTTTGTATTGCTGGGCTTGTATTTCGCCCAACCCCAACGCCACTAGGGTGAACGCGCTGCTTTGCGCTGCCGTAAAATTTCAATCACATTCTGCAGCCCAGGATCGGACAAAGGTTTCCAATCATGACGTTTTCCCTTTTGATGATTACAGCGCTTACAGGCGATGGCCAAATTAGATGCCTCATCCCCGCCCCCGTGATTTTGCGGCACGATGTGTTCGATAGAGCCTTCGCTCAGCGGCTCTCCGTCTAAGGCAAATAAAAGCTTTTTGTTGCAATGAATACAACGCCCCACCCACACCTCTTCACCACGTAGCATCATCCGCTCATAGGTCTGATCGGTGGCAATTAAGGAAAGAAAAAGTTGCCGCAGTTTGTTTTTAGCCATGTAAGAGTTGTAGCATCCTCCAAGCGGCACGCTGGAATGAATGGATTATTGTATGACACCCATCGATCAAGCTTTAAAACTGACCCAAAAAACATCAAGTCTTTACCAAGCCCATTTTACCAAGGATTGGTACCAGGGCCGTGGCGTTTATGGCGGAATTCAACTGGGGCTCATGCTCAAAGCGGCTGAGACGTTTATCGATAACGATGATTTCGTACCGCGCTCCATGACCTGTCATTATTGTGAGCCCGCCACGGAAGGGCCGGTGGATGTGCGCGTTCAAATGTTACGTGCGGGTAAAACAATTTCGCACTTACAAGTCTTCATCGAACGGGACGATCAAATCATTTCGAGCAGCCTGATGTCATGGGGGCGACAACGGGACATGGAAGCCGTTCACACGCCTGACGATCAACGAACCTTGCCCTCCAAAAAAGACATTCTCAAAGTTCCCCATGTGGATCGCATGCCGGTGTTTTGTCAATACGTTCAGTTTTACCTTGAATCCATGAGTCCCCCTTATCTCGGTATGGGCGAGCCCAGCATTAAGGGCTATTGCGAATTCATCGAATCGTCTCCCCTCACTTTTCCTGTACTTGGAGCCATGCTCGATATGTGGTGGCCATCAGGTGGCGCACTCCTTAAAAAACCACCACGCAATGCGGGCACCATCGATTTGAGCATTCACTTTCTCAGGGCACCCACTCCCGAAGACGATTGCATTTACATGGACTTTGAAAACCATTGGCAACGCGATGGGTACAGTGGAGAATACGGGCATGCCTACAATTTAAAAGGCGAAAAAATCGCCAGCATTCGTCAATGGATTTTCTTCGACGAACGTCCCCCTCATCCTAACAAAGACTGAGCCACTTTGACGCCACTCAGCGCCGTGGAATAGGTGCTTTGCCCCGGAAAATAGGAATCACCCACGCCCCATAAGCTGGGAGCGATTTCCGTTTTAGGGAACAACGGGTAGTTGGACAAGCCTTTGGTTTTGGGAATACCGCCCACGGCGCCTTGATGGCGTCCCGTGTATTTCACGAAAGTACGAGGAGAACCGCTCATCCACCACTCGGGCTTTTGTAACCACACAGGCGCTCGGTGAAGAAGGGTCGCATCGATGTTGGCCTGAACTTCGTTCACATAATCCCCGCGTTCGGGCTCCGGTAACGACCAGTATTTTTGGAGTGGCACGTGCGTGGACAATGTGAACGTGCGCTGCCCGGGTTCTAGTAAATTACTATTGGACACATCATTCACAGAAATCAAAAAGTGATTACCCTCTTGAAGCGGAGCGTCTGCATCGTGAACAAGTTGGTAATGGAAGGCCTCTTGGGGCATGTCCGCGTGGCCGGGCAACACCCCGTAACGCATCACAGCGCCCCAACCCGCTTCAATGGCTTTTTCTTTTTTCTCAATCCATGCGGGCTTGGGCGGGCTCGGTTCGATTAACCGCCATGTGTCATGAGGTAATAAATTGCTGATAACGTGTTTCACAGTGTATTCACCACGTCGTGTTTTGGCTTTCCAACCACGTCCATGGGGTGTTAACGACCGAACCCCATCGGTGTAATTCACCTGCCCCCCAGCGTCTTGGATGGCCTTCACCAGCGCATGGGCCAATGCGCCGATGCCACCTTTAATGTGTCCCGTCCCTCTAAAAAAGAAATCTAAAATGGCCAAAGCCCACAGGGCTTCTGCCTGTGCCGCAGAGGTCTGGACCGTGATTTGACAAGCTCCATCACAAAGCTCTCGCAACATTGGCACATCGCGTACCCCAAAATCGGTGAGCACTTCGCCCAGTGATTTATTCACGTACTTAAAAAGCTCGAGACGGCCGGTGGCCCATTGCGCGTTCTTAAGTAAACCTTTCCAATTCAAAGGCGGGATTTGCTCCGGGTGCTCCAAAAGCTGCCAAACACTGTCCGCAACCCGGCTCTGTGCCGTAAAAAAAGCACGAATGTTAGTTTCTTTTTCTGGTGCGGTGGCCACGATTTGAGAGATAACAGATGCCTTGTTGAGACCAATATCTAACTGACCCGCATTAGAGATAAATCGAATGGCCGGGTTCAGCCATTCGACTTCAAAATCCATACGGTGTTTTTGGCGCCAGCGACCGAAGAGCTGATTATCATCTAAACCTGAAAACAAAGTGGCCCCCGCTTCAAAAGCGAGCCCTTTACGTTTAAAGGTTCCTGCACAACCGCCGGGATAATTGAGTCGTTCACACAAAGTAACGCTGCGACCGGCTTCTGCCAAAGTTAACGCGGCGCCCAAGCCACCAAAACCAGCACCGATGACCAAAAAGTCTGTATCCATCTCGCTCTATTTTCTGGGCAAGCCCCTTAAATGCGCTAAGCCGCCATCGACGGGTAAAACCATACCACTGGCCCACTGCAAATGGGGATTAATTATGGCCGCCACCCACTTGGCGATATCATCGGGCTGCCCAATGCGGCCCAAGGGATGCTGCGCCGCAGACAACTGCTTCATGGCGTCTGAACTGAGCAGATGTTCCGTGGCCCCCGTTTCCACCATTCCCGGAGCAATGGCGTAAAAAGACAACTGCCGCCTGGCGTAAGTGGCAGCAGCGGAACGCACCAAGCCCTCAACACCGGCTTTCACTGCGGAAATGGCTTCGTGGTTGGGCATGCCCGTTTGGGCCGCTGCTGAAGAAAAGAAAACCACCTTACATGGCTGACGAATCTTTTTGGCCACTGCCCGGGTGATGCCAAAACAACTGCTCAAATGAAGGCTGACCAAATCGGACCAATCGGATTCAGAAGTGGCACTGGAAGGCTTTAACCAGACGGACCCCAAGCAATTGACGATCACTGACACGGGCTGTGTGCTGTTAGCGGCCGCAACGATTTCTTCCACGCGTGTAAAATCAGAAGGACGTTGGAGGGTGTGAATGTCGCATTGGGTTTCCTGCGCCATCACCGCCAGATGTTTTTCGTCTCGCCCCACAGCGGTGACCCGATAACCTTGTTGTCCTAGGCCCCGAACGATGGCCTTGCCCATGCCGCCAGTGGCACCGAAAATGAGGGCGTGCCCATTGGTTTTCTCCTGCATATCCATCCTCCTCATGGTTGGTTGATTAAAAACCACCCTAGGGGCTTGGATATTCCGATTCTATTGCAAAGGGTTAAGCTTGTACGGCCTTAAAAGTGGCCCCCATGGAACATGAGCTCGTGCAAGGCGGCGGTTTGAAACAGCGAAAAACTCTCACCGCCATCCCAGTAATGGGTGGTGGCCCAAAAATGTCGGGGATCCTTTTCAAACACCAACATGGGCAGGTCGTGGGGACGTACCAACTGAAATGGCGTGCTGGCTTTCTCGTTTTTAAGTGAAAAATGGAATGTCATCTGATCTTCGCCGATATGATAATCGAGGCGCTCGGTGGACCAGTTATCAAAATCCCCTTCATGAAAAAAACCTTCACCATGTCCGGCATCATCGGCCTTGCGAAGTTGATAAATCTTAAAATTCACGCCGCCGCCCGCATGGTTCTCGAGCATGGTCCACATGCGGTCCATTTGAACGCCACTGGGCTGGTTGAGCATGCCCATTTCGGACCCTTCTTCCTTCACCAGTCGGCGATCGTCTTTATGAATCAGATCGGGCATCGACAAAACGTGCCGGTCATTTTCTTTTTCGATGGCATAGGACGTGGTGAACAGTTGCCCGGTCTTATTGTAACGGATGGACAACACGCCTTCGTGCGATTGGTAGTGAAAACTCTCGGTATTGTTCAAACCCACTTTGCCGTAACGCAAAAGGCCGATGCCGTTGCCGTGAAAGTAATAAAAGCGAACCTCACTGTCTAGCTCGTCTTTTTGGGGCTCAACGGCGTAAAAAATACCGGCCAAGGCAGGGTCATGGGCGGGTTGGTGCCCAAAGGTCGCCGTTTCGTGGCAGGGTGCCGCAAACCATACGAAGATTTGAGACCAAAAAAAGATAAACCCACTAATCCCAGTAAGGATGCCTACCAATTGCAGATGATTTCGTTCAGCCATTTCGACCTCCCAGTCTGGGAAAAGTATAAAAGCTGACCCCCAGGGATGCACGTTGTCTTGGCATTTTTTTTGAATTTATTGAGGCGGTGGATTTTCGGTCAACCAATCCAGGGTGTCCCGAAGGGTTTCGGTGCCGGAACGGGGTTGGTATTTCAGGTCATTAGCCGCATAACGGCTCTTGATGCCCCAATGGCGGCTGGCCATTTCTACCACCACAGGATCAGGAAACCAGCTGGCGCTCTTCCCCAGGGTCACAGGCCCTAGGGCTTTGCAAAGACCAGCCATGCCTTTGGCCACCGCAAACGGCACTTCTTGGGGAGACTTTTGCGCGACACCCAAAGCGATACAGCGATCGAAAAATTGAGACAAAGAGCACTCGTGTCCAGGCAAGTGATAGATTTTTTTGGGGTTGGGATGTTTCATGGCCGCCCACAGGGCTTTTGCCACATCACGTACATCGGTGAAATTCATGCCCCCAGCCAGCACAAATGGCAGCCGGCCCTGTGCCAACCGCAGAATATGGCCCGTGGAACGGTAACGGTGATCGCCAGGCCCCAGCAAGACCGGTGGTCGCATGATCACCAAGGATACCCCCAGCGTCGATGCCAGTTCGGCGGCTTGCTGTTCCGCTTGCTGCTTGGACCGGTAATAAGGCCAATCGCCCACTGCCGCATTTTCATAGTCGCTTTGCTCGTCCGCCCATTCATCGGATTGGCGAAAACAGCCCACCGTGCCCGAAGACGACACGAAAACCACCCGCGATTGCATTTCAGCGGCCAAACGCACCAACGCGAGGGTGCCCTCCACATTAATTTTGAACACTTCATCTCGGCGTTCACGGGCGTGATCCACCAAAGCCGCACAATGAAAAATACCGTCAAACCGTGCGGGCCATTGCTCATCTACTTTAAACCCAAAAAGTTCGCCCTCGATCACCCTCACCTTTTTAAGTTTTTGAGTAAACGGCAAGGCATGAAAAGCCCTGGCGTCCCGCACCAACACCCACTTTTCAGCATCGGTCGGTAGCGTGCTTAATAGGTGACGGCCCAAAAATCCAGTGGCGCCGGTGATCAGAAAGCGTTTAGACATTAAGCCTCTCCTCGAGACATCATCCAAACTGGTTTTTCGGTCATTGCAAATGCATCTCGCAACAATTGTGCTTTTTCAGTCTCTTCACCCGCGGTGAATCGGCCCTCTTCGTCTCGCGCCAACAGGCGCTCAGCAACTAAATAATTAAAGGCGTTCTCCACAAAGGGAAGGTGTACTTGGTCTTTTTGTCGCACCACTTCTTGCGGACTCAAAACACTCTTGCCTTCGGCCACCAACTGAGCGGCAACGCGATAACTCTCCACCACAGGTGCCATTAACACGCGCAACAGACCGGACAACTCCGGGGAAGCGTGGGGGTGCCCAAGGCCTTCAACACAGTGGTATTGGTTCTGCTCCAGGTGGTGGCTTAGGGCGGGGTTGCTGGGATAGGCATTGGCCACATCGCCATAAAACCAATGTTGCCATTGGTACCGAAGACACAATTCTTGCTCCCATCGCATCCCTTCTTTCGGCTGCAGGGTACTGGAAAGGACTTCGCCCCCTCGCCGCTGAATGGCGGCCTTCAGGTCAGCGAGGCTCACATTCAACTGCGGGTGGCGCATCAAAAAGGCACGCAAATGGTATTCGGTGGCCACCGTGTTTTTTTGAAGCTCCGCCATCACCTTATTGGCCAAAGTGGGCACGTCGCTTTTCTTGTTCAACACACAAGGCGCGCCACACTTGGCATGAATTTGCCCCAAGTGTACATCGCCCCGAATTAACTTTGTTGTCCATTTGAGCAAGGCAGACAGCTGCATCTTTGGTTTGGGGTTGCCCCGTAATTCTTGCAGCAACATGTCTTCTTCTGGCAGGTTTTCATAGGAAATCGACACCGGTAATACGGCGAAATTAGCCCCCGTGTTTTGCAACGCCCTCATGAGCCCGCGACGCGGCTTTAAAAACTGTCGAGAACGTGAGCGCGTTCCTTCAATAAAGAATTGTAGGGTTTGGTTTTCCTCGATGAGGTTGTTCACCATGTCAGAGAGCCCCACATCTTCTTTACCTTGTCCCCGCTTGATATAAAAAGCATGGGTGTGCTTGAACAGCTCTCCCAAAACAGGAATTTTTGAAAATTCTTCTGCCGCGGCAATGTACGGAATTGAAACCCCGAGATCAGGTCGCTCAAAAAACAGGTAAGAACACACCAAAAAATCGGTGTAACTGCGATGGGTCGGTACCACCACCAGTCGGTGTCCCGGAGGTACCTGAGCCAGGGCCTCACGGAAAGAGTCCTCGTCAAAGGACAACTGTTTGATGCCTTGGCGAGCCATTTTACGCAGCAAGTAGCCAAAAGTGCGAATGGCCAAGTTACCTTTGGGCTTGAAACCGGCCCAAACCAAATCATTTTCTCGGTGTATATGAGATTCACCAGCGAGCGTGACTCTTTTGGGGTTTTTACGCCACAAAAAGGTTCGAACGCCCCGACACACATTTTCGATGTAGGCCACGCGATTGAAGCCGGCCTCACTCAATGGCGCTGATGATGTAAAGTGGTATTCGTTGTGCGTGAAGTTTTCAAAGGCTTGATTGGTGTACAGCAATCGGCTTTTGAGCAGCTGGGCTTTTCGCGCCAATTTTTTATCTTTGGTCAAACGGGCGCCCCATGTCAAAGCATCTGAAGGCAACTGGTGCACCAATGCTTCCCAGCCTCTAAACAAAAGACCTCGAGGGCCTAAATGAACAACTTTGGGTTGTCTGTCCAATGGTGATTTTTGGAAATATTCTTCAACCGTTTTGCAGCAAACATCAATTCGCTCACTGTTGTTCGGCCCGGCCACCGCATGTAACACCACTGTGTTTTGAGCCCAATTCTTTCTTTTGAGCCCGTCTACTTCAAAAGTACGATTAATAATGCGATCGGCCACCACGTCTACTGGAACGATATCCAAACGGTTGCTCGGTTTGCCTTTGAGCGCTCGCATGTACCCGCCCCCCACCAGGGAGACAAAGGCAGCAAAAGCCGCCTGGGAATCAATCCATGCCGGGACGGGATGCTGCAAGGCTGCAGACACAATGCTGGGTCGCACCAAGCTCAATGGTACTTGGGCTTTGCGTTCCACCAGCAAGTGCTCGGTCAAACACTTGGTGAAGGTATAAGAGTTTGGGTAGCCATTTTCAGCGATGAGGGTTTCTGCTTTTTGAGGATCATCATGAATGGCATCCAACAACCGTGACGCTGGCTTTTTCAAAGGCACCAGTTTTTCATCGATGGGCAAAGATCCTTTGGTGGGCTTGTTCACGTAGGCCGTAGAGACCGACACCATATGTTGGAGTGCCTCACAAGATTTGGCCAATTCCAACATGTTCAATGCCGAAGTCACATTGGACAAAGTGGCTTTTTCAATGGGCAAGTCAAAATCAATGGAGGCCGCGCAATGGATCACATGGGTGGTCTGATCACGCAACAGGTGGACATCTTCTGGCTTCAGGCCGCAGCCTTCGAAACCGAGGTCACCTTCGACCACACTCACCTTGCTCCAGTCTAAAGCAGACGATTGAGCGAAACAGCGAGACCGCTTGATCTCTTTCGCAAAGCGTTGCTGCGCATTTTGGGTGCGCCGAGGTCGAATAAGACAGGTGACCGACGCCCACTGCAACTCTTCTTTACGACGAAGCAATTCGGACAATACGACCTTGCCTAGAAATCCGGTGGCACCCGTCAATAAAATATGTTTCATTTTTTCACCCTAAACGTGAACGTCATTTTGGAGGTTTTCATTCATCACCGATAGCCCTTGGTTGTTCACCCCAAAAACATGGTGCGGATCCATGACCGCCTTTGCCTCTTGGTTAAAGCGCATACTTTCCTTGGACATAATTTCCTTAAGAAAGCTGGCGCGCAGCTTCCCCACACCGTGGTGGTGGGACAATGAACCGCCGCATTTCAAAATTTCTTCTCGGGCGGCGTGTTCAATTTCCGCAAACACCTCTGATGGGTTGTCCACGCCCTTGTAATAAAAAGCCAAGTAAAAATAGATGCAGCAGCCGGTTTCATAGACTTGGGTCAAACGACAGCTCACGAAAGGCTTACCGGGCAGCCCGCGCTTGGCATACTCCGCATAAACCCTTGCTTTCACGCGATCCTGTAACGCCACTGCTTTTGACCAGGGCATCGACGTCTCAAAGCTCTCAGCAATGATGTAGTGATTCATCACAAAATCACGAATGTAGGCGATGCTAAAGGTGAGCTCATAACCTTTTTGACCATTTTCACCGCCCGCCTTCATTCCACCGTGGGCCTTCGCCAAACGATCGATATGTGCTTGCTGATAGGCCACTTCTTCGATGCTGCCTTCAAACACCAAGGTACACGCCACCATTTCTTGAGGGTCGTATTTTTTTACTTTGGTCACGAACCCTTTTTCCAGCACGCCCTTTATTTTTTGCAAACCTTCTTTAGCTGGCTTCAGGGCTTGTGAGAATTGGAACTGCAAATTGTCAACCAAGCGGGCGGAGGCGGGGACAACCCCCTGTCGCGTCATGTCGTACATGAAATCCACACCGGCTTGGAAGTTATGAAATAAAATAGAGTCATAAGCCTGAACCTCAGGCAGCGGGAATATTTTAACCACAGCCTGAGTGATAATGCCCAAAGCACCTTCCGAACCCAGAATAAATTTCCGCGGATCTAAGCCTACAGATTCCCTTGGGTTCGTGCCTTGGCGCTCCAACTTCCCTTCCGTGGTAAGGACCGTCACGTCGACCAAAATGTCTTCGATATTCCCATATTTGTTTTTCTTCATTCCACTGGCGTGCGTGGCCACCCATCCACCTAAAGTGGAAAATTCTACCGAATCAGGCTCATGCCCCATGGTAAATCCGTGCTCTGCCAATTGGGCCATGATGTTACGGCCCACCGCACCCGCTTCAATGCAGGCGAGATGGTTCACGGGGTCAATCCAAAGGATCTTGTTCATGCCTTTCATGTCCACCGATACGATGAAACGTGCTTCGGAGGTTGGGCACTTTAACGCTTCGGTGACGTTGGTGCCTCCCCCGAATGGAACGACGCAAACATTGTGCTTTTTGGCCAGGCTCACCAATGCCAACAAGTCCTCCTCTGAGCGGGGCTTCACCACGGCATCAGGGATTCGATTGAGACCCCCATTCTTCAGCGCGTACATTTCAGCCTGGGTATGTCCGTGCCCATGGCGCAAACGAAGGGCCCCGTCTTGAGAGATTTTTTCGGCACCCAGTTTCTTTTTTAATGCTCTCAAAAAAGCGGCGTGGGGGCGTGGCTTGGGATACTTGGTCGGAAATTTTGGGGTCCGTATATCAGCGGGGTCGATGGTCAAACCGATCACCCCCTCCATCCACGGCAGCAGCGAGGGCAGCTCTTGGCCCGATAAGGAATACCGGGTTCCGGTCATTTCCACGGCACCGCGCGCATTGATTTCAAAGCGGGTGTCTTCAAAGCCCCACACATGTTGGCTTTCTGTGTCAGCCGCCTGTGGTGGTGGCGGTAAAGGAATGATGCGGTCACTGTGCTGCAAACGTCGCCCTTGAGGCCCGCCCGATGCCTTTGGGGTTTTGGGTTTCAAAAACTTTTCAATGATCATGTACCTCTCCCAATCCATTAAACCGCCTAGGGACTTAGCCCAAACCCGAAGTTTTGTCATTGAGATAAATGAGGGTTTACCCGCTCAACAGCCTTCTCAACATGGATCCGGCACTGCTTTACGCCTTGTAAAAACAAGCACTTAGAGGTTCCGCGCTCTTTTTTTTTTCTTTTCTCAACTAAAGACTTCAGGTTCTAAAGACAGTTGACGATATCAGTATTGAACATGTTCTCCCGCCCCAGGAGTTTAAATGCAACCCAAATCGATCCACATTGTGGTGGACCTCCTCCAAGAGACCCAAGCCGAGCTTGGAAAAGGGAATTCCGACGGTGCTCGGTTCTTTCTCGACGAGGCAGTGCGAATTGCGAAGAATCGGGCCACCACAGCCCAACTCGATTTGGAACAAAAACAGCAACTGTATCACTGGTTGGGCACCTGCCATGACGCGTTGACACAGCTGCAAAAGCAAGACGAGCCCAAGGGCATACCCTTGCGCCTCAAAATCGGGTGGGAAGCCAAACAGATCGCTTCATAACGTTCCAATACTGCATCTCGTTGGTTCGTATTTTATGGTGGCCTCGTTCTTAAACCCGACGAGGTCACTTTTTTTTTCCTCAATCCCCTTGTGATATCCGCCAGTTTTCCGACTTGAAAATTTGCCTTTTTTCGGGTATGATTTCGCCGCTGGTTCCGTCGGAGGGGGTCTTCATGTTGCAACGCCTTTTCATTATCGTTTTGCTCGCCCCCTTGGGGGGATGCCCCGACTCCCAAACCATCCAAGTGGAAGATCCAAATGTTGTGTGTGAAGAAGGCGACAGCCAACCTTGCTCCTGCGCTTTGGGCGTGATGGGCACCCAGGTTTGTCAAGAAGGTGGGTTTTTCGAACTCTGCCAGTGCGACAACGATAACCAGCCTAACGATAACTCGAACAACAACAGCAATAACAATAGCAACACCACGGGAG
>MDTD01001254.1_pt1 | contig 15914 bp, 19 predicted proteins | sample 811221 | NCBI WGS metagenome assembly MDTD01 (sample SAMN05326646, study PRJNA326480) | marine metagenome | isolation source: seawater | place: Pacific Ocean: South West | collected 2011
ATAAACTTATTAGAAATGAAGGCAAAGAGAAATTAAAAGTTAGTGTTGCATGTAAAAAATCTAATATAGATAATTACATTTCAAAGGGTTGGAGAATTACAAAAGAATATTCAGAAGAAAAAATTTGTTCTTGGAAGTCAGTGCCTGCAAATAAAAATTGTGATATGGAAAAAGATAAAGGATGTAAATTAACAGTTCCTGACAAAATTGGGAAAGAAATAATTTATTTCCTTGAAAGATAATATTTTAGAAATTTATTATGGATTTTACAGTAAAAAAAGTTTTAAAAGAAATATTTAACAAATTTAAAAATTATAAAAATAAATGTATTCTTATTGAGGAAAAAGAGATTGAAGAATTTTACTTATTTCTTATCAAAGAGAATAAATAATATGAGTTAATATGATTAAAATTAAAAAACTAAATTTTAAATGAGCAATTTATTATTATCAGACAATGTTTAATTTTTCACCTTTAACAATAGCTTTAATATTATTTTTTATATTAAGTTTATTGGCTTTATATAGAGTAACTAGTAAATAATTTCAATTTCAAATTTAATTGTTTAAAATTAATAAGTTATAAATTTTTTATGCAAGAAGTTAATATTTTATGGTTTAAGAAAGACTTGAGATTAGTTGATAATGAAGCATTATTAGAGTCATCAAAAGAATTCAGAATTTTACCAATTTATGTTGTTGAAAAAGATCTATGGAAACAAAAATCACACTCAGATAGGCAATGGCAATTCTGTAAGGAATGCCTTAAAGACTTGCAAAAAGATTTAGAGTATTTGGGACAGCCATTAATTATAAGAACTGGCAATGTAGTTGAAGCTTTTGAGCAGATAAAAAAGGATTTTGAAATAAAAGGAATTTATAGTCATCAAGAAACAGGAGATTTATATACATTTCAAAGAGATAAAGAAGTTAAAGAATGGGCACAAAAAAACAATATAATTTGGAAGGAATATTTACAGTTTGGAGTTTTTAGAGGCACTATTGACAGAAATCATTGGGGTGAATTATGGAAAAGTCATATTAATAAAGAAATTATAAATAAGGATTTTAAATTCCAACCATTAGAAATTAATTCAGAGAAAATTCCATCAGATACATATTTTAAATTTAATTATGACCCATGTTTAGGAAGATTAAAAGGTGGACGAAAGGAGGGCTTAAAAAGATTAAAATTATTTTTAAACTCAAAAATATCCAGTTATAGCAAGGATATATCAAATCCACAAAAATCATACTTTAGCTGTTCAAGACTTTCACCATATATCACATGGGGATGCATTTCTTTAAGAGAGATATTTTCAGAAGTAAATAAATTAAAAGATAATAATAGCCAAATGTTTAAAAGTAGATTATTTTGGCATTGTCATTTCATCCAAAAGCTAGAAAGCGAACCAGAATTAGAATTCAGAGAATTTCATCCATATTTCTCAAACCTTCGTGAAAGTAATAATTATTTGATTGAATTATGGAGTACTGGTAAGACAGGTTTTCCATTTATAGATGCTTGCATGAGGTCTTTAAATCATAATGGTTGGATAAATTTTAGGATGAGAGCAATGTTAATGTCTTTCGCTAGTTATAACCTATGGCTACCTTGGCAAGAAACAGGTATGAAATTAGCTCAGAAATTTGTTGATTATGAGCCTGGGATTCATTGGTGTCAATGTCAAATGCAATCAGGAACTACTTCAATAAACATAAATAGAATCTATAACCCTATTAAACAGGGAAAAGATCATGACCCTGATGGAATCTTTATAAAAAAATGGGTACCTGAATTAAGAGAAATATCGAAAACATTCATACATGAACCTTGGTTAATTAATAGTCAAGAGGATTATGAAATAATTAAATATACGAATTATATTTCCCCAATTGTTGATATAAAGAAGTCTTCAGATTTAGCAAGAAAGGTTTTATATGAGATATCTTTAAAAAATGGTTTTAAAGATATCTCTAAAAAGGTTTATGAAAAACACGGCTCAAGAAAGAAATCATCGTTAAAAAGAAAAAGAATCAAAAAACGACGTAATTATTTAAAACAATTTGAATTAGATTTAAATTTATAAAATATAGATTCTTTAATATTGAAATTTTTTTAAACTTCTTCAATTAAGTCAAAACTTTTCAAATTTAAAAATTATACTTAAAAATAAGTACATATTTATTTGAAAAGATTTTCTTTTGTATATATCTATATTAGAAAAAAAATCTAGAGCATAATTAAGTTTCTAGTAAAATAATTCCAGAATTACTAATAAAATAAATCCCAATTTAATATCATAATTAACAAGCAATTCTTTTTAAAAGTTACTATATTTATGTTAGTAATTGATAAATCATGTCATACGAAGCTGGAAGTAAAGAATGTAGGAATTTAATTGATGCCAAAGAAAGTTTACTTTCTGCATTGGAATCACTAAGTAGCATAGGTTCAACTGATAATCTTCAATTGCAATTAAAAGATATATACAATAAATTAGAAAAAATGCATGATACCAGAAGAGATTTAGAATCCCAACTAAATAATTATAAATAAATTATTAATTTTAAAAATTATCAAATTGATTTTTAATTTTTTTCTTGTTTTTTTCAGTTAATAATTGATGTAAAGCATCTAATTGAGCATGAACTTCTCTTGCTTCGCCTAAATCTGGCAATAAATCTTCCTTTAAAAGCATTTGATGCATGTCACGAAGTTCTAACCTTATATATCTTAAGTGAGAACTTACTTCTTCTCTTTTTGCAGAGCTCATTTATTAATACCATCATATACTATTATACAATATCGAAACTCCTCATAATTCTCTAGTTACATCAACCAAGAAAAAAATTATTTAGCATTTAATTAGTGAACCTTAATAACAATTTATTAAAAATAAAAAATGAAAAAGAAATCAAAGAAAAAAAAAGTAAAATCTATTGAAAAGCCCTCAAAGGATTATATGGAAAATAAAAATACTGCAAAATTAGTTTTATTTTTTTTCGGAATTGGACCCATTATTGCAATAATTATATTTTTGGCTAGTAAAGGATTTTTTACCCCTCCTCAGATTTAATGCTGTATTTATAAAAGGATAGTTTTATTTATTAAAATTTCAACATTTTGCTGGCTTTCCCTTTAAAAATTTCTTAACTTGATCTTTAAAGAGTAATTATCTATGCGGTATTTAACCACTCCAACAAGACAAAAGTTAAATTTTATTATATTAAAAATCAATAAAAAAGAAAATGTTAGCTTATCTGAAAGAATTTTTTTAAGCAAGTATCTTATTAGAATGCCCTTTCTTAACTCCTATATTAAAGAAGAATCACTTAAATTTTCCTAATGTTTTTATTCTGAAATTTGCGATTTGAAATGCCATTTCTCGATTTGTATTAACAAAAGGATGATCAGATAGATTATTTATCACTTCTTCTATTTTTATTTTTTTATCCTCACAATCAATTTTTTCCCACTCTTCATCGAAAGCCATCACAAAACTATCAGCATTATTAAAAAATCTTTCCTTCATTTATTATTCCATCTTTTAGAAATAATAATCTAAAATGTATTCATAAATCTAATTTTGTAGAAAAAACCATTAAAAAATCTTTGAATTTGACGAAAGTGTTACAATAATGACAAAGAGAATTATTTTCATGGAAAGCATAGTTAAAAGGATAGGTTATCTTCCAAGAAAAAGAGTACTAGAAATTATAGATAAGATATCTCAAAGTGAGTCAATTAGTAGATCAAAAGTTGTGGGAATTTTAGTCGAAGAAGCTCTATCAGCAAGAGGTATTGATAATTTTGGTTTTAGCAACAACATAGATGCAGCTCAAAAAGATAATTCCAAATTTATAAATTCTACAACTTCAAATAAAAATATTAATATCTCAGAGGATGAATTTGTAGATGATAGCGGTTATACTTTTTCATCAAATAAAAATCTAGATCAAGACATTTCATCTTCTGATATTGAACTTGCTAACAAGATAAATCTTCTTAAGAAATCCGGTTTAATTTAATCCTAATTATTTGATACTTAATTATTCCTGAAAAAAAATTGCATGAAAAGAAATATTGTTTATTGTATTAGAAGAATAATTTCATAGGTTTGTTAAAGAAATTTCTAAATTTTCAACTAAACAAAAAAAGATGAAAGATATAGTATGTCCCTCTTGTGGTAAAACATTTAGGATAGATCCATCTAGCTTTGATGAATTGCTTTCCCAAATAAAAAATGAAGAATTCACTAAACAAATAAGTGAAAGATTAAAACTTGCAGAAGAAGAAAAGAAGAGAGAGATTGAATTAATAAAGAAAGATTTCGAGCTTGAAATCGTTAATAATCAAAAAGAGATGGAGAAAAACATTATTGAATTGGAGTCAAAATTAAGTTCTGTAGATAAGGATAAGGAAAATGAAATAAATTTTCTAAGAAATGAGTCACAGAACACAATTAATAAACTCAATATAAAAATAAAGCAATTAAGTTACGATATGCTTAATCAAGCTGAAATGCTTAAATTATCAAAAGAAAAGGAGATCATAAATGCTGTAAGCAAGTTAGAAGAAGATAAAACTAATTTAAGAATTTCCTTTGAAAAATTAAAGCAAGAAAAATCTGATTCTGAAAAAGCTTTAGAACTAAGTTACCAAGAAAAGATAAAAGAAAGGGATTTAAAAATAAGTAATTTAAGAGATATGCAATTAAAGTTAAGTACAAAAATGCAAGGAGAGACTCTTGAAAAGCATTGTGAAAATGAATTTAATAAAATACGTTCAACTGGCTTTCAAACCTCAATTTTTGAAAAAGATAATGATTCAAAATCAGGAAGCAAAGGAGATTATATTTTTAAAGAATTTGATAATCAAAATAACGAAATTATTTCAATTATGTTTGAGATGAAAAATGAAAGTTCAAATTCAATTAATAAGAAAAAAAATGAAGATTTCTTTAAAGAATTAGATAAAGATAGAAAAGAGAAATCATGCGAATATGCAGTTTTGGTTTCTCTTTTAGAGCAAGAAAGTGATCTATATAATTCTGGAATAGTAGATGTTTCTCATCGTTATCCCAAGATGTATGTTATTAGGCCTCAATTTTTCATTCCAATAATTTCTCTTTTAAGAAATGCAGCAATTAAATCTTTAAAATATAAGCATGAACTTGAACTTGAAAGATCAAAGAAAGTAGATATAAATAATTTCGAGAATACTCTTAACCAATTTAAAAATGCTGTAGGTAATAATGTCAGATTAGCTTCAGATAGATTTAAAGATGCAATTATCGGTATTGAAAAGACAATAAAAACTCTCGAAAAGACAAAGGAAGCATTACTTCTTTCAGAACAACATTTACAGAGAGCAAACACTAAATCACAAGACCTTACAGTTAAAAAACTAACTTATAATAATCCAACTATGAAGAAAGAATTTGAAAATCTAAATAAAGATAATTAACTTAGGTGGTTTTGTAAAATATAAAGTATATAATTTTAATAAATTTAATTTAAATGATGACAGTAAAAAAACCTATATATTTAATAGCAAAAGAACTTGGTATTGAAAGTGATCAGATTATTTTAGCTTGCAAATCTCTTGGAATAGAGGCTAGAGGTTCTTCAAAAAGACTAAGCGACAAAGAATTTGAGAAGATTCAAGATTATTTCGCAAATGGTAAGAATGTTGCTAATGAAATAGTTGATTTAATTAACCCAGAACAGGAAGTTCAATCTAATACAAAATCAAATATTAATATTCAGATGAAACTTAAGGTAAATAAAAATAATTTCTTCCCAAATAGATTAACAGGATAAATCTAAAGCAATCCTAAACTTCTTATAAACCCAATAGATTATTAACCACGATTAAAAGTATTTTTGAGATATGATAAGTAAAATTACTTAACTATGGATACTCAAAAGGCATTTGATATTCTAAATATTTCTTGGTCAAGAGAAAATATTCTATCAAAAGTAAAAAAAGGACATTCACCAGATAAAATTGTTTTTGAATTTATTAAAGATAATAAAGAAAGTCTAGATTCAGTTAATAAATATTTAGTAAGTGAAAAGAATTCTGGCCTGCTTGATCAAATGGAAGCAATTTCTAACTGTGAATTAAAACTAATAAATGAATTTAAGAAAAATTTAATTATCAGTAATGAAAGTAACAATAGGAAAATAAAAAAAGAGCCAGAAATTTATAAAATGTTAAAGGATTTCAGTTTTGAACTTTTTATGAAAAGATGGAGTAATCAATTTGTTATAGGGGTACTTATAATGATTTCCCTATTTTCCTTAAGTAAACAAGCTTGGACTTGACAATAAATCTTATTATTTTCCTAATTTAAGTTATTGAAAACGTTTTTAAAACCTTTAATTTATCTTGATATTAAAGGTATATACTGCCTTTCTGGCAATTTCTGGGTTGACCCTTATAAACCAGTAAAAAAAGCTTTAATAACTCATTCACATTTTGACCATATAGCATTGGGTTGTGATGAATATATTTGTTCTTATGAAACAGGCCGACTTTTAAATCAAAGAATAGGTCCATATATAAACATTAAGACTTATCATTATGAAGAAATCTTTTATATCAATGGAATAAAAGTCTCATTTCATCCTTCTGGACACATACTAGGTTCATCACAAATAAGAATTGAGGCTGGACAAGAAACATGGTTAGTTACAGGAGACTTTAAAAGACAAAAAGATAAAACTTGTGTGAATTATAGAAAAGTTAAAACAGATTACTTAATCTCAGAATCTACATTTGCATTACCTATCTTTAATTGGGAACCTACACGCAAAATTATCAATCAAATAACTCATTGGACACTTGAATCTGAAGATACTACATCAATTTTATTCTGTTACTCTCTAGGAAAAGCTCAAAGAATTTTAAGTGAATTAAATAATAGAAAAATTAAAAATATTTTTACTCATAAAAGTATAAATAAAATGACTGATATATATCGTAGTCTTGGCATTGATATTTTTGAAACACAAACTTTTGATAAAAATATTAATTTTGAAAAATATGATAATAGCTTAATCCTACTTCCACCTTCATTAAACAATAAGAAATTTCTAAAAAGATTTAAAAAAGTTCAAACTTCCTTTGCCAGTGGTTGGATGTCCATAAGAGCACTTAAGAAAAGATCCGGATATGACAAAGGCTTTGTAATTTCTGATCATGCAGATTGGAATGGATTAATAAAAACCATTAAAGATTCTCAGGCAAAACAAGTTTATTTACATCATGGAGATGGAGAGAATTTAAAAAAATATTTAAGCGATACTGAAAATATTAATATAAGTTCTTTAGCTAAACTTGTATGAGTCTCAACAATTTTGCAAAATTATTTGAGAAACTAGATTCAAATAATAGTAACAATCAAAAAATAAACTTTCTAATTGAGTTTTTTGAAAAGAATTGTAAAAACAGTAATATCTGGACCATATATTTACTTGTTGGCAAAGGCAACAAAAGATTTATTACAGGAAAATCCCTAAGACAAATTTATACTGAAATTTATGATTTTCCAATTTGGCTAATGGAAAAATGCTATCTTAAAGTGGGAGATTCAGCTGAAGTAATTTCCTTACTTTTAAAAGACATAAAATATAAAAAGCATAATTTATACAGAGACATTTCACTGAATGAATTAATAGAAAATACACTTCCTAAAATAGCTGAAGAAGACTATGCGCAAAAGAAATCAACTTTAAAGCAAATATGGAAATATATCCCTAAAGATAACCATTTGGTTTTTAATAAGATTTTGACTGGTTCATTTAGAATAGGAGTCTCTAAAGGTTTAATTACAAAAGCTTTAGCAAAAATGGTTGGCATCGAAGAATCATTTATCTCTCATCGATTAATGGGAAATGTCGAACCCACATTAAAAAACTATAACTTTTTAATAAGTAAGAACATTAATCTCAAAGAACTCAATTCCAAACCTTATCCATTCCAATTAGCAAACTCATTTGAAGAGAAATTAAAACTTAAATCAAAAACATCAGAATATCAATTTGAGTGGAAATGGGATGGAATTAGAAGCCAAATAATTAAAAGATCTGAAAATATATCTATTTGGACTAGAGGAGAAGAATTAGTAAATAATTCCTTCCCCGATTTTATTCCATTAATTTCTTCTATTAAAGATGATTTTGTTCTTGATGGAGAAATACTTGTTTGGGACAAAGCTAGATCTATTCCAAAGAATTTTTCATATCTTCAAAAAAGGATTGGCCGAAAATCGCCATCTTTAAAAATACAAAAAGATTTACCTGTTATTTTTATGATTTATGATCTTTTAGAGTTAAACAATTTGGACTTAAGATCTAGACCTCTTTATGAAAGGAGAAAACTTTTGGAAAATATTTTTTCACATTGGGAAATTTTAAACAAAAATCATTTTGAGAATAGATTTAAAATTACAAATCTACACAAAATTAAGTCTTGGGAGGAAGTTGAAGATTTAAAAAATAATTCAAGACAACATAATACAGAAGGCTTAGTTATTAAATATAAAAACTCAACTTATCAAGAAGGTAGAAAAAAAGGGCATTGGTGGAAATACAAAGTTGATCCAATGCAGCTTGACGGAGTATTAATATACGCAAAATCTGGAAATGGTAAACGAGCAGATCTTTATACTGATTATAGTTTTGCACTTTGGAATGATAATAAGCTTGTAAAATTTGCAAGTGCGTATACTGGTTTAAATAATGAGGAGATTAAAGAATTAGATAGATGGATCAGACAAAATACAGTTGAAAGATATGGTCCTGTTAGATCGGTTAAGCCCGAAATGGTTTTTGAAATTTCATTTGAAAATATACAAATCTCAAAAAGACATAAATCTGGAATTGCTGTGAGATTCCCAAGAATCTCAAAATGGAGAAAAGACAAAAAAATATTTGATGCTGATACATTACAAAGTGCACAAAATTTATTGAAAATAAATCATGAATAAACTTTACATAAAAGACTCTTTATACAAAATAAAACAATTTTTTAAAAAAAATAAATGGGAACCATTAGATTTTCAAATTGAATCTTGGACCCATTATTTAAATGGGCATAATGGAATTATCCAAGTTCCCACAGGTTGCGGTAAAACTTATGCCTCAATATTGGCCCCATTATTAAAGTTAAGTATTAATAAAGATATATGCGGAATAAATATTTTATTCATAACTCCATTAAAGGCTTTAAGTAGAGATTCTGAAAAATCAATTCTTGAAGCTATTAATTTCTTTAATAAAAAAATAACAATAGGTATAAGGAATGGTGATACATCAAATTATGAAAAGAAAAAGCAATTAATCAAGCCACCAAATATTTTAATTACTACTCCAGAATCATTATCATTATTAATATCTAATAAGAAATCAAAAGATCTATTCAGTAATTTAAATTCAATTATTATTGATGAATGGCATGAATTAATGGGAAATAAAAGAGGAAATCAATGTGAATTGAATTTAAGTTGGCTTAGAGGTAACAAAAAAGATATACAAATATGGGCAATGAGTGCGACAATTTCCAATATAGATGAGGCAAGTTTAGCAATTGTTGGTTTAAATGCCAAAAAGCCAAAGATTATAAATTCAAATATAAATAAAAATATAGAGATTAAAAGTGTTATTCCTAAAGAGATGGGAACATTTCCATGGAGTGGACATTTAGGTATTAAAAGTCATAAATTTCTTTTAGATAAAATTGATAAAAATAAAAGTACTCTATTTTTCACAAATACGAGAAACCAATCTGAAAGATGGTTTCAATGTTTAAAATTTTTTAATCCTGAAATGGGAGATAAAATTGCATTACACCATGGATCGTTAGATAAAGAAGAAAGAAAAAATGTAGAGGAAGGAGTTAAAAGAGGAAGTATAAAATGGGTAGTATGCACAAGCTCACTTGATTTGGGAGTTGACTTCCAACCTGTAGACCAAATAGTACAAATTGGTAGCGCAAAAAATTTAGCCCGATTAATACAGAGAGCAGGAAGAAGTGCTCATAAGCCCGAAGGCGTATCAAAAATATTATTTATGCCAACGAATGCCCTTGAATTAATAGAAATAAGTGCAATAAAAAGAATATTAAATAAGGGAATTACTGAGAAGATTAATTTACCAGAATTATCTTATGATGTACTTTTACAACATCTAGTAAATTTAGGGTGTGGTCCTGGATTTGATCCAAATATTGAGAAAGAAAGAATTAAAGAATGTTGGAGTTATAGAAATATATGCGATGAGGATTGGCTTTGGTGTTTAAAATTTCTAGAATTTGGAGGAAAATGTTTAAATGCTTACCCAAAATATAAAAAAATTGAAAAAAAATACTCGAATAAAAGAAATTCAAATTATAGATACTATGTAAATAACGATTCAATAATAAGAACTCATAAATTTAATATTGGGACTATAACAAGTGACAAATATATGTTTGTTAAATATTTGAGAGGGAATACTTTGGGAACTTTAGAGGAAAATTTCGTTTCTAAATTAAAAAAGGGAGATACTTTTTTCTTTGCAGGAAAAGTTCTTGAATTTATTAAAATTATTGATATGACTTTATTTGTGAAAAAATCAAAAAAAAATAGTTCAATGGTTCCCTCATGGATTGGAGGGCAAATGGCAATTTCTGATCTCCTCAGTGAAAATATCAGGAAAGAAATTTCTATTTGTAATAACTTTTTAGACTTTGAGAATCACTCTAATGAGGAACTTAAATCATTAATTCCTATTTTGAATCGACAGAAAAAGTATTCAGATATCCCCAGAAAGGATCAATTATTAGCAGAAATCTTTTCAGCTAAAAACTATAAAAGCTTATTTGTCTTTACATTAGAAGGCAAATTCGTTAATGAAGGGATTGGTTTCTTATGGGCATTAAGATTCTCCAAGCTAAATAAATCGACTTTTAACATAACTGCTAATGATTTTGGCTTTAGCTTAACTTCTGAAAGAGAGTATGATTTTTCATTAATTAAGAATGAGTTAAATTATTTCTTAAATATTGATTGTTTAGAAAAAGATCTCAAAAGTGCTATTAATTTATCGGAATTAACTAAAAAGAAATTTAAAAAGATAGCTCAAATAAGCGGGCTGGTTAATAACAATCCATCAAAATTAAAAACAGCTAACCAAGTTCAAATTAGTTCAAATCTTTTGTTTGATGTCTTTACAAAATATGAGGATAATCATTTACTTATAAAACAAGCTTTTGAAGAAGTACAAAAAGATCAACTTGAAATTAATAGGATGAAAAATTGCTTATTAAGAATGTCATCTATGGAATTTATAATGAATAAAACAAAATATCCTTCACCTTTGGCTTTCCCTTTACTTGTTGAAAGGTTGAGTAGCACTTTAAGTAATGAAACTATTGAACACAGAGTTGCTAAATTAATAAATTCATATGAAAAGTAATTTCATAAATTTCTTCTGGGATAAAACTCAATTAAAACTTTACTCATCAAGAACATTATTTATTCCTCAAACAAATGAAATGTTGATAAGTGATATTCACCTAGGAAAGTCAGAATATTTTCAATCAAGAGGAATACCCTTAACCAATAATCAGGATAAAGCTAATCTTAAAAGAATATATGAATCAATTGATCAACTAAAACCAAAGAAACTAGTTATCTTAGGAGATTTATTTCATAGCCAATACTCAATTACTGAAGATTTAATCAAAAAACTTAAAAAATTATCTATGTATATGAAAAATAGAATTGAATTAATAGTAGGTAATCATGATAGGGGATGTTTTGTAAAAGATATTAAGTATTTAAAAGAGAAGAGATCAATGAATTTAATTTTTACTCATGAACCTATTAAATTTAAAGAAAAGAACATTTTAAATATTTGTGGACATTATCATCCAAAACTAATTCTAAAGAATAAGCAAGATAAATTATCCTTTAGATGTTTTGCATTGGATAAAAATAAAAATACATTATTTCTTCCTTCATATGGAGATTTAACAGGAGGATACTTGTGTACAAAAGAAATGAAAAAATGGGCAATTGTAAGTAAAGACCTTATCTATGAGATTTAAATATTTTTTTTCTTAAAAAGAAAATTAATAAATAAGGATTTTAATCTCGATACTCAGAAAAATTTCCTATTTTAGTTATATATGAATTTTTGAAAATTATTAGTTTTTTACTTTAATATTTTTCAATGGTACATTTATACCCATTTTCTTGTCTCTAATTTTGCGTTATAAGAAAAATAAACAAAAAATAATAAAATGAAAACATTAATTTACACAATTTTTTCCACATTACTCATAGTCCCTTTAAGTACTTTTGCTAATGAAACATTTTCAGTAGAAATAGAAGCTCTAACTCTTGTTATGGAACAATATAATAACAATTCTAAAGAGGTTGAAAATAAGAGGATATCTAAACCAAATTACATGGCTTTTAAACAAGATGAGTGTAATGCAAAAGTTGAGGTAACAGAAAAAAATGGCTTACAAATGACAAAAATTAATTCTTTCGAGGTAAATGTTTGCAAAAAAGAGATTATAACTAACAATTAGTTGTAAACAGAAATGTAGCAATATAATCACATTTATATAGAATTAACTGCTAAATTTATTAATTTTGATAAATATATCTATACAATAGTTAATAATTAATAATTTTACTTAGATTTAATTTTTCAAAGTATATTCAATTTATAAATAATAATTTATTTATAAAAAGTCTTTTTTAAATTATTAAAGTGTAAAATTTATAATGCTAATTGCATTTAAATTAATTGTACTTACAGAAGCATAATTAAAATTATTCCCAATGATGTATAAAATTTTCCCTGATGAAAATAATTAACAAAAACATCATAAATGTCAGTGAGTCCAAAAAAAATTTTTTAACTTTTTACAGTATTTTCCACAACTTTTTCCACATCCCTTTAAATCTTTGATCTTCTTTATAGCTGAAGTTATTTACCCAATAAATTGCACACTTACTTCTGAAGAAGTTAGCTCAATTAAAATTGTTTTAAATGAGAGAAGATCAAATCTTCTTAAAGGAAGTTTTTATTACAACAAAGAATTTGAAGGTTTTATCACTACCAGCAAGCCTACTGATGAATTACCCCCTAGATGGAGTTTCAGTTATAAAGAAAATTCATTTGAAGGAGAAATAATACTTTTTCATAAAAATAAATTATGGCATAGATATCAAAAAAAAATTAAATCATATGAAGTTGATAGAGCTATTTTTTCAGGATTATCTACAAACTTAAAAAAATATACTAATGATTTAAACTTTCTAAAAGCAGCATCTGGATTTTTTAGAATTGGTGATGAATGCTATGGTGGCAGAATCAAAAAAACATAAATAAAAATTTAATATATTCAAATCATAAAAGGAGGATTTATCATTATTTATTATTTATTATTTATTATTTATTATTTATTAAAGTTTTAGTCTTTTAACTTTTCTGATACTTTCTGATTTTCTTTAGTTGACATTAGAGCCTCTATTTGTGCCAATACTTTTTGAAGTTCTTCTGTTTTATTAAGAGAGGTTTCTGCAACCTTTCTTAATTTCTCTAGTTGTTCTTGGGTTTTGTTCATTTTTAATTTATTGAATAGAGTCAATTAAAAAAGATATTGAACGGAAAATTTTCACGTTCACATTAATATAATTACTCTTATTTTTTAAAAGTCAAATTTAATTTTTACAAAATAAAATTAAATTTGATCTTTACCTTCATTAATAATAAGATCTTTTATTTATTTAAGAAATAAATACAGGTAATCCGACTGTTGCAGTTGTTATGAGCGCTCCTGCGAAAATAATAAATGGAAGAAAAGGAAATTTTTTCAAAATAATAATTATTTTTTTACACTATATAGGTATTTATACTGCTTGTCTAGTCTTGGGTACAATTTTTACACGAGAGTTAAATTCTTATTCCGTAAAAAAGGATAAAGAATAAAATAGTAGAAGTTACTAAAGCGAAGCCAATTAATGGAGCTAATATTCCTGTATTTAAAAATTTTAAGAAATTAAAGGAAGTTTTTTTTGATTTCTCCATCACAAAATAATTATTATCCATAAATTAAACTAATAAAACTGTGATAGCAATAAAAATTGATCTAATAAAGTGTAGTTTTTACGGCACTTATTAATATAAAATTAACATTCGCTTTTTATCCAAATTTACCTGAAATATATTGTTGAGTAGATAATTCTTTGGGTGAATTAAAGATTTTATTTGTAGAGCCATATTCAGCAAGATAGCCTACCTTTCCACCCTCACCATCCTCATATTCAATAGCATTAAAAAAGGCAGTCATATCACTAACTCTTAGAGCTTGTTGCATATTGTGAGTAACAATAATTATTGTATATTTATTCTTTAGTTCATGCATCGTTTCTTCAATTTTCAAAGTTGAAATAGGATCTAAAGCCGAGCAAGGTTCATCCATTAAGATTATTTGAGGTTCAATTGCTATTGTTCTTGCTATGCACAATCTTTGTTGTTGTCCGCCTGATAAAGAATATCCACTATCTTCTAATTTATCTTTACATTCATCCCATAGCGCTGCTTTTCTTAAAGAACTCTCAACTAAATCATCCATATTTCCTACATAACCATTTATTCTCGCTCCAAAAGCAATATTTTCATAAATGGATTTAGGAAAAGGATTAGGTTGTTGAAATACCATTCCAATCCTTCTTCTTACTTCAACTGGATCAATTCTTCTATCATAGATATTTATACCCTCAAATAAAACTGTTCCTTTTAAAGAACAATTAGGGATGAGATCATTCATACGATTTAATGAACGAAGTACAGTAGATTTACCGCATCCAGATGGTCCTATTAAGGATGTGATTGAACCTTTTTTAAAATCACAAAATATATTTCTCACAGCTTCAAATTTACCGTAACTTATTGAGACATTATCTAATGAAATTATCTTATTTTTTTGTTTCTTATTTTTAATCATCTCATATCCTCTTTTCTTTATTTGTAGACGAAGCTATAAATCTTGCTGATATATTTACCAATAATATAGACAATACAAGTATGAAGGAAGCGGCCCATGCCAATTTATTTTGAACATCATATGGTTCGAGTGCAAAATTATAAATTAGAACTGCAAGAGATCCCATCTCATAGAACAAATCCTCAATACCAGAGATGTAATAATAAGAAAATAGTGAAGTAAATATTAAAGGTGCAGTTTCTCCTGCCGCTCTTGCTATTCCCAAGACAACTCCTGTTGCTATTGATCTTAAAGCAGCTGGTAAAGTTATTTTTAAAACTGTTGTATACATACTTGCTCCAACACCTAGAGATGCTTCCCTTAACTCGTTTGGTACTAACTTTAATGCCTCATCAGTTGTCTTAATAACGGTTGGAAGCATTAATATAGACAATGCCAATCCACCCGCCAATCCACTATAAGTGCTTCCAAAAAGTATTTTTGTAGAAACTATTACGGCATAAATAAAAACACCTGCAATTATTGAAGGAACACCAGCAAGAACATTAACACCAAATCTAATAAATCGAGAAAAAGCTCCTCCCTTTGAATATTCAGCTAGATATATACCACCACCAACACCTACTGGTATTGCAATTATTGAAGCAATAGATGTAATTATTAAAGTCCCAATCAAAGCAGGGTTAATTCCACCCGCATCTAAATTATCTCCAGGAGGATTTGGTTCTAAGGCAAATAATTCAGGTGTGATTTGAGATCCACCTTTTATAAGAATATAAGTTACCAAAAATAATAGAGGAAGGATCGCAATGACTGTACAAATTAAAGACAAAGAAGTAAAAACTTTATCTCCTATATTTCGAGATGAATTTTTCTGGTAAAAAAGTGAATTCATATTA
>MDTD01140949.1_pt1 | contig 15914 bp, 14 predicted proteins | sample 811221 | NCBI WGS metagenome assembly MDTD01 (sample SAMN05326646, study PRJNA326480) | marine metagenome | isolation source: seawater | place: Pacific Ocean: South West | collected 2011
AATACCAATCATACTTTTAAATATAGTAATTTTTGAATATAATTTTTATACTTTTTACTTCTTGCTTTTTTTAATTTGTGTAGTTTTTTTAGGTTTTATAGACGATATAATAAACCTGGCGGCATCAAAAAAATTACTTATTTTATTTTTGTTATTATCTTTATTTGTAATCGAGATATTAAGAATTGATACTTTAGGATATTTGTTTAATAGAGAAATTAATTTAAATATTTTTTCTATACCTTTTTCAATTTTATGTCTCTTACTAATTATTAACTCATTTAACTATTTTGATGGTCTCGATGGATTATTGGGCTCATTAGCATTAATTTCAGTCGTTTATTTTTTATATTTTATCCAAGGTCAATTAGCTATTTTTCTTTTAAGTGTCTTAATTTATTTGACAATCTTTCTTTTTTTTAATTTTGGTATCTTACCTAAACAATTTATGGGGGACTCGGGTAGCCTTGGCTTAGGTTTTATAGTTTCATTCTTAGCTATCTATTCATCTCAAATAGAAAAAAGTATCATGCCTTCATTCATAATATGGCCTTTAGCTTTTTTTGTTTATGAATTTCTTTTAATAAACCTTATAAGAATAAAAATTAAAAAAAATATCTTCTCACGAGACTTAAATTTCATATTTAATATTTTAGCTCATAAACATGGTAATCTTAATTCAGTTATAATTTGCATTTGCATTCAAATATTTTTTTGTTTTCATGGTATCTTTTTAGAAAAATTTGATTTAAATAATTTATCTATTATTTTATTTTGTTTTTACTTTATCGTTTACTTAATTTTAAGAATTGTTCAGTTTAACAAATATTACAAAAAAATAAAACATGAGTAATAAAACAATTTATTTCAAATTATCAAAATCTATGTTAGGTAAATCTATAACCTTGAGACAAAATGAAAATTGCTAAATCAAAGAAAATAAAAAAAATTTCTATTAAAAATGAATATATCGATGATCTAAATAATTCAAATATTAGAAATATAAAATATGGAAAAAATTGTAAAATAATAAATCCTACTAACTTATATGAATGTATTTTAGGTGATAATGTTTTTATTGGTCCTTTTACAGAAATTCAAAAAAATGTTTTTATAGGAGATAATACAAAAATATCATCACATTCATTTATTTGTGAACTTGTCACGATTGGAAAAAAATGTTTTATCGGTCATGGTGTATGCTTTGTTAATGATAAATTTAAAGGAGGTAAACTTGGTGGAAGTATTGCTAATTGGGAAAAAACTAATATTGGAAATAATGTACTAATCGGTTCCAATTCAACGATATTACCGGTAAATATTTGTGATAACGTGATTATTGGATCGGGAAGTGTTGTAACAAAAAATATTAAAAAATCAGGTGTATATGCAGGAAATCCAGCAAAATTTATAAAAGGACTAAAGACTTAGATTTAGAAATTCTCTCATTGTAAGCCATCTTTTTTCTGATGTATGGTCTCTTAAAATTCTTTCATTTCCTTTTTTAGCAAAGTTCTCAGCTAAATTTAAATTGTTTAACATTTCTTTAATCTTTAAAATTGCTTCATGTGTATTTTTGTACGTTATTATTTCATCATCTGAAAAAAAATCTTTTAAATTATCTTTATAATCAGTTATTAAACAACATCCCAATCCTAAAACTTCAAATAGTCTCATATTTGCTGCTTCATTTTTAGTATTTTCTATATGAAAATTAATTGAAATTTTTGAATTTGCTAAAACATTATACATTTCATTACCATAAACGGGACTTAAACTTTTTTTTTTCAAATTATTTAATGAAAATATATAATCAAAAGTTTTTGTAAAACCTTTTGTAAGGAAAAAATAAAAGATTGATAAAATTATTTTTAAATAAGATCTACTATCAGAGATATATAATCTTATATTAAATTCCTGTGCAATTTTATTTAAAAAGATGACTCTATTAAAATGACCTTTATTATCAATACTTCCAGAATAAACTAAATCATACTTTCTAGAAGAAAAATTTTTAACTTTTATTTTTTCTAAAATTTTTTTATTAAATGAATGCGGCATATATAAACTTTTAATTTCATTTTTTTTATAAAAGATCATACTTTTTTTTAAACATGTCAAAACACCGACTGAGTCTTTGGCTATCTTAATATTATTTTCTCCTGTTCCATCATAGAAAAAAAATTTATATCTTTTTATTTTATCAAAAATTTTTGATAAAAAATGGGTGTTTTGAAAAAAAATAATATCTGGATTTTCCTTAACAATTTGTTTGTATAATATATTTTCTAAAGTAAGATCTTTTATCAACCCATTTTCACGACACCATTTTTTTTGTAAGAATAAGTCATTCGAAATTAACTGTATAACTTCAAAGTCTTTGAAAGTTTCTTTTACATTTAATGACCAAGAAAAGTTTTTATCTAAAATTTTTTTTTTATGTTCATCAAATGATAAACTTAAAATAGACTTATCTTTATAAATCTCATTTTTTAGATCTTTATAAATATCAAATATATGTAAAAACTTTTTTTTCAAAATTTATAAAATTTTTTAATCATTCGAGAGATGTATCTCACTTCCTTTATCCTTAATTCTGGATATATGGGTAGTGACAAAACTAATCTTTGATTTTTTAAAGAATTAGGAAACTCTTTTTTTTTATTTTTTTGATACTTGTATGCGGGCACAAAAGGTAATATTTTTGGATAATGGATAAGTGTATTGATTTTTTTTGAATATAAAAACTTTCTTAATTCATCTCTTTTTTTAGCTTTAATTACAAATTGATGAAAACCATGAACATTTCTTTTAATATTACTAATAGGTAACTTTATTGCACTTAAGTTGGATAAATTTTTTAAATATTCTTTTGCTATTATCTCTCTTTTCTTGTTCCAAGTATCGATCTTTCTCAATTTTATATTTAATATTGCTGCTTGCAATCCATCCAATCTACTATTCAAACCCTCTAATAAATGCTCATGTTTTCTTTGTCCTCCGTGTCTTAAATGCATTATACATAAATTTCGTAATCTTTTGTTATTTGTAATTATTGCACCTGCATCTCCCATTGCTCCTAAATTTTTTCCAGGATAAAAAGAAAAAGTTCCTATGTGTCCAAAGTTACCCAAATATTTTTTGTTTTTTTTTATAAAATGAGCTTGCGCGCAATCCTCTATAACCCAAAGCTTGTATTTATTCGCTAACTGTAAAATTTTTTCTATTTGAGCTGGTTGACCAAACAAATGAACAATTACAATGCCGGAGGTCCTTTTAGTAACTTTTTTTTCTATTTCATTTACTGAAATGTTATAACTATCTTTTTCAGTATCACAAAAAATTACTTTACCACCTGCATTGGTGATAGCTGACCCAGTAGAAAACCAAGTATGTGAAGTAGTTATGACTTCATTTTTAATTTTTGACTTAAAACCTAAACTTTTCACTGATGCTAATAAGGCATCTGTTCCATTTCCACAAGCAACACAATATCTTGATCCAATTTTTTTTTTAAAATTATTTTCAAATTTTTTTACCTCATCTCCTCCTATGAATGAATTATTAGAAATTATCTTCAAGATAGCTTTATCAATTTCTTTTTTTTGAGATTTGTATTGTAAGTATAAGTTTGCTGGTTTAATCATAGAATTTTAATGATCTTATTTTTTCTAACTGAAATATTAATTGCTTCAATTACTTTTGAAACATGTACTGCGTCCTCAAAATTGATTATATCATTACGTTTTCCATTTAAAAAATTATATACATTTTTATAAAATTCTAAATGACCATTTCCATAAACATTTTTAATTTTATAATTTTCTTTAAATTTTTTATAAGATCTCTTTAAAGTTTTCCAAATCCTAATTTTATTCATTGCAAATCCAGATATTTCTACTATTCCCTCCGAACCTAAAACTGATAAAGACCCTTCAATATCCATTGGTCTGGTAGCTGTTGTTGCTTCAAGAACTCCAATAGATCCGTTTTTGAATTTTAGATTAGCGATTATTGTATCTTCAGACTCTATTTTAGCCATTGCTTTAATACCATGTGCAAAAACTTCTTTTACTTTTCCATTCATCCAAATAAGTGCATCAAGATGATGACTAGCCTGGTTCCCAATAACTCCTCCATCTAAATTTCTTGTACCTCTCCAATTAGCTAAATTATAATATTTTTGATCTCTCATCCATCTAACTCTAGATGTACTCATAAAAACTTTACCAAGTCTTTTTTTAACAATTGAGTCTTTTAATTTCATAACAGGTGGATTAAATCTATTTTGTTTGACTACAAAGATATTATTTCTAAATTTTTTCTTATTTATAATAATCTTTTTTAAATCTTTACTAAATAAACCTAGTGGCTTTTCAATAATAAAATTTGAAGCTATCTTTTTAAGTTTAAGATAGTGTTTAATATGATTTCCACTTTCAGTTAATATAACAACAATATCTGGTTTGCATTTTTTAACCATTTTAGTCATATCAGAAAAAAAAGGATATCTTTTATGACTTTTGTTTTTATTCTGATTTGTAATTTTTTTGTCACAAATAGCTACTAATTTGAAATATTTTGATAACTTATTTATAGCTTGATAATGTTTTTTAAAGATCCTTCCTGTTCCAACTATTCCTACTGAATACATATTAATACCATGTGTTTAGATTATTTTATAAAACATTCCAATAAATAAATTTAAATTAAATAATAAGATAATTTTTTATCTTTAATATATAATTAATAAAATAAAATATTAAAATTTAAATTAATAATCAATGGTCACATTTTTGGGAATTATCAGATCAAAGTTAAATGATTATAATTTCTTAATCAACACTTTAATAATTTTAGCTATATTTGGAAGTCCCTTTAGTCTTATAATCAAAGTATTTGTTTTAAAAATTACTAATTTTGAATATATAAATCCATTTCTTTTATACAGAATTTTACTTAGTAGTTTGATTTTTTATTTATTTTTTAAATTAAAAAACAAATTTAATAAAAATTATATTGGCTTAATTTCAATCTTTTTAATTTTTTATTTTAATATTATAACTAATAATACATTTGAAATTTCAAGTTATCTCACCTCAGAATATTTATTAAATAATGATAATATCAACAAATTTTATGAAGAAAGAAATAAAAATATCTTAATAAATTTTGTTAATGTTTTTTTAATCATTATACTTTTTACTATCAAAAATATTTTAATTGATTTTGAACATCTTAAAAAAACAATACAGATTATATGTAAAATATTTTTATATACATTAATATTAATCAGTTTAATTTGGATAATCCAAAATTATTTAAATAAAACTAATTCCATAAATTATTTGATAAAAGATGCTTTTTTAAATGATAATTTTTGGATTAATTCTCATTACATAGCTTATATGGCAATCATAAATTTTGTATTATTTATAGATAAGTTTTCAAAAAAAAATTTTTTTTCAACATTGGTTTATACAATATTAGTAATTTCTCTAAAACTTAACATCGCAATTTATATTATGATTTTTTTATTGATGATTAATTTCGTGATTAAATACTATAAATTTGATATTTTGATTCTTACGAAAGTATTTATTCTAATAATATTTCTTCCAATTATATATTATTATTTTGTGAACTTTTTTAATTTGTTAAAATTATCTTACTTTGAACATTTAAGTTTATCAGTTGTAAATAGAATAAATATTTATGAATTTTATTTAAATAATATCAAGGCAGTAAATATATTTTTTGGAAATTCATTATTTAATCGGGAAATACTTACTTATCCACATAACTTAGTTTTTGATATATTTTATTCTACTGGATCTATTGGATTATTAATTTTTTTAATAGTTTCATATAATATATTAAAACGAATAGTTAATTCAAAAAACTTTTTTGTTGCAAATCTTTTTTTTTCTTTTTTAATATTCTCTTCATTATCAGGTTATTTTTTTTTCAATATATTCTTAATTACGATTCTTTTAATATCCCTCCAATTACTTAATGAAAAATAAAAAGAAATATTTTTATAATTAATTTCTTTCTTATGAAAAAGAATAACTGTAACTAGTCCTGAAATTACGGTAGCGACTGAAGCAAAATAAAATCCATAATTTTTTATAAAAAAGTAATTTAAACTTAAATTCATAAATATATAAAATGATGAAATTTTTATAATTTCATAAAAATTATTTTTTATATATTTGTGATTAATTGATAATTCTAGAATAATAATAAATATTAAATTTATTATTAAAGTCAAAAGAATTGATTTTGATTTTAAATAAAAAGTTCCAAAAATTATCAATAAATAATCACCAAAAAATAGGAAAAAAGTAAATATGATAATTGTAAAAACTATTGTTATACCAATAACTCTTTTAAAAATTTTTTCTATATAATCTGTATTTTCAATTTTTTTACTTATTAGAGGATATAAAAATCTGATTAAGATAAAATAAAAAGTTGATATAGCTAAAGTAAATCTCAAAGCTATTGAGTAAATTGCTGTGTTTTCATAGTTTGTTAAATAATTTACCATTATTATGTCCACTCTATAACTAGCAAGAGTTAAAATTCCTATGAATGGAAAAAAAGATAATTTGTGAAAAAGATTTATAACATCTTTAAATTTAAAGATTATACTAAATTTTTTTTTATTACTAAATTTATAAAAAAAATTAATTAAAATTGAATTTATAATAGCGTCAAAAGCGAATGAAAAACAAATCCAATATATTTGAAAATTATTTTTGATCAAAAAAATTTTAATCAAAAGATTAATTAAGTTTCCAGTTATTGCTATAAAAAATAATTGTTTAAATTTTTTTTCTACAAATAAATCATAATATAAAATAGTAAATGGTAAAAAAATTAACTGAAGATTTAAGGCGATTACTGAAATTTTTTTGTCAAAATCATAGTCAATTAAAATAAAAAAAATTACCAATAATACAAGGATAAAGATTGAAACTAACAGATACGTAAAAAAAAACTTTGAAATTAATTCAAATTTGTTTTTTGGTTTTTTTGATAATTGATTAATCAACTCATAATAATAGTTTGAAAAAGAAATAGCATACAATACAAAAAAAATATTTTGCGCAAACGAGAAAAAACCAAAATCTTTGGGAGTCAAAGAGTTTGATAATAAAGCAGTTACAACAAAAGAAAAAAAAATATTAATTAAATTAGTAAAATAATATAAATTTAAATTTGTTTTGAATTTGATTAATTGCATTGAAAAAATCCTATAATTTAATATTTATATATTTATCATATTGTTAAGATTAGTTGTAATTATTCATTTTACACAATATAAAATAGATTATTCTTTAATATATTAAATGACTAAAAAACACGAATTAATAATTTATAAAAAAAAACATTATGCAGAAATAATAAGAGGTTCTTTACGTAAAAATGAAACTACTTTTTTTTCTCCCGAAAAATCATCTTTTCAGTTTGGACTTTTAGCTCACAAAAAGGGTTTTAAAGAACCTGCTCATTATCATAGACCTTTCAAAAGGACCATAAAGGACTTACAACAAATGTTTGTTGTTCAAAAAGGTAAGATAAGAGTAGATTTATTTTCTGATGATAAAAAACTTATTAGAAAAATAATTTTAAAAAAGGGTGACTCGATAGTATTAATTCATGGAATACATGCAATAACTGTACTTGAGGATATGCAGTGTATTAGTGTTAAACAAGGGCCTTTTCTTGGACCAGAATTTGACAAAGTTTTTATTAAGGTTAAAAAATAAAAATAATTTGATGATACCTGTATTTAAGCCTGAACTTAAAAAAAAAGATATTGAAGCTGCCTATCAAACATTAAAGAAGGGTCAAATTTCAGGCACATTTGCCGACAGTATTAATTCTTTAGAAAAAAACTTTGCTAAATTTAATAAAACAAAATTCGCGGTGGCAGTTTCTAGTGGAACGACTGCTTTACACTTAGCTATTGCTTGTCTTAATCTAAAAAAAGGTAGTGAGGTGCTTGTTAGTGCAACAACAAATATCGCAACTGGTCTTGCAATAGTTCACAATGGTCTGATACCAAAGTTTATAGACTCTAAAATTGACACTTGGAATATTGATGAAAAAAAAATTGAAAAAAATATAACTAAAAAAACAAAGGCACTGCTTATTGTTCATTTTTTAGGAAATCCATGTAAAATGGATAAAATTATAAACATTGCAAAAAAAAACAAGTTATTATTAATTGAAGATTGTGCAGAGGCGCATGGCGCATCTTTTAAAAAAAAAAAAGTTGGAAGTTTTGGAATTGCAGGATGTTACAGCTTCTATGCAAATAAAATAATTTCATCAGGTGAAGGTGGAATAATTACAACCAATAACAAAAATTTTTATAAAAAACTTAAATTATATAGAAATCTTGGTTTTACAAAACCTAGATTCAAACATTTTGTAAAAGGTTATAATTTTAGGATGACAGGTATGCAAGCAGCGATTGCAAATAGTCAACTTAGTTATATAAATCAAATAATTAAAAAAAAGATATTAATTCAACAAAACTATCAGAAATATTTAAAGCATAACTTAGTTTCTTTTTTGAAGGAGGAAAAAGGCTCTAAATCTGTGTTTTGGATGGTTGGAATTTTATTATCAAAAAAATTAAAAAACAAAAAAAATATTTTACAAAAAGAACTTTTAAAAAAAGGAATAGATACAAGAAGTTTTTTTATGTCAATGAATGAACAACCTTGCTTTAAAGAATATAAAATGAAAACAACAACATACGTAAGTAATAATCTCTGGAAAAATGGAATTTATCTACCATCAAGTCATAACTTAAAAGAGAAAAATATTAAACAAATATGCCGAAAAGTACTAAGCATAATAGAGCAAATTTAGCAATCTTCATCAGATATCGTGAGCCCAAAGAGGGAGGTGGTTACACAATCACAATGGATATATTAGAACAAATACTTAAAAATGTTAAACAAAAAAAAATTATTTTTATTATTCTAAACGATAAAAAAAGAAGTCTTTATCAAAAAATTTCTAGGCATGGATTTGATTGTATTTGTTTAAATGAAAATATTGCTTTATTAAAATTTAAAAGTTTTATCTTTAGCTTAATACCTCTTCTTTTAAAATTCTATAATTTCATAAATTTTAATAAATACCTTAATCTTGAAAAAGAAAAAAAAATTGATATGGTATGGTTTTTATCTGCGGAATATTATTACCCTTTATTTTCAAAGTATATTTCAACTGTATGGGACCTACAGCATTTAACTCATTCTTCCTTTCCTGAGACGGGAAATTATTTAAGAAGAGTCTATCGTGAAACAGTAATTAAGAATTTCTTAAAAAATTCTTATAAAATAATTACTGGATCAAAAATTCTTATTAACTTAATGAAAAAAAAATATAATATTCAATCAAAAAAATTTATTTACAATAATCATCCCACTCCGACTTTATTTATAACAGAAAAAAAAATATCAAAAAAAAAAATACCAATAAAAAAATTTTTTTTATATCCTGCAAATTTTTGGGAACACAAAAATCATATTAATTTATTTGAAGGTTTTAAACAATTTAATAAGGCACAAAAATATAAATATAAATTAGTTTTAGTAGGCAATATTACCAATAAAAAATATTTTAGAAAAATTAAAAAAAAATTTGCCACTAATTTTAATAAAAATTTTAGAATTTTAAGATTTGTAAAATTGAAATATTTAATAACTCTCTATGATAATTGTTTAGCTTTAGTTTATAGTTCTTTTGCTGGACCTGAAAATTTACCACCACTTGAAGCAATGGCGCGTCAAAAAAAAGTTATTTGCTCTAATTATCCGGGTGCAAAAGAACAACTCGGAAATATTCCTATATATTTTGATCCTCACAGACCATCATCAATTAAAAATGCGTTAATAAATTTCACCATTTCAAAATCTTCAAAAAAAATAATAATTAGAAGAACTGACGATTATATAAAAAAAGTTTTTAATTCAATTAAAATTTAATTTTTTGAAAAACTTAAATTTAAATGAACTACCTCATCTATATATATTTTTTTACTAAACTCATTTATTTCAAAATTATTTGATTTAAATAAATTTGTAAATTTTTTGTAACTAAAAATTGTAATTGGGTACGTAGCTTTATAAATATTTTTTGGAACTTTTTGAATGCAAAAAATATCATGATTCTTAAAATGAAAAGATGTTCTTAGAAAAAGAAAATTTTTAATATTTCTATTAATTAAATTATTAATTATTTCAAATGGATTTGATAAATATTGAATAGAACCTGAAAAAATTACTACATCAGGAGATTTTTTAAAGTCATCTAAATTTTTAAAAAAGTTAATTTTAATCTTATAACTATTTTCATTAATATGACTTACTATTTTTTCTTGCTCAATTATGTTCCAATCATAAGAATATCTAAATTTTTTAAAGTTCTTAAAATACAAAGTTCCAAATGATCCACCAAAATCAAGGATGCAAAGACTTTCTTTTTTATTTTTTTGTATATCTTCTAAATATTCAATCAAATCATAATCATATTCTTCTTTAAAAAAAAGTTTTGTATCTTGTTCGTATACAGCTTCACCATTAATTACTTTGTTAAATGAATGAATCTTTTTTTTTATAATAGCATCATCATCATAACCACTAGAATTTTCTAATGCACTCTGAAAAGTATTAAAATTCCCTTTAATCTCTATTTTTCTTCCAGTAACGAAATTTACCCAATTTTTAAATTTTTGGAATAGATACTGAAAATCCATAACAATTTTAAATTAACTTAAATTTATTATTTTTAAAATTTCAGGTTTTAATTTTTGAAAAATTTTTGAGTTGCTTAAATAATCTTTCATAAATCTATTAATATTAAATTTTCTTGAATAGTTCTCTATATAATTATAATCATTATTGTTTAAATAGTGCATATAAAAACACTCTAATATATTTTTTCTATATTTTTTCATTTTAAAGTTTAATTTATCGTCAATTGTTAAAGTTATTTTTCTAAAATATTCATTTTCATTTTTTGGAGTAATAACAAAATCATAACTACAGAATGGGTTTCTCCCTCCACAAATAGGAATAATGTTATGATAAGCAACTTCTATCAAAACGTTACCTCTTAAAGAAATACAAAATTTTGGTTTTCTTGAGAATAATAAATTATTTGGTGTATCTCTATCTACCCACTCAAAGTTATTAGCATATTTATTTTTTAATTTTTTAACAAAGTTTCTACTTGGAATTTTAGAATTTGGATGTTCTTTAACTACAGTTTTTATTTTTTTTGATTTAAGAAAATCTAAAGTTCTAATTACCCAATCATAAGCGTCATTGAAAACTATATCACCAAAAGCAAATGGTGAGTCAACAAAACAAGGTAAGAAAACAATACATTCAATTTTTTTTTCTAAGTTTTTATCATTTTTTTTATAATTTGAATTATCATATGACCCTTTTTTCATATAATAGTTTGTCTGATCTACTCCACCTTTAAATCTTTTTTTTAAATAATCCTTTGCTAATATAATCTTATCTTTTTTTCCTTTAACTTTCACAAATAATGATTTGTAATTTTCCCATTTATAATGATGCAAGTAATCATTTTTAGAATATTTTTTAATATATTGACTAAAATTCCACCCACCCAAAACTTTCTTATTTTTTTTTAAGAAATATCTTACAGGATACCCATTTCCAACAAATGATGCTTGAATAGGTAATAATAAATCATATTTAAAAAAGTTATTTTTAAAAAAGATATCAAATCTTTTTAAATATAAAAAAATTTGGGATATAGGAAAAACAATATCATTCTTTTTGTCTATTTTTACTTTATTGAAAAATCTTAAATAAGAGTCATATATTAAGTCACCGCAAACAATTTGGTTATATCTAAATTTTTTTTTTATTTTAAAATCTAAAAATTTTCTTGAATTATTTTCTAATTTTTTATGAATTTTTTTTTCAACCTTAATTAAAGAAATATTTGTAGTATTACTTACTCCAATTGCATTATATAATTTCTTCCATTTTAAATATAATAAAAAACTAAAAAAGTACCTTGATATGTAACTTAAGTATCCTAAAAAACTATTAGATCTATTAACAACTGGGTTAGTCCATATACCTTCAAATTCATATTTTGAAAATACCTTAGAATTAATAAGAAAAAATTGATGCATAAAATAAAAATGAGATGGATTCATTATTAAAAGAGCTTTTTTATTTTTTTTATTAATTTTAAGATTTTTTTTTAATAAATTAATGAATTTTTCTTCATCTTTATTTAAAAAGCAATTTTTAACCTGTCTAATTTTCTCTAAAAAAATATTCATATTAAATCAAGAGATGAAATTAATTTATAAAATTTTGAAAAATAAAGTCGCTATTATTAATTTTACTCAAATTCTTAATAAAAAAAGAGTCATGACGCATATTTATTTTTTCATAAGGGCCACCAAACATCGATGAGGTAAATTCAATTGATAGCATTGATCTTTTTCCTTTTTGTAACATTTTACCTTTATGAAGTCCCCTTGTATCTTCAATTAATAACGAACCTTTTTCACATTTGATATCAATTAAATTTTTTTTTGGAAAGTTTCTATTTATAATTTCATCATCAAGTCTTTTATATCCATGCATCCTCAAATCCTTTGGGATCCCATCATTTTTATGACTGCCAATGATAAAACTATGTGGACCATTTAAAGAATTACAATCAGACAAATAAATAAAAAATTTTATCCATTTAGGTCTTTCCATATCAAAATGCCACATTTGAGCAGCTTGTTCATCGGGTTTTTTGCTTGGAAAACTATGCCAACAGACAATATTAGAAATTATAGGTTCCGCATTTAAAGTTTCTCTTGCCAAATTTATCAAATTTTTTTGAAGTATTATTTTTTGAATAGATTTAAGTTTAAGTAATTCTTTTTGAGTATAATAAAACTTTGTAGTTTTAACTTTATTTTTGAAAAATTCTAAACCTTTACTTTTAAAATTGTCACCTGCCCAATAGCCTTTTATAGTTTTTAATTCAGATCTTAAATCATTTATAAGATTTTCATTTAAATAGTTTTCTTTAACTAAGTAACCATTTTTAGAAAAAAATTTTTTTTCTCTAAATTTCAAATTATTTTCAGAATTTTTTTCCTTTTTTTTTAATATTGTATGTAAAAAATCATTACTCCAGCCTCCAGTAATACAAAAAAGATTAATCATAGTCCTATATGAAAACCAAGAGTTTTTTTTAACAATCTTGAAAAAAAGAATCTCTAATAAAAAAAAAGGAAAAAATAAAATTGTTTTTAAAAGCATTATTTCTTTCTCATTATTAATGTTAAAGAACCATCTCCATATAACAATTTTGATAATTCGTGATTTTGATGTAAATAAAAAGGTTCAAGTAATCTTCTAATATTTTTAAATTTAACTTCTTTTTTTATTCTTTTAATATTTACGAAACCAATTTTTTTTAAACTCTTAGTCAAATGATTAAGTTCATAAGTTTTATACTTAGGAGATAAAATTCTGTCTTGGATAGTTAATAGTAGATCTTGATCAATATAATTTATTAAAAATTTTACTATTTTTTTTGTTTCATCATTAATATTAGAATAATAAAAATTTTTATATTTTCTAAAATTATTAAACATCAAATCATCTAAAATTTTTTTAGTAAGTTTATTTTGATTATATTCTGGTCTTAAAATATCCATGACAAATTTAGTCATTAGACCATTTGAGCCATGAACTTGTGTCACAAAATATCCTCCAGGTTTTAATACTCGATAAATTTCCTTAAAGCATTTTTTATCATTTTTTGCGTGGTGAATAACACCTTGACATAAAATAAAATCAAAAAAATTTTTTTTAAATTTTGTTCTTTCGATTGATGAAATTTTGATTTTGAATTTATCTTTGTATTTTCTTAATTTCTTTTTTAATTCAGGAACAATATGTTTGTCCATATCAACTAAAAAAATATTTGTTGCACCTAAATTGAATAAATTCATTGCACCTACCCCTGTTGAACCACATCCAAAATCTGCACATACTTTATTTTTGAAATAATTTTTATCTAAATTTAAATTATTAAAATTGAACAATGTTGATAATTTTTTATAACTTGTCTTATTTTTATTTATATCTTTATGAATTTTATGAAAGATATCTCTAGTTTTTCTATTATGTTTATTTAACACGGTTTGGTCTTTCTTGAACTCTTACAATTCCAGCAAATCTTACTTTATTTGTAAAATTTTTATTTGATCTATGCAATAAATTCTCATGAAATAAAATTAAATCTGATTTTTTTAAATTTATAAATTGTTCACTAAATTGTTTTAAAATTTTATTAATATTTTTTGGTGTTTTTGATGATACAGATTTATTATGTTTTTTAAAAAATTTTGTTTTTTTTACCCTTCCTAATAAATGACTTTTTTTCAAAACACTCATTGTTCCATTCTTTTTATTGCATTTATTTAATATCGGAAATTGAAAGTGAAGAGTTTTTTTATTTTTATAATAACTTTTTTCTTGGTGCCATTTATAAGATGTCCTGTTGCTATTATTCATACCTTGAGCCATTCCAAGATTAATTACTTTAAATTTTTTTTTAAAAATACTATTTGAAAAAACAACAATTTTTTCTACAGTATTTTTAAAAGAGTAAGAGTCATGAAACTTTTTTACTGAATTATACATATCATCGTAATCAGAATTTCTTTCAAGATTATGCAATATTCCGTGAATATTTTTTTCATTGATACTTTTTAATTTTAAGTTTTTTTGAAAAGAAAAAATTAAGTCTTTTGATAATTTATCTTGAGAAGATTTACTTATAAAATTTCTTATTATAACATATCCATTCTTTTCAAAATTTTTTTTATAAGTTTTTCGTTGCATAAATTTATTTAGTTAACTTGATATTTAATTATAGTAGTTTCCAAATAAATCAACAAATATTAGAAATCATATTCTTTTGGAATTTTTATATTTATAATTTTAAAAAAATTTTTATTCGATTTACTCAATTTTTTTAAAAATTGATCTAATTTATTATTTTTAAATAGTTTGTTATTTTTATCATTAGGCAAATATCTTGAGATAAATGGATAAAATTTATATCTTAAAAAGTTATAAACTTTTAAATTATCATAATTTCCGGTGTACGATTGAGAATTAAGTTTAGTTTTTATTAGCCTGTTTGTAAATCTATTCAATCTTATTGCAGTATTGCTAAGAGAAACATTTCTCTTATTTTCTAAAGATATTGTTTCAATTTTAAATTTATGACTAATTTTTGACAAAAACTTACTTAATGCATTTTTATCAAAAAGGATATTTTCGTAAAAATCATATATAACATTTTCTCTGCCAAATAAATTACATAGATAATTTATAGTTTTATCAAAAAAAAGATAATTGAGACCATTAAATCTTATTCGAGTCTCTAACCAGTCATCAAATCCAGTTGTAACACCAAAAGCTACTTCATCTTTATAGTGTGAAATTATTAAATCTAACTGATTCCTAAAAATTATGACAATTTTAGCATCTGGAAAAATTTTTTTTAAAATTTCCATATTGAGATAAAATTGACCACCCGAACCTGTGATTTGAAAACTAAAATTTCCTGAAAACTGTTCTGAGCTAACTAATATTTTCTTTTTAGATGAAAAAAAATATTTTTTTATATTGTCTAATCTATTTTCATCTATAAAAATTGGATTAATTGACTGTAAGTACTCGAAATCTTTTTTAAGTAAATTATTATTATAAAAACTTATAAGGTTTACATCCTCAAGTTTTGGAAAAACTTCACTTTGTAAAAATGTTGATCCTGTTTTGTGCAAGCCCACATGGAAATAATTTGCTATA
>MDTD01172664.1_pt1 | contig 15914 bp, 9 predicted proteins | sample 811221 | NCBI WGS metagenome assembly MDTD01 (sample SAMN05326646, study PRJNA326480) | marine metagenome | isolation source: seawater | place: Pacific Ocean: South West | collected 2011
CAAGTTGAACCCAATGCTACCGGACCGCGGGCCAATCTGGCTGAACTCTACACGCGACTTTCAGAAAACCTAATCCGTCAGTACCAACAGGCACGACAACAACCGCCCGCTAATATCATAAAACAACTGCAGGAATATGAGCAAAAAGCAGAGCAGTTACGTAAGGAAGAACTAGTAAACTTTCAGCGTGACGCCAGTTACGCTCCCAACATCGCTTCGGTCCAGTATCGATATGGTCTTGCTTTATACCGCGACGGCCAGCTGGACGAAGCAGTAACTGTGATAAGACGAGTCCATGAACTTGAACCTGAAACAACACTTTATATGATCGCCTTGGTGCGATTACTGCAGGAGGTGGAGAGCTATCAGGAGGCACTCGAAATTGCCCGCAAGCTTGTGGAAATAGAGCCACAACATCAGGCCCTCATTCAGGAACTTACTTCACAAATTAACCAATCCTCACCTACTCCACCCGACGAAGGATAAAACGCATGTCAATTAACATTGCAATCGTACCTGTGGCTGGATTAGGCACGAGTGTCCTGCCGTTGACCAAAAGCCAGCCGAAAGAAATGCTCGCTGTGGGTCGTCGACCGGTTGTTCAATACGTAGTGGAAGAACTCGCATCCAACGGCATCCAACGAATCCTGTTCATCACATCTCAGGGGAAATCTTCGATTGAAGCTCACTTCGATATCGATGAACAACTTATTCAGTATCTACGAGAAACCGGCCGTGAATCCAACCTCGTCGAACTGAATTATGAACGCCAAAACATTGAGTACTTTTACACGCGGCAACGTCGCCAACTCGGTTTAGGACATGCGGTGCTGTGTGCTCAACCCTTAGTCGGTAAAGAACCTGCTGTGGTAGCGTTAGGAGATTCCATCATCGGTCGCCGCGCGTCCAGTGACATTGTCTCTCGCATGGTCGATACGTATGAGGCTGAAAAAGCCGATGCGGTCATCGCTCTGGAACCGGTCGCTGCCACCGATGTCGATCAGTATGGGATTGTCGACGTCAGTGAAACCAACCAGGGACTTCTCCGCATTCAGGGAGCTGTTGAAAAACCTGCGATAGATCAGGCCCCAGGCAATCTATCCATCGCAGCGCGTTATGTATTCAGCCCGGCAATCTACGAGGCCCTGCAGCATGTTGACACCGACCGCCAGGGGAACCTCCAACTCACCGATGCCATTGACTATCTGGTCCGGCAAGGTGCTAACGTGATCGGCGTAAAGCTGGATCATGATGTCAAACGCTATGATATTGGAAACTTCGAAAGCTATTTCAAGACGTTTCTGGAATTCACCTTGAGTGATCCGGAATACGGACAGGGAATGCAGGATTTCGTCCGACAATTCCTCCAGCAACAAGACCAACCCAACTCATCGGAACAGCAGGAGTAACGTATGGATGTCATTCGACGCCGCGCCTATGCTCGTGCCGGACTTATCGGAAATCCATCCGACGGGTATCACGGCAAGACGATCGCCGTCTTGGTACCTCAATACTTTGCAGAAGTCGTATTGTACGAATGGGAAGATCTGGAAATCGTCCCCAGTCAGGACGACCAGTCACGTTTCCAATCCATTCAGGACCTGGCCACTGACGTACAACTCCATGGCTATTACGGTGGAATCCGGTTGGTAAAAGCCACCATTAAGAAATTTCTCGAGTATTGTGAACAGCGGCATTCACTTCACAACCGAAACTTCTCAATCCGCTATGAAAGCACTATTCCTAGAGCTGTTGGCATGGCTGGATCGAGCGGAATCATTGTAGCCACGCTACGCGCCTTGATGGATTTTTATGAATTGGAAATTCCGCTCTCTGTCCAACCCTCTCTCGTTCTCAGTGTCGAGCGGGAAGAACTTGGTATTCAGGGAGGTTTACAGGATCGCGTGGTGCAATGTTTTGGCCAGACTGTCTACATGGATTTCAGTCAGGATGCGATGCATTTGGAACAGGGACTGGAATGCGGACAATATGAAGCTTTGGATGACTCAGCGATGCCGCCTTTGTACCTAGCATATGATCAATCGGTCGGAGAGCCGACGGAGGTCTTTCATAATAACCTTCGTTCCCGATTTGACCGGGGGGAATCGGACGTTGTAACAGCCATGCATCGCTTTGCCGATTTAACCGAGCAAGCACGCTCGGCCATACTCAGTGGAGATCATCTGCTGCTATCGCAATTAATTGACGAGAATTTCGATCTACGGCAGTCCATCTGCCAACTACCAACAGGCCAACTTCGCATGATCGAATCAGCCCGCCGCCTCGGAGCCAGTGCCAAATTTGCTGGATCCGGTGGAGCTATTGTAGGGACCTATACAGATTCGTCTATGTATTCCCAGCTCGAGTCTGAACTAGCAGCGATTGGATGTTGCGTACACAAAATCAACTGAGCTTTCTGCTAAAATAGATTGCAATCGCCTTTTGGGTTCGAGAAGTTCTGTATGCGTTCCTTCGCTTTAACATTCGTCGCTATTTTGATCACGGCAACCTCCTTGAAAGCCGCGCCAGCCGTTTCGTTTAGTAAAGATGTTCTGCCGATTCTTGCCGAAAATTGCTTTCAGTGTCATGGACCGGACGAACACACCCGTGAGGCAGACCTGCGACTTGATGTCGCTGAAGATGCAACCCGATTGCGCGATGAATACCGTGTAATTACACCAGGCAATCCTGCCCAAAGTGAATTGATTCAGCGAATCCTGTCAGACGACGAAGCATTAATGATGCCTCCGGCTGATTTTGACAAGCATTTATCAGAGGCGGACATCAATACGATTAAAAACTGGATTGCTAACGGTGCTACATACGAACAGCACTGGTCCTTCAAACGAATCGAACGTCCCGAACTCCCGGTCGTCAACAAAAGAATGCAACGTTGGCGACGCAATGAAATCGATGATTTTGTTGGGCAGCGACTTCAGCAGTCTCGCTTCCTCCCCTCACAGGAAGCGACGGCCACGACATTGGCTCGACGACTCTCCATTGACATTACCGGACTACCTCCCACCCCGGAATCTGTCAGAGAATTCGTCAACCGATACGATCCGGCAGATCCGCTCAACACTGCCTATTCTGAATATGTTGATTCGCTGTTAGCCTCACCACATTATGGGGAACGTATGGCGATGTTCTGGCTCGACGCAGCGCGATACAGCGACACCGACGGTTATCAAAGTGACTCGACGCGTAACAATTGGCCCTGGAAAGATTGGGTCATCAACTCCTTTAATAGCAACATGCCCTATGACCAATTCACGATTGAGCAGTTTGCCGGAGACTTATTACCCGATCCGACTCCCGAGCAACAACTGGCAACCTGTTTCCACCGCAACCACATGGCCAATGGTGAAGGAGGACGGCATCCGGAAGAGTCCCGCATTGAGTACGTGATTGACCGGGTCAACACCACCGGTACCGTCTGGCTTGGCGTAACAATCGGATGCTCTCAATGCCATTCGCATAAGTACGACCCGATTTCTCATGAATCGTACTACCAGATGTTCAGCTTCTTTAACAGCATCGATGAAGACGGGAAAGCTGGCGGGGGAGCGAAGCCTTTCCTAAGCTATAAACCCACAACTGTCGAACCTCATATCGCCTCGGCCCAGGCGTTAGTCGACAATCGACTTGAAGTCGAGCGAGCTGAATTTGCTCTTGCTCAGACTCGTTTCAATTCCTGGCTTAATACCACCATTGAACAACTTTCGGAACAAGCCAGTACCTGGCGGCCTTTTGCACCTGGTAAACTTACCAGTGCCTTCGGCTCAGTGCTAACACTCGATGACCAGCAACTCATCACGGCAGACGGAAAAAACCCACATCACGAAGATTACCAACTAACCGGAAAGCCAAATCTAAGCCGCATCACCGGCATCAGAATTGAAGTTCCACCGAATGCCGACAACACCAACGGAGCATTTTCTCAAAGTGAATCCGGGCACTTCATCCTGACCGATGTCAAACTCCGCGTCGTATCCACCGCGACCTCGACCGTCCGCGATATCAAATTCGCTCAGGCCATTGCTGACTACCAGGCTGACCGTGGAAAATACAACGGTTACGGATTGGTGGCTCATATTCTGGATGATGATCCACGCAACGGTTGGGCTTCATTTGACTCGGATATCAAAACGACGAGAACAGCAGTCCTGGCATTAGCCGAGCCTCTGGTACTCACTCCGGAAGAGTCAATCTATTTGGAATTACAACAACGCTCGCTACAGGGATCACACAATCTGGGGAGTTTCAGAATCTATCTAACCGATCAGGTCGGTACTGCTGTGCGTTCACTGGATAAGGCTCCTTTAGAAAAACTGGTGGCAGCGAATCCTGCAACCAGTGAAGAAGTGGAAGATGGATTACGAGCGGAGTTACTAGAGCAATACCTCATCGATGACATTGCTTATCAACGAGTAAAGCTACCCCTCAACGAAGCGCAACGCCAGCTCAGCGAGTTTAAGAGCGCCGCCGCAGATAAACGGGTCATGGTTCTCTCTGAACGATCTGACGCACGTCAAAGCTACGTCCTCGAACGTGGAGTCTGGGATGCGAAAGGGGCCGCAGTGAGTTCCGGGGTCCCTCCAGTGCTTGGCACATTACCTGAAAACGCCCCAAACAACCGTTTGGGTTTAGCACAATGGTTAACCAATCGTGAAAACCCACTGACAGCACGCGTGACTGCCAATCACGTATGGCGACTGATCATGGGGCGAGGTCTGGTACGGACGGCTGAGGATTTTGGCATTCAGGGAGAACTACCTACGCACCCTGACTTACTTGACTGGCTCGCCATCGAACTGCTCGAAAATAACTGGGACTTAAAGGCACTCATTCATACAATCGTCAGCAGTGCCACTTACCGACAATCATCTGACGTGGCCAATGACAAACGAAATCTACTGGAGCAGGATCCTGAGAATCGATTATTGGCTCGCGCCGAACGATTCCGAATGCCAGCCTGGATGATCCGTGACTCTGTTCTTCAGGCGAGTGAGTTACTTGATGCAACCATTGGAGGGCCTCCGGTACGTCCCTATCAACCTGCCGGCGTCTGGGCAGACATTACGATGGGACGTTTTCAATATGCTCCCAGTCAGGGCGAGGCTCAATTCCGGCGTACTGTTTATGCCTTCTGGCGTCGCAGTGCTGCTCCGGCCTTCCTATTCGACAACGCCAAACGTCGGGTCTGTCAGGTTCAAACACCAACCACGAATACTCCATTGCAGGCACTCACCTTAATGAACGACCTCACGTATCTGGAGGCCTCCCGTGTTCTGGCACAAAATGCAACGATGGCAACCGATCAAAAGCCAGAGCAAATTGCTTATATCTTCGAACATCTCTTAAGCCGGCAACCTGAAGCTGAGGAATTGGAAATCGTCCTGAAGCAACTCAAAGAACTCGAGAACTTTTATCAGTCCAACCTTGAACAGGCTCGCCGCTATCTACGACACGGACAACCCGAGACCATCCCTTCATTCACCAATAGCTCTGCCGCCGGCAACGAACAGCCAGTTTGGTCACTGGCAGCCTTAAGTAGTATTACTTCGATGGTGATGAATCTTGATGAAACCATCACGAGGGAATAACGGAATGTTTGACCATTTATCCACGACAAGAAGATACTTTTTGGGCCAATGCACCGGAATCAGTCTGGGAGCAATGGCTGCCGGAGGATTATTGCAAGGCCATGCTTTGGGCCAGCAACCTAAAGCACGTAATGAGCATGGAGGTCTGGCGGATTTACCTCATCATGACGTCAAAGCCAAACGTGTCATCTATCTCACTCAATCCGGTGGTCCTTCTCAGATTGAACTCTATGACCACAAACCGGACATGCATAAGTGGGCTGGCAAGGACCTGCCCGAAGAAATTCGTCAGGGGCAACGACTAACGACCATGACAGCTGGAAAAGCTCAGTTAGTCATGCCGTCTCATGCTAAATTTCGTCAATGGGGTGAAAGTGGAGCGACTGTAAGCGAGTGGTTACCACACATCGGTGCGGTGGCGGATGATTTATGTTTTGTGAAATCGATGCACAGCGAATACATCAATCATGCTCCGGCGATGACCTTTATGATGACAGGCAGTCAGATCCCGGGGCGTCCCAGCGTTGGAGCCTGGGCGAGCTACGGGTTGGGGTCACCTAATCGTGATTTACCCGATTACGTCGTATTGGTTTCGAAAATGCAGCGTCCCAGCGACCAACCGCTCTACAACTATTACTGGGGCAACGGCTTTCTACCTTCTCGCTATCAGGGCGTGAAATTCCGCAATGCCAGCGAACCTGTATTGTATTTAGAAGATCCGGACGGCCTGCCGCGGGAAATGCGCCGTAAACTTCTCGATGGCATCGGACAGCTCAACAAACTGAAATCTCGTAAAAGCGGTGACCCTGAAATCGAGGCGCGGACGAGACAATTTGAAATGGCCTATCGCATGCAGGCCAGCGTTCCTGAACTGACCGACCTCTCAGATGAGCCTGAAGAAGTGTTCGAACTTTACGGCCCCGATTCTCGTCGACCGGGAAGTTATGCTGCCAATTGCATCCTGGCTCGCCGACTTGCTGAACGCGGAGTCCGATTTACGCAATTATTCCATCCCGACTGGGATCATCACAGTCGACTCAGTACCTGGTGCGTTGCTCGTTGCCGGGATACCGATCAGGCGACGGCAGCCTTAATTACCGATCTGAAGCGACGTGGATTACTGGAGGATACGCTCGTCGTGTGGGGAGGAGAATTTGGGCGGGGTGTCGCCGGGCAGGGAAATTGGAACACACCCAGTGCAGGTCGAGATCATCACCCTCGTTGTTTCACTTACTGGATGGCTGGCGGAGGCGTCAAAGCAGGTTACACCCACGGAGCGACGGACGATTTTAGTTATAACGTTGCCGAGGGCCACGTACATGTCCACGATTTACAGGCTACGATCCTGCATTTATTAGGAATCGATCACGAGCAACTTACCTACCGTTATCAAGGCCGTGATTTCAGACTTACCGATGTGCACGGGAAAGTCGTTCATGACATTGTCAGCTAATTACTCGCTCACATTCATGTAAACTTTCAGTGCGGTTGGCTCTTCCACTAGCAGACGCATCAATTCCTGATAATTCTCAAATCCATCCACGGGATTGGTCAAGATTCTCTGTAGTACTCCCGGATACATCACTTCGCCTAAAGCGAGATCACGGATTCCGGATTCAAAGTGAGATTTGTTCGCATTCACGCTACCAACAAGAAGCTTATTACCCAACACCCATTCGATGTTGATTTTATCCGAGGGAATTTCCACCGCTCGTTCTCCACCGGTGATACTCGTCCAAACCAGGACACCGTTGTGTCCGAGGTGATTCATGGCGTCAAAGGCAACACCACTATGCCCCGTCGCATCCACGATCAAGTCGGCCTTTCCAACCTGATCGACTAATGCCTCAATGGGCGTTTCACGAGTGGAAACGTAAGTAGCCTCGAGCCCTTCGACGATTTCTGAATTAAGTGTTCCTTTGGCCGAACGTGCCAATGTGTAAACATCAAGGCCCCGATTCTTCAAAACCAGTGTACTCAGCAGGCCAATTTGTCCTGCCCCCAGCACGAAGGCTCGTTCAGGACGCCAGACTTTCATACGTTGCTGAGCTTCGAAGGCCTGTTGAATTGCTTTGGCCGCACAGCTCATCGGTTCCATTAAAACATGCAGGTGTTGCAGGCCCTGAGGAACTTTGACAATGTATTCTTCGGCATCAACAAAGTATTCGGTCATAAACCCATGACGAAGATTAATTCCACGTTCGTAGTAGGTCTCTTCACTGGTCATATCGTACGTACCAATTTGGTCATAGATCGACCCGCCCGGACGACGCACCGTGGCAGTCACAAAATCACCTGGTTTGATGGACCGAACATTTGCTCCGGTCTCCTCCACCACGCCAAAGACTTCATGACCAATCGTCAAAAAGTCATATCCTGCGGGGGGGTTCCCGTACAAGGCATCGTTAATTTCACGATCTGTGGCATCAACGCCAACCTTGAGCACCCGTACTAATACGCCCTTACCCTCTTCGATATCTGCGACCGCCGGCATAGGTAGCTCGGTCATATGAACGCTGTTCGGTGTACCAGGTTTAACTGCAATTGCTTTCATCGGTCTTTGAATACCTAAGATCATTACTGAGTATTGGGCAAATTGAAGAGTTAAGTATAGATGGCAGAACCACCCTCGGGTAGGCGATGCCAGGATCCACACAACCAAGTCCATTTTCCCAGCTTGTAGGATTTGTATCTCACCGGCAATAAGCGTTAGAATCACCTGTTAGCAAACAAACCAAACCAAACCAATCTTCGGAGATAGATCATGGCAACCGCTGAAATCGTCGCTAGGCCAACGATTCGACAAACACAATGTTTCATTGGTGGGGAATGGATTCCTGCTGAAAGTGGAAACACATTCGAAACCGTTCATCCAGCCACAGGCGAAGTTATCGCTCAAGTGGCAGAGGGAGATTCCGTTGATGTCGACAAAGCCGTAAAAGCAGCCCGCAAAGCATTTGACGAAGGCCCCTGGCGTACGATGGATGCTCGGGAGCGAGGCGCCATTATGTATCGGCTGGCTGACCTGATCGAAGCCGAAATGGAAGAACTAGCAGCGTTGGAAACCTTGGATAACGGTAAGCCCATCAGTGACTCACTCGCGGCCGACCTACCATTAACTATCGACTGTCTGCGATATTACGCCGGCTTTGCTGACAAGATTCATGGTCAGACGATCCCGGTTCGGGGAAACTTCTTTACCTACACAAAGAAGGAACCTGTCGGAGTGGTTGGCCAAATCATTCCCTGGAATTTCCCGATGCTCATGGTCGCCTGGAAATGGGGACCGGCACTGGCGACCGGCTGTACGATTGTGATGAAGCCGGCTGAACAAACTCCGTTGACCTGCCTCCGTATGGCACGACTGGCACAAAAGGCCGGCGTACCTGATGGAGTCATCAACGTCGTTCCGGGATTTGGCCCGACCGCCGGTGCTGCTGTAGTGAAACACCCGGGCATCGACAAGGTGGCATTTACAGGGGAATACAAAACAGCTCAAACCATCATGGCCGATGCCTCGCAAACTCTGAAGCGGTTGACCTTCGAACTTGGAGGTAAAAGTCCGAATGTAGTCTTTAATGATGCGGACCTGGATGCTGCGGCAGCCGGATCTCACTTTGGCCTTTACTTTAATCAGGGGCAGTGTTGTTGTGCCGGTAGCCGGCTCTTCGTTCAGGAAGACATTCACGACGAATTTGTGGCCAAGCTTGTGGCCATGAACCAGTCTCGCGTGGTCGGTGACCCGTTTGACAAATCCACAGAACAAGGGCCTCAGGTTGATCAGGCGCAATTCGACAAGATTTTGAAATACATCGACATCGGTAAGAATGAAGGTGCTCAATGCTTAACCGGCGGCAGTCGGCATGGTGAACAAGGGTACTTTATCGAGCCCACTCTGTTTGATGGAGTCACCGACGAAATGCAGATCGCCACAGACGAAATCTTCGGACCTGTCATGTCGATTCTGACGTTTAAGGACACTGAAGATCTGATCCAGCGAGCCAACAACACCTTCTATGGACTTGCGGCTGCGGTTTGGTCTCGCGACATCGGCAAAGCACACTTACTGGCAGATCGCGTCCGAGCCGGGACTGTCTGGGTAAACTGCTATGACGTGTTTGATGCAGCGGCTCCCTTTGGTGGATTCAAAATGTCTGGCATCGGACGTGAGTTAGGTGAAGAAGGCCTGAAGAATTACCTCGAAACCAAAACAGTCACTGTCGCTTTAGACTAACTGCATAACCTGCCTTTTTGAAGCAATCGATAAGTTGATCAGAAAACCCAAAAGTGGTGGTGGCTGGCAGGCCATTCGCTACGTGATGAAAAAGTCGTGGTCGTCGGGTGGATTTCTGCGGATGTGGAAAGCACTACGCAGTAAGAACACCTGCAAGACCTGTGCTGTTGGTATGGGAGGTCAATCCGGCGGGATGGTCAATGAGACCGGTCGCTCGCTGGAAATGTGCAAGAAGTCAATTCAGGCAATGGCCGCTGATCTGCAAGATGCAGGTGCCTGCCAGCATCTTGAATCCCACGCCATCGCTCAATTGAAACTGCAAACCCCGTATCAACTGGAACATGCCGGCCGATTAACTCAGCCGATGCTCTACGAAAAGGGTTCCGACTTTTATCGGCCCATCGAATGGGACGAAGCACTCACGAGAATCAGTAGTGCACTACGCGAAACTCAACCAGATGACTCGTTCTGGTATTTCAGTGGTCGCAGCAGCAACGAAGCAGGATTTCTTCTGCAGCTCTTTGCACGCCTCTATGGAACCAACAACGTCAACAACTGCAGCTATTATTGCCATCAGGCAAGCGGTGTTGGACTCTCAAGTGCTGTCGGTAGTGGAACAGCCACCGTCGTGCTGGATGATGTCGAGCATGCCGATTTGGTATTCGTTATTGGAGGGAATCCTCCCAGCAATCATCCCAGACTCATGACCACCCTCATGCAGGTGAAACATAAAAAAGGGAAAGTCATTGTCGTAAATCCGGCAGTGGAAGTCGGACTTGTGAACTTCAAGGTTCCCAGTAACCCTCACAGCCTGCTGTTCGGAACCCCGATTGCCGACCAGTATGTACAACCACATATCGGTGGGGATCTGGCAATGCTGACCGGGATTGCCAAGGTGATCCAGGAAATGGGAGCTCAGGACTCAGCGTTTCTTGACAACTACTGTGACGGGGCACGCGAGTGGCTTACGCACCTCGAACAGGTCTGCTGGGATGAAATCACAACCAAATCCGGGCTCTGCGAAGAGGAAATACGTGAAATGGCCTCGCATTATGCCGAAGCCAAAAACGTAATTTTCTGCTGGACGATGGGAATCACGCACCATGAACACGGTGTACAAAACGTACAGGCAATCGCTAATCTGGCACTGATGCGCGGGATGGTGGGACGTCCACACGCCGGGTTGTTACCCGTTCGCGGACACAGCAATGTTCAGGGAATTGGCTCAGTCGGCGTCACCCCGAAACTCAAGGATGCCATCTTTGAGGCACTTGAAAGTGAACTCAATGTCCAGCTTCCAACCACAACAGGACTCGATACACTTGGCTGCATGGAAGCGGCTGACCGCAGGGAGCTCAGTCTGGGCGTATGCCTCGGTGGAAACCTCTACGGATCCAATCCGGATCTAGACTTTGCGTCCCAGGCATTAAGCAAATTAAAAACACTGGTGTATATCAACACGACGTTGAACACAGGGCATGCACACGCGTTGGCAGACCAAACCATCATTTTGCCGGTCCTTGCCCGGGATGAAGAAGCACAAAAGACCACGCAGGAATCGATGTTTAATTACGTCCGACTCAGTGACGGTGGCCCGCGCAGACATGATGGTCCTCGCAGCGAAATCGATGTCATTACAGATATCGCCCTGAATGTTCTGGGGACTGAGTGCCCTGTTGACTGGCAGGCCATGAAAGCAGCACCTAATATTCGTTCAGCTATTAGTAAGACGATCCCGGGGTTTGAAAAGATCGGAGAAATCGACGAAACCAACAACGAGTTCCAGATTAGTGGTAGAACGTTTCATAAGCCATCCTTTTCGACACCCAATGGCAAAGCTCAAATCCACTGCCACACCCTGCCCGAACTGAAAGGTAGCCAGGAGCAATTACGCCTGATGACCGTTCGCAGCGAAGGTCAGTTTAATACCGTCGTCTATGAAGAAACGGATATCTATCGAGGTGTTGATCGGCGAGACGTCATCCTTATTAATCCTGAGGATATCGACCGATTGGGATTGAAAAACAACCAAAGGGTCACTATCCGAAGCCAAACCGGTGAATTGTCGGACATCCTGATTCACGCTTATGAAGATATTCGCTCAGGCAACGTACTGATGTATTTCCCGGAAGCCAACGTACTCGTACCACGTACTACCGACCCACAATCGCGTACTCCCGCCTTCAAAGGCGCACTGGTCACACTCCATAGCAAATAAGCCTCAAAAAGTAATGCATCGCCACAATCTTCCGGGAGAAATGGATTCAGTGGCCGCGAATAGCCGATAATGGAAACGATTCTGTATATTTAGAGTACACAGACTGACTTACCAGGCTGATTTGACTCACCGAGTTACGAACTGGTTAGGACGGTAACTTACTGGTCGCTGATATGCCTGATGCAAATAAATCCATCTCCCGCTCAGCAGCGTTGACAATACTGTGCAGTGCATTACTGTTGTTCCAAATCCAACCCATCGCCAGCAAAGCGATTCTGGCCTGGTTTGGCGGAGCCTCCAGCGTCTGGACGACCAGCATGCTGTTCTTTCAAACCATCCTGGTTGGTGGTTACTGTTATGCTCATTTGCTTGGCCGCTGGGATCTTAAACGACAAATCAAAGTCCATCTGTTTGTCGTGCTCTCGGCCTGCCTCTGCTTACCTCTTTCCTTCACCTCACCTGAAGTATCTACGGCTGCAAAGCAACCTGCCAGCACCATCCTGATCTTACTTTTGGGAGCCGTTGGATTACCCTATTTCGTCCTCTCAACCACCGGTCCCTTAGTTCAGAATTGGTATGCACTAACGCAAGGTTCGAATACTCCCTATCGACTCTATTCACTTTCGAACGCAGGCTCACTGACAGCTCTGCTGACCTATCCATTCCTGATAGAAGTTTATCTGGACGTCCCGACCCAAAGCGGAGTATGGTCGATTGGTTTTCTCCTTTTTACTGCCAGTATTGCGCTGCTTGGGTGGAGGTGCCACAAACAAGGGCAGATCCGTGATCAAAATCAAACTAGCCCTCGAGGAGCCATTGAAGCACCTCCGACCTATACACGCATGGCTAAATGGACAGGACTTGCAGCACTGGCCTCTACGATACTCCTGGCTGTGACAGACCAATTGACGCAGGACATAGCTGTCACGCCATTCCTGTGGATTTTGCCGCTGTCGCTTTATTTACTGAGTTTTATCATTGCCTTTGATAATCCGCGGTGGTATTTCCGTCTTAGCTTTACAGGAATGACCTCCCTCGGAATTCTATTTCTAAGTCTCTTCTACATTCGTGAGACTGCCGACGAATATCTGGGATTCAATTTATTCCAGAGTATTGCTGAAAACCTGCTCCTTTATACAGTCATGCTGGTGACCGTCTTTTTTATGATTTGCATGACGTGTCATGGTGAATTATTTCGACTGCGCCCAGACAAACAACATTTAACGCTGTATTACCTCTGCATTGCGATGGGAGGAGCGGCTGGCGGTTTTTTCGTAACAGTTTTTTGTCCGTTTATTTTCTCAAGCTATCACGAATACCACCTTGGTCTAATCGTCACCTTTGCACTGGCCGGACTGATCCTCGTGAGACAGATTTTAGACAAACACGGATTGATCCAATTGACTGTCGTCATCCCTTGTGGGCTGGCCTTTGGAATCGTCGTCCTGAGTCAGTGGAAAATGACACAATCCGATGCGGTGATTAAAACCAGGAATTTTTACGGCACACTACACGTCGCTCCCGATCCGGACAAGGAAAACATCTTAGTCCTACGCCATGGACGTGTTGCCCATGGGGCCCAAATCCTTGATGATTCGGCTGCCTTAAAACCAACGACTTACTATGGAGCCGAATCGGGGATTGGGCAAGTATTCAAAACATTGGGAAATCAGGCAGATCTCGATGTCACCACCGTGGGACTTGGTGTTGGCACGCTATGTGCCTATGCTCGCAGAGGAGACACCTTTCGATTTTTTGAAATCAACCCGGATGTGGTTGCCTTAGCGAATTCTCACTTTCGTTTTCTATCGAAAGCCTCTATCAATGCAGAGGTCATTGTCGCCGATGGACGCATGGGGATTCAGACTCTGCCGCAGCATTCCACCGATTTGATCATTTTAGATGCATTCAGCAGCGATGCCATTCCAGTCCATTTATTGACCGTCGAAGCATTTGATCTTTATTTGAGCCGCCTGCGAGAAGATGGCATTATCTGTGTCCATATCAGCAATCAACATTTAGATCTGGTGCCTGTTCTTGCGGCACTTGCAAATCACAACAACCTCTTTTTACGAACCTTCAATTCAATCGCAACTGTGGACACGTATGATGCGCAATGGGCCATCCTAACGACCAACGAGACATTTCTCACAAAGTTACAGAGTAATACCAAACTAATAACTCCATCCAATCAAACGCATTTAGCGCCCTGGACGGACCAGTTCAGTAATCTCCTGCAGATCATAAAATGAGTTCGGCTCGAAATCTCCGTATTGCCTGCATAGGTTTAACAGCGACAACTGCCGCCGCCTGTTATACCGGTTTGCATTTCTTTGGTTGGCATGGGATTACCACTCGTCCACTAGCTCTTGTTGGTTTCGTTTTCACGGGAGCGACGTTGGCGGTATCACTCATCCTTACATGCCAGTCCACAGCCAGATTAGATCGACTGGGACGCTGGCTGCTTACCCTCTGTGAACCACCCCAGACAGAACTGCAACAATCCAGCAGATTACCAAAACTCACTGTCGCTCTCGCAACGATCGCATTTTTGGTGATCACCTCTACCTTTTTGTCCATTTTAACGAACCAGTCCGACAGTGATCCGGCTGCGTTCCTTCGTTTTTCCGGTGAAGTAGAACAAGCCGGTGGTCCGCTCAACTTATTGAAAGAACTTTATACTGGCGAGTATATTCAGGCCAATCAGCATCCTTTTTACATTGGCTTGATGTCGCTCTCGCCCACACTAGATTTCGGAAAGGCACTTAGTTTTTTCGCCGGATTGATAACCTTTCTGGCAGTAACTCTTCACCTGGTAAAAACTCGGGGGTGGCAAACCGCAGGTTTGGGAGCCACGCTGATAGCAACCAACTATGCTTTTTGCTATTTCTCAGGACTCGCCACATGTGAAGCATGGCTCACGCTGTGGATCACCTGGGTATGGATTCTGCTGGACCGATCCGCTTTGGCACGCACACTGACTCATTCACGCAAACTTTGGTTTGGCTTGGGATTCCTAATGGGGCTGGCCTATCTAACCAAAGGGACAGCCCATGTCTTTCTCGGAGCTCTCTGTCTGGCCGGGATGACCGCCTACTATCAAAGGCGACCTGACGATTCCCGAATCAAAAAACTACAAGCAGCAACCGGCACACTGCTGGTGATCTTATGCGGCTGGATTATCGCCTGCCACCCGCTCTTAATTCGCAATTCCATCGTCTATCAATCTCCCACGTTTAACGTCAACACTTATTTTCTCTATATGGATAATTTCCCGGATGAACCGGCCATTCAGGCAAAACTGGCCGCCTCTCATTCTCTGCCTGAAGTTTTCCGAACCTTTCTCGACAATCACACAACCACCGAGCTACTACAACGGGAAATTCAAGGCATTGGCTGGGAGTCCTTTATTTTTGTAAGGTCACTGGGACCGAGTCCGATTGACGACAGTCGAGTATTAGTAGCGCTGCCCATCTTACTGCTGACCTTATTGATGCTGCTCCATATACCTCGCAGTCTACAGGTCTATATCGTGTCACTGATCATCGTTAGCATTCTTATCTTTGGTTGGTATATTCCCATTGCGGCAGGACAACGATTCACAGCCCCCATGATTCCCATGTTGATGGGTTATGCCGCCATCGGATTGAATAACACGGTGGAGAACTCCCCTCGCCTAAAGAGCAGTGTGATCAGCCTGTTAGCCATCGCTTGGGCAATCATATGGAGTGTCTGGACGGTGTTTCTGCTGGCTTAGTATAAGAATCTGAAACGCTTACTCACCAAGCGATTGCTGCCATTTCTCGACTAGCATCAATGCTTCCAGCGGAGTCATATTGTTGAGGTCGGCCTCACG
>MDTD01011281.1_pt1 | contig 15913 bp, 14 predicted proteins | sample 811221 | NCBI WGS metagenome assembly MDTD01 (sample SAMN05326646, study PRJNA326480) | marine metagenome | isolation source: seawater | place: Pacific Ocean: South West | collected 2011
AATCCTTCTTTAAGTTGAATTTTGGTGGAGCTAGGCGGGATCGAACCGCCGACCTCTACAATGCCATTGTAGCGCTCTCCCAGCTGAGCTATAGCCCCCTCAAGAGGGAAGTATACCTCATTAATTCCATGTTGAGTATTATACACTAAACTGCCTATACAGATCGAAGACATTGTCTTACCTTCAAACTAACTTCTCAAATTTTCAGCCGCGAAGCACATTCTGTCCAAACTTTCGTTGCGTCCTAAAATATTAAGGGTTTGAGAAATATCTGGGGAATTAGTTCCTCCAGATAACGCTATTCTAATTGGTTGGCCGAGCATAGGGAACGCTATGTCATTTTCCGCAACTATCCTTTTTAATTCGCCTTCTATAGATTGAGAGTTCCAATCATCAAGATCTTGAAGTCTGCTTACGGCCTCACTCAATATATTCAGCGCTTGAGGATTTATAAATTTTCGCCTAGCTTTGCTATCGAAAATCGATGGTTTTTGAAAGAAGAAAAAACTTTTTTCTGCCATGTCCTTAAGAGTATTGGCCCGACCCACATATAAAGCTATTACCTTTTCAAAAAACGATTGATCAAATCTTTCTGACTCCTCAACGAATGTTTTAAAAACTTTAACCAACGAACTGGGTGGGCTCATGACAATATGTTGCTGGTTAAACCAATATAATTTATTGATATCAAACCGAGCAGAGCTCTTTGATATCGATGGCAAATCAAATTCTGCGAGTAATTTTTCCTTATCGTGAACTTCCGCATCACTACCTGACCATCCGATATTAGTTAAGTAATTTAGCAATGCATTGGGTAATATACCTTCTTCTGATAAAGTCAAAACGTTTCCGAGACCGGAACGCTTTGATAGTTTTTTGCCATCGACTGAGTGAAGTAATGGAATATGACCATAGACGGGTATTTGTGTATTTAAAGCGTTAAATATGTGAATTTGCCTAGGAGTATTGTTAAGGTGATCGTCCCCTCGAATTATGTGAGAAACTTTGGCTTCAATATCATCAACAACTGAACTTAAATGATATGTAGGTGAGCCGTCTGACCTCGCAATAATCATATCATCAAGTTCCGCGTTCCGATACTCGACTGACCCCTGAACTAAATCCGCGAATTTTACGGACCCCGATTCCGGAATTTTGAGCCTAACGACAAAAGGTTTGTCGACGTTAGAGGGAATTTTACGATCTCTACATCGTCTGTCATATCGAGGCTTTATCCCAGCCTCTCTTTGTTCGCATCTGAGCTGGTCAAGTCTTTCTGTACTGCAGATACATCTGTAAGCTTTTCCGGAATCTAGCAACTGGCTGATAATTTCACGGTGGTGAAGCGCAGAATCGCTCTGACGGATTACTGACCCTTCAAAGTCTAGCCCGAACCAAGCCAAGCTATTTAAAATGGACGTTTCAAACTCCAAAGAAGAACGCTCTTTATCAGTATCTTCCATCCTAACTATAAAGTTGCCGTCGTTTTGCCGGGCATAGATCCAATTGATAATAGCAGTCCTGGCTCCTCCCAGATGCAAATGGCCTGTGGGACTCGGAGGAAACCGAGTTACAACACTCATAGAGTTTGTCCTATATGGCTAATTTTCCGCGCATTATGCCGTAATGACCTGGGAAAGAGCAGAAAAAGGTATATTCCTTCCCGGACTCAAGTTTAGCGGGCTCGAAAGACACGGACGTAGTTTCACCGCCCCCTATCATAGCTGTTTTTGCTATTATCCGGTCATCTTTAGGGAGAAAGCCATTATCTATACCAGCATCCATATTTATCATCCCAATTATCTCGTCAAAGGACTGAGTAGGAACAATAACGATATTGTGACCCATTATTGATTTATCCAATTTGCCAGAATGGTTCAGTGTTACCTCAAAACTTGCACAGTTGCTGTCCACGTCAATAGTGGTAACATCGTATTGCATCATGTCGTTTCCATTTACGGTGATTTTGCAATCAGAAGCCATTAAACCACCAGATAAAATCATTAATACTAGTGATAAAGTCAATTTATTCATTTTGTTTTCCTTTTTTAACTATATACGTGCATAATAAACATTACGCTCATCTAACCGAAACAAGATTTATACGGAAGAGGTAGGAGTCGAACCCACCAAACGCTCTAATGAGCGCTTCACCGGTTTTGAAGACCGGGCACCTCACCGGAGGCGATACTCTTCCGGTTCGATAGTAGCAGAATCATAGCTCAATCTCGATTTTTTCTTAAATATCGCTTATTGCTCGCTCTCAAGGTAAATTTGTTTTTGTCTAAATATTCCAACAGCTCAATCGCGTGATTCCTTCCCAATAAGGAGTTATTTTTAAAATCTGCAACTGAAAAAGAGTTTTCGGAATTCTGTTGAACTAACAAAGCACATAATTTTTTTGCCTCGGCGATTAAATCAATTGAGCAGTATCGTTTATCGCTAATTTGAACTATCTTCCCTAACTTCACGTTTTCTTTCAGGAGCGCGGAAATTTCATTGTTGTCAATCTTTGTTATTTTGCTTAATTGATGAATAGTATAGATCTGATCAAATTTTGGACCCAAATATAGATTCAATTGATTAATTTTTCTTTGATTGTCAGTATCTATTTTTGGTTTATAGCTTTTTAAGGCAAACTGGTTTTGCCTATTTTCAATAATATTATTTTCCTCAAGTTTTTTTAGAATGACTGAAAGAAAAAGCCGCCTATCAAATTCTAAATAGTGCTGAGTAACCTCAAAAATTTCTCCTATATGAAAATTCGACTTCGTTGGACTATTTAGATGAAGCCGCTCTAGCGCCGTGACAATCTGCGAACATATTTTTTCATAATTTTTTTTATCTAAAATAACTTGGAAATTTTTAGAGGCTAAATACACTATGGGTTTTCCTTTAATAATGCTATTAAATTCATCGTCTCGTAAATTTAGCTTTTTTCTGAAAATATTAGGATTTATTCCAGATACATTTTCGCACAACATTCTGTTGAACAGAGATTCGATGCTTATTGTAGGAGAATAAAATGTTCGTTTTCTTTTTTTGGTAGAAATTTCGCAGTACTCTGGTATAGGATCAACTACAATGCCACCTCCAATTGTGTGTCTAGCAGATTGATCTCGTAGAATAAATCTATCTCCTCTAACAGCATGAATTTCTTTTTTTAACGTGACTCTAGCAAATTTAAAATAAGCATCAATTCTTGAAGATTTAATCAAAAAAATTTTTCCGGTAACATGCTGTGAAGCAAGGTGGAAATGTACAGATAAATTTTCCGAATTTTTTTTAAAGAGGTTTGCAGGCACCTCTACTATCAGGGTTTTTGATAAGTTATCTATTTTCGGCCCAACGATCCAATCCCCTCTTGAGATTTCAAACTTTCCGAGGTTGCCGCCACTGATATTTAATGCACACCTATCGCCAATTTTTCCTCGACTAGCAGGCTCACCTTGAATTCGGATGTCTCTAATTCTTATTATTGTTTTAGAGGGCAAATGCATGGCTGCATCTCCAACGACAATTTCCCCAGAAAATATTGAACCGGTTACAACTTTCCCAATCCCTGGTAGCGCAAATCTCCTGTCTATCGCCATCCTATAATTACCAGAGGCCACGTTGGCATTAATAGATTGTTTTAGGCTAGTGAGCATTGTCTTAAGTTGCCCTATGCCAGCACCTGTATAATTTGAAACAAAAACACTAGATGAATTTTCAAGAAACGTTCCTTCAGAAAATCTAGAAAGGCGATTTTTCACCGCTATGGCTCTGCTTTTTGACACTAAATCTAGTTTAGTAAAAGCTACAACTACTTTTTTGATTCCTAGAAGCTCCAAAATTTTGATGTGTTCATAGGTTTGAGGCATCAAACCATCGTCCAAAGCTATAACCAAAATAGCAAGGTCTACACAACCGATCCCTGCTAACATCGTATGAATAAATTTTTCGTGACCAGGTACATCTATAAAACCTGTAATATCACCATCGCCTAAATCTGCATAAGCAAATCCTAAATCAATGCTCATACCTCTTTTCTTTTCTTCAGGCAAGGTATCAGTATTTTTGTTGGTCAAAGAACGAACCAATTCCGTTTTTCCGTGGTCAATATGTCCGGCAGTTGCAACAATCAAAGTGCTACTTGTCCCAACAATTTTAGCTGTTTAATTAATTTATCGGCGCTTTCCAAACATCGGCAATCTAAGACTATACATTGTTTGGTGATCCTGCCGATAACAGGGCATGGCAATTCTCTCAACATCAAGTTTAGTTGTTCTATCGATGTTGATTTTTCACTTAACGGAGTAATCTTCAATCCAAAACTTGGTAAAGAGTCAATAGGTAGCGCTCCACTACCAACTTGACTTTTACATTCAATAAGCTCAGCCGATGCTACCGAATTAAAAAACGGAGAAATTTCTTTCAAAACACGAGTCGCAATTTCCTTGATCTCATGAGGCGACCGACTTAAAAATCTTTGGGTCGGAATTTTCTCTCTAATTTTATTATGCTCATCCATATAGATGCGAAGTACTTCAAACATAGAAGCAACAGTAATTTTATCAATTCGCATAGCCCTTTTTACAGGATTTTTTTGAATCTCATTTATAAATTTAGCTCTACCTGCAATTACCCCGCACTGAGGGCCTCCTAATAACTTGTCTCCACTAAAAGTCACTAAATCAACGCCTCGTGCTAGGATATCTCCTACTGTATCTTCCTTGATTAAGCCAGGTATGATGGTGTTTATTAGATTACCACTACCAGCATCGACTGCAAATGGCACGTTATTTATATTTGCAAGTTCAACTAATTGTGTTTCATTAACACTACTAGTAAAACCAACAACTTCATAGTTGCTGGTATAGACCTTCATAATTAGTCCAGTATTAACATTAATAGCCTCAGAAAAATCTGATAAGTGAGTTCGATTTGTAGTACCGACCTCTATTAGTTGGGCACCAGCTTTCCTCATAATCTCAGGTATTCTAAAATGACCACCTATTTCAACTAACTCTCCTCGAGAAATAATAACTTCTTTTGCCATCCCAAATGTGTTTAGGATCAAGAAAACAGCGGCTGCGTTATTATTAACAAATGTTGCATCCTCGGCACCTGTTAACTCTTTTATGTTTTCAATCAAAAATCTCTCTCTTTCTCCTCTTTTACCCGACAACAAATCAAACTCTAGATTAGTAAAATTCTCCATTACTGTTACTGCTGATTTTACGGCGTTCTCGGGAAATAATGATCTTCCCAGGTTCGTGTGCACTACTATTCCTGTTAAATTTAAAACTTCTTTAACCTCAAGACTTGTATCTCTAAAAATTTTTTCAAGTCTTTGAAATATCTCTTTTTTGGTAGCCGACTTTAGCTCGCCAATTTTAATCTCCTCTTGCATATAGGAAATTAGTATCCTCAACTTGGATTTGACAGTCTTTCGGCCAAATTTTTCCTGTAGTTCAATACCTTTTTCATCTCTTAGCAACTGATCCATTGAAGGTATTGACGAGATTATTTTTTTTCTATTATTTTTCATAATAAATTTTCTAATATTAATAGAGCCATTATAAATACAGATTGGACTTAAAAACTAGGTTTTAAATTCGCAGGAAAATACGACAAAAATCAATGCTTGAAGGATTTATCTAATTATCGTATAAAAAGCGTTGAATAATCGTTTTTACAGGAGACATTAGTTAATGGAAACAGCTTCAAAACAAGTAGAGCAAGATGAAAATCAAGAAATTCTAGACATGCTCGAAAATTCAGCGATTAACTTTGCGACTGCCGAGCTGGACCGATCCAGACTAAGAAAGATCAGGGATAGCCAAGACAATTTTAATCTAGAGGTCTGGAAAAAAATTGGAGCACTCGGATGGCTAGACTTACTGTCTACGGATGACAATAAAATCAACTTCATTGCGCAAGCAGTTAAACTGATTGCACATCAGATGGGAGCCAAAGGAGCGCCTGAACCTTTTATGGAATGCGGTATTGGGCCGCTGAGTTTATTAAATAAGATGTCTAACAACTCAGAATTTACCCATTCTTTGTCGAGCTGTAATACATTAGCCGGACACCATATTAGTTTTTTTAATGAAATAACCTTTCAAAAAAAAGAATCAACAATTGATGGGAAAATTGTTGGACTACAAATTCCAACTGAAGCTGATTTTGTAATACTCGGTCTTCTAAAAGCTAAAGAATCCTATATTCTAAAAATCAGACTAGACGATCCAAATATCGCTATTAAAAAAACAAGTTTAGCTGATGGAAGCAATTGTCTTACTATAAATTTTTCAAAATATAAAATAACAGATAAACAGATAGTATGCTCAGGTCACAAAGCAGAAGCCAATATTCAAAGAGCCAAAAGCCTCAACCTTATTGCCCATTGCGCGTATTTGAACGGACTGAGTGAAGAGCTTTTAGAAATCACAATTAATTATTTAAAAACAAGAACCCAATTCGGAAAAAAAATTGGGAGTTTCCAAGCCTTGCAACATCGTGCTGTCGATATGTATATACAATTACGAATATCCGGCGCAGTATTAGAAGACGCTCTCAAGAGTCTTTATGAGAATGCGGACACCTTTGTGACCGAAAAGCTTTTATCGAGAGCGAAATATCGAGCAAATCAAACTGCAAAAATTATTACAAGAGAAGCGATCCAGATGCACGGTGGCATGGGATACACAGATGAATGTGACGTAGGTTTATTTGTAAACAAAGCATTAGTACTCACATCTCGGCTTGGGAACTGCACCGAACACAGTGAAAATTTTCGAAAGCTAGAAAAGCTTGCTCCGAATAATCACGAAACAGAAAATTTCTGTAACACGATTTGGAAATCTAAACCTGAAAATGGTTGGTCGTCTGTGTCTGATGAGGAGTTCAGAAAAATCTCGCGTTCGTTTCTTAGATCTGAGTATCCAGATTCAATGAGATATCCAACCAAAAGATTTCGCTGGGCCGAGGTAAAAGATTGGTATATCAAACAATCCAAATACGGATGGATAGCACCGGCTTGGCCAGAACAATATGGTGGAATGGGCCTTACCCCGTCTCAACAATTAATTCACATCGAAGAATTAGAGCGCCATGGGGTAGGAAGAGCGCCTGACATGGGAATTGTTATGGTTGGCCCGCTCCTAATTAAACATGGAACAGAGACTCAACGAGCACAATACCTTCCAGATATTCTGGCCGGAAAATCAATATGGTGCCAAGGCTATTCCGAGCCAAACGCAGGTTCGGATCTGGCCAGCCTACAAACTAAAGCTGTGAAAGATGGGGATGAGTTCATTATAAACGGACAAAAAACCTGGACTACGATGGCGCAAGACGCAACCCATATGTTTTGCTTGGCCAAAACTTCTTCTGATAAAAAACCACAAGAGAGCATAAGTTTTTTTCTCATCGATCTTGACCAACCGGGTGTAACCGTAAGACCAATAAAAAATCTTGCCGGCCACGAAGAGTTTTGTGAGGTTTTTCTAGATAACGTTCGAGTGCCTTTCGATAGCATGGTTGGCAATATCAACAAAGGCTGGTCTATTGCTAAAGCTTTGCTAGGATTCGAGAGAATATTTTTAGGCAGCCCAAGGCAGTCGCAATATGTTTTGCAGAGAATCGAGGAAATTTTCACCCAACATCAAATCAAAATATCATCATCCTATCGAGATAGATTTACCAAATTAAAATTAGATGTGTTAGATCTGGAATCTATTTATCAAAAATTTGCAGATACAGTAAGGAAAGGAGAAGAATTAGGCCCAGATGTTTCCATACTTAAAATCTGGGCAACAGAAACTTTTGCTGAGCTGACTGAATTACTTATAGATTTAGCTCAATCTCAGGGATCAAAATTAGGTGACGTATCATTTGGAAATTCGAAAGTTGACGTTTTGAGTCAATTTTATAACGCAAGACCCGCCACAATTTATGGCGGTTCTAATGAAATTCAAAGGAACATCATTTCAAAAAACGTGCTGTCCTTACCGTCCTAATAAACCACTAGAGCAACCTTGATCAGGTTTAATTAATCAAGATGCTATCGATTTTTTCTAGTTTAAGATAATATTAACAGATATATTTTTAAGGGACTCATATGCATCAGATAAACTTTGCAGCTCCCAAAACTGTAGCGGGAGCAATTAAACTACTTACCCAAAATAAAGGAAAATCAAAAGTTATAGCTGGAGGCACCGACCTTCTAGTTCAACTGCGAATGGGGAAAATAAAGCCTAAGTTTATAGTCGATATAAAAAATATTAAAGAAGTCAGCCATATAACCATTGAAAAGAATGGGGTGAGGATAGGTGCTGCTGTTCCCGGTGCAGTTATAGGAGAATCTGATTACATAAAATCAAATTGGCCTGGAGTTGTTGAAGCGTTGGAATTAATTGGTTCAACCCAAATCCAAGGAAGAGCAAGTCTTGGAGGAAATTTATGCAATGGGTCTCCTGCCGCAGACAGTGTGCCAGCACTTATAGCTAATGAAGCCATATGTAGAATTGCAGGTCCCAACGGGAAAAAAGATATCAAAGTTGAAAATTTTGTTAAAAGTCCCGGTAAAACGATCTTAAAAAGAGATGAAATGCTAACCAGTCTTTTTTTACCGAATAAACCAGTTAAGTCGTCTTCTGCCTATTTGAGACTAATACCCAGAACTGAAATGGATATAGCTGTTGTAGGAGCGGCTGCATCTCTTACTCTTGATAAAAACAACGAATGCTTGGATGCAATAATCTGTTTAGGCGCAGTCGCACCCAAGGCAACTATTGTAAAAAATGCAAAAAAAATTTTAGTAGGCAACATAATTGATAGTGACTCTCTGGCAACTTTAGTAACTGCTTGCGAGGACACCTGTGATCCTATCAACGATACTCGGGGAACAATTGCATACAGAACCAAGGTGGCCGGAGTATTAGCAAAACGTGCCGTTAAAATTGCATATAAAAGAATTTTAGAAAAGAGCGATTTATGAACAAGCATCATGTCTCAATGAATGTAAATGGCGACCCGGTTGAAATTCTTTGCGAAACCCAACAAACACTTCTAGACTGTCTTAGGGATGAACTTTATTTAACAGGCACAAAGGAGGGTTGTTCTACTGGGGACTGTGGCGCATGTAGCGTTACACTAAACGGACGGTTAGTCTGTTCTTGCTTAGTTTTAGGTGTTGAAGCAAATGGCTGCGATATTCAAACAATAGAGGGAATTGGGAGAGAAGAATCTTTGCATCCATTACAAAAAACATTTCTTGAGGAAGCAGCATTACAATGCGGGATATGTACTCCAGGATTTATTGTAGCCGCAAAGTCATTACTTGATGAGAAGCCAGACCCGTCCGAGGATGAAATACGATATTGGTTAGCCGGTAATCTGTGTCGATGTACAGGCTATGACAAAATTATAAAGGCTGTAATCAAAGCCGCAGAAATAATGAGGAAAGAAAATGAGCAGCCTACGAATCGAAGAGCCAAATAAATCTTATCAGGAAACTATAGAAGAAGATGAATTCAAGGTCATTGGGACTCGGCCAATACGTCCAGACGGAATAGACAAGGTTACAGGGAAAGCCAACTTTGGCGCCGATATTGTACTGAATGGAATGCTTTTTGGAGCTATTCACCGAAGCAAGCATGCCCATGCGCTAATTAGAAAAATTGATATGTCAAAAGCACTAAGGCTAAAGGGTGTCAAAAGTATAATTACACACAGCGACCTTGCTAATCTAAAACCAACTGATAAAAACGCGAACGTTAATTTTTTTGACCTTGCTAGAAACGTTCTTGCAAAAGATAAGGTACTTTATGATGGGCATGCTATTGCCGCTGTCGCAGCTACATCTCAAACCATTGCTAATGAAGCAGCAAGGCTGATTGAAGTAGAATATAAAATACTAAAGCCAGTAATGAATATAAAAACGGCTGAAAATAAGAGTGCGCCTATTATTGATAGAAATATTTTTACTGAAGGTTTAAGTGAACCAAATAAAAAGCCTTCAAACATAGCAAAGAAAGTTGAATTCCTACTAGGTGATCCTGAAAAGAACTTAAAAAAAGCAGACATAGTACTTGAAAGAAAATACAGTACTCAAACCGTGCATCAAGGTTATATAGAACCGCATGCTTGCGCCGCGAGTTATACCAAAGACAATCAGGCAACAATTTGGTGCTCTAGTCAAGGTGCATTCATGGTTAGGGCTTACACTGCCAAATTATGCGGTCTAGAAACATCCAAAATAAAAGTCATTCCTGCGGAAATAGGAGGTGGTTTCGGAGGAAAAACAACGATTTACCTTGAACCATTAGCAGTAAAACTTTCACAAAAAACAGGTCGACCTGTAAAAATTGTCATGAATAGAACAGAAGTAATGAAGGCTACTGGTCCGACATCAGGAGGAACTGCGCATGTAAAATTAGGAGCTGATAAAACAGGAAATTTCATCGCCGGTCTTATCGAGTTGAAATATGAGGCTGGTGCTTTTGCTGGCTCACCAGTTGGCTTAGGATGCATGACCGCTTTTGCCCCTTATAATTTAAAGCATGTGAAATGTACAGGATGGGATATTTTAGTTAATAGGCCAAAAGCTGCGGCTTATAGGGCCCCAGGCGCACCAGTTGCGGCGTTTGCGGTCGAATCAGCGATAGATGAATTGGCTTCTATGCTTCAGTTAGATCCAATCCAGCTCCGATTAAAAAATTGTGCAACTGAAGGAACGACAGCCCCTTACGGTGTAACCTTCGATAAAATAGGCCACAAAGAATGTTTAGACGCTGCACTAAAATCTAACCATTACCAAGAACAACTAGAACCGTACCAAGGACGCGGAATTGCATCTGGATTTTGGTTCAACATAGGCGGCAATTCTAGCGCAGAGATAATGATAAATGAAGACGGAAACGTAACTGTGGCAACTGGGAATCCAGATATTGGTGGGTCGAGAGCATCTATGGCAATGATGGCAGCAGAAACTTTAGGTATAAGCATGGAGAATGTAAAACCAATTGTAGCTGACACCGAGTCAATTCCTTATTCTGATCTCACAGGAGGTAGTAGAGTTACATTTGCAACCGGGAAAGCAGTAATCGAAGCTGCTAAAAATATGATTGCAGAAATGTGTCGAAGAGCGGCAAAATTTTGGAAAGTAGATCCCGCGCAAGTTGAATGGAAAAACGGGAATGCAATTTGTATAGAAAGAACAGATATTGAACCTATGTCGATGAAACAAATTGCAAAAATAGCATTTAAGACGGGTGGAGCGATAAGCGGCAAGGCGAATATAAACGTAAAAAAAGGCGCTGGACCTGGCTTTGGTGTGCATATTTGCGATGTTGAGGTTGATCCAGAAACGGGGAGAGTTACTGTATTAAAATACACAGCGATCCAAGATGTTGGTAAAGCAATACACCCTAGTTATGTAGAAGGTCAGCTCCAAGGGGGGGCAGCACAGGGGATTGGATGGGCTTTGAACGAAGAGTATGTTTATAGTAAAGACGGTAAGCTAATGAACACCGGGTTTTTAGATTATAGAATTCCAGTTGCTTCAGACCTACCTATGATCGATACAATTCTAGTTGAAGTTCCAAATACAGGGCACCCGTTCGGAGTACGTGGCGTTGGAGAGACTCCCATAGTACCTCCTCTAGCGGCTGTCGCAAACGCAGTTTCTAACGCTATCGGTACGAGAATGACCGATTTACCGTTAAACCCGATGAAAATTTTGTCAAAAATTGGTTAAGCAGTGCGATGGTAAAAGTTTTCGTTCCTAGCCAAATAGCTAATGGCTACACTAATGGCATGCATGAACTAAGTGCTAAAGGCGACAAGTTAGATCAAATTATCACGTCGTTAGATAAGCAATATCCGGGTATCAAAAACGCTTTATCAGAAGGGTTCGCCTGTGCTCTCGAAAACGAAATTATCCACGACTGGTTCGACGAAGACTTAAATGATGTCAAGTCTGTAAGATTTATACCTGCCATTGAAGGCGGTTAAGATTAATTAATAAGGTTTGAATTATTTTCAGTGCTCTTATCAACATCTGTAGCTTTTTGATTTATTATATATTTTTCACATAAAGGTATGGCAAAAAGTGGAATAATACCTCCTATGACAATACCGATAACCATCTCTCTAAGGTGCGGATCTATCAGGCTAGCTAGTAAGTCCGCTATAACATGAGACAATCCAGCTCCTATAATGCCTGCTACATACCCATTGGAAGCAAACTTTAAAAGCCTGTTAATACTCCATCCGGTATAATAGCCTAAAAGCATTATACCTACATGAACGAAGCCGAACACAAACCCCCGTAAATTAGCATCGTAACTGAATAAAAGCTCTTCTAGTAAATGTTCCATCCGGCATTCTTTATTTGAAACGATATAATGTATCACAAATTTAGTTTCTATTCTATGAAATCTGCTATTACAGCTTGCAAATGATAGGCTGGAACAACAAAAACTTCGACGGTAGGGTTATATAAGCTAGCAAAACTTGGTGTTTTTTCAATTTTTACATACTGACCAAAACTATCAGGCGTCTTTTTACCAAAATATAATTTTATAGATTGACTATCAGAAAAATTTAGCTTTATCTTTGCATTATAACTTTCCCCCAAGCTATAGTTCTCAAGCCGATTCACGCCCACTTTAAAATTTCGCTCAACTTTTGCCACACACATTGTTTTCAAAACAGATTTCGGACTTGTTAATTCATTAAATTCGAATACCTTTGTTATCAATTCTTTCTGTCCCTCTGAAAGAACTCTATTAATTTCAAAGTTAGCCGAAGTTATTGTTGAGCAATTAAAAAGGGATTTATTTAATAACTGGTGCGAGTGTGTCTTATATTCCGATTCACAGGATGCCAAAAAAAAGAACAAGATTAGGCTAACTACCTTACTTTTAATTCGATTGCTACACACGGGAACGGAAAAACATATATACACCTAGAACTAAAAATATAATTGGCAAAGCTAGTGTGGCCGATAAAAAAAGCGTAGCGACTTGATTGTTAGTTAAATTAAGAACATCTTGTTTATAACTTTTTGGCTCTAATTGTAAGATGTTTTCTGTCTCTGCCAGTTCATTAATAAGACGAGTGAATAATCTGCCATTGTCGCCAACATCATAAAATGAATTGGTTGCAAAATCTCCGTCGCCCAAAAAAATCACTGTTGAATTATTAGCCTTACTTTTTACGATTAATCCAATAATTTTTTTTTCATATGAATCTTTAATCCCAACGGATCCAGCCCTGTTGGAGGTTTCTATTAATGGGATAAAAATGGGCTTAATTTTATTATTAACATTTGAGATAGCAGGCATTAGAGCAACTGTTCCCGGAAACACTGTTAAGGCAAGATCTCTTGTAATTTTGTGCTTAGGATACCGCGTAACCGCGATAGTATACTTGTCTGCTCGAAGGTGACTATAATTGTCATAAATAAAATCTGATTTCCAAGAAACCCCATAGTCTTTGAAAATTTCTTTTAATCCGATATTTACGCCGGGCTCAAGCATCAACAATAGATTTCCTCCATTAGTTAAATACTTTCGAATCGCCTCTATCTCGGTTTGCATGAAATTTCTTTGTGGAGAAGCAATAACAATCGCTGAGCATTTATTTATTGAATCTGATTGCTTTGCCAGAAACAACTGCTCAATCTCAAACCCTTGCGTAACCATCGAATTATAGGCCTCTCCCATGCCATGTTTTTCATGGATCGTTAGGGGCTTACCACCAAAAGAATGATTATGACTTCCTCCTTCATAATGATCATGGGTTTGCATACTAAACGGGTCGCTCTCTAAGTGTCCTGTGGTGAAACAAATTTTACCACGACTACTTGATACTACCTTTATAAGGCCATTAACAAAGGAAACTTCATCAATTAAATTTATCTCAACCCTACGATCACCTGATTGGATCACCGCGGTGCCCGCAAATCTAATTCCATGCTTTTCGGCTAGTGAAGGTTCAATCACCGGATCGAAAATTTTCAAACTTAACGCTTCAGATTCGTTCGCAAAAAGACGTAAAGTATTCGCAGCATCTTTTAAAACTCTATTTCGAATGTCGTAGGCATAAAATATAGACACGGGCTGATCAATGGATTTAACAAATTCCTTGGTTTTATTAGATAAACTAAAAATTTTTTGATTAGTGAAGTCATAGCGATAATCAAGGCTACTCACAAATAGATTCAAAAGTACAAGACAACACAAAAAAGCAAAAGATTTCACAAAATCTTTAAAAACCATCATTGCACGGTCACCCTTCCATAGTGTTTTCTATGGATTAAGAACTTAAAACTTAAAAACAAACAGAATACACAAACACTAAGGAAGTATATGCTTATAGAGAGATCAAAGACCCCTCGAATTAGATCAATGTAGTTATTAGAAAAACTAATGAACATAAGAAACTCTTTTGAAACACCTTCCACAAACAAGCTAAAATAGTCAATAAACCACAAGAACAATAGTATAAACCAAGCAATGACGGCTGATACGATTTGAAATACTGACAGAACGGATGAGAGCAAACCAATCGAAAAAAAAGATAAACCAAGAAGTATTAAGCCAAGATATCCTCCAAAAATAGGCCCCAAATCGGGCTCAGAAAACAAAACCAAGATACCAACTGCTGGCAGGCTTCCAGCAATCAGAATTAAAAGTATACAGGTAAGAAATAGGAACTTTGCCACAACAAAATCAAACTCACTCACACCATACGCTAGCAATAACTCCAAAGTTCCATTTCGGTACTCCTCCGAAAAACATCGCATAGTAATTATTGGAGTAAAAAACAAAAGTAAAATACACATATTATGGAATCCGCTTACCATATCAACCGCTGATACAAAAACAGTATTAAAACTAAAAAAAAATCCAGTCAGCAACCAATAGCTAGAAATGATAAGAAATCCCATGGGTGACTGAAAGAAAAGATGCAAGTCTTTAAAAAAAAGAACTCTAATCATTCTCCGCTTCTTCCTATGAGTTCTATTATTTGTGTAGTTAATTCTTCCTCATTACGATTAGCGATATCCAATTCGAAAAGTTTTGCCTGATTCAGCAAATAAGCACGATCACATAAAGTAACGACGTCATGAATTGAGTGAGTCGATAGTAGTATACCTGCTTTCTTAGACGCACTAATTACTATATTTTTTATTTCTTTACTTTGTATGGGATCTAGACCATTTAAAGGCTCATCAAGAAGTATTAAATCAGGGCTCCCGAGAAAAGCCTGAGCTAGACCAACCCTTTGCTTTGTGCCCTTTGATAGATTGCCGAGCGTCCGACCCCTGATATCACTCAAGTTGAATTGACTTATGATTTTCTCAATTTCTCTAGCAACATAACCATCAGATAATTTTTTTATTTTTAATATTAATCTCAGATATGACTCAACTTTATAAGTTTCAAACAGCGGACTCACCTCTGGCATATAACCAAGTTGCAAAACGTTTTTTTGGTCTTTTGTCTGCTGGCAACGTGTAATAGCTCCTGCATCTGGCTTCAAAGTACCTAGTGCCAACCTCATCATTGTTGTTTTACCAACGCCATTCGGTCCAACTAGACCTACTATCTCATTTTTTGAAACAGATAGACTAACTTGGTTGAGTATGCGATTTTTTTCAAAAAATTTACTTACGTTCGCAATATCAAGAAGAGCGGGCGGCATGAAAGGATTTTTAGACTCGTTCGTCTCACTAGCTAATCATAAGCAGCATCATGCTTATGTTGGTTATATTGATCAATTCCGTGAGAGTACCAAATTTCACCCTGATGAGAGTCACGTAACATTTTCAGTCGATCGATAGACTTCATCGACTCATATGTATTCCAGGTGATGCCTGGTATTACTCCAGCCTCATTATCGGGCGTATAAACAG
>MDTD01164298.1_pt1 | contig 15911 bp, 15 predicted proteins | sample 811221 | NCBI WGS metagenome assembly MDTD01 (sample SAMN05326646, study PRJNA326480) | marine metagenome | isolation source: seawater | place: Pacific Ocean: South West | collected 2011
AGCCCGACGACTCCGTCACCGCTAGGCTTTCGAAGATGCTGATGCGCGCATCGGTCCCCGGCCGCATCGGGACTGTCCTTGCGGTGCTGGTGCTGGCCGCGGCGGGTTGTTCCTCGGCCCCGACCGAGCGCCCGACTCCTACCGACCCCGCCGTCGTCCACACCGAGGCCGGTGCCCTGCGCGGGGTCAGTGCCGAGGACCACCGGTTGTTCGCCGGTATCCCGTACGCGGCGCCTCCGACCGGGCCGCTGCGGTTCCAGCCGCCGCGGTCCGCGCCGCCGTGGGACGGGGTGCGCGACGCCACCCACTACGGGCCCCGCTGCCTGCAGGATCTCAGTGGCGATCTCGAGCTGGGCCGCCAGACCGATGAGGACTGTCTGAACCTCAACGTCTGGACGCCGGCCTCTGACATCGCCGAGAAACGGCCGGTGATGGTCTGGATCCACGGCGGCGCGTTCGTCAACGGCAGCGGCCGGATCTATGACGCGCGCCGGCTCGTCGCCCGCGGCGACATCATCGTCGTCACGATCAACTACCGCCTCGGGGCGCTCGGTTTTCTGGCTCATCCCGCGTTGGGCCCGCCCGGCGAGGTGGGCAACTACGGGCTCGCCGATCAGCAGGCCGCGCTGCGCTGGGTGCGCGACAACATCGACGCCTTCGGCGGAGACCCCGACCGGGTCACGGTGGCAGGGGAGTCGGCGGGGGGTATGTCGGTGTGCGATCACCTGGTCGCGCCGGCCTCGCAGAACCTGTTCGCGGCCGCGGTCATCATGAGCGCCCCCTGTCAGGCTCAGGCTGCGCTCCCCGTCGCCGAGGCCCGCAGCACCGACTACGCCGCCGGGTTGGGGTGCGCCGACAACAGCTCGGCGGCGGCGTGTCTGCGGAGCCTGCCCGCCGACCGGCTGCGGGCGCCGGTGTGGTTCTACCGCATCGGCGAGGACGAACTCACCGGCCCGGTGACCGGTACGTCGGCGCTGCCGGACGACCCCGTGACCGCGATCGGCTCCGGACGCGCGGCGCGGGTGCCGGTGCTGATCGGGACCACCCGCGACGAGTTCACGCTGTTCGTCGGGCTGCAATATCTCCGCGAGAACCGGACCTACACCGAGGCGGACTACCCGGAGCTGCTGGCGGACACCTTCGGGGCCGATGCGTCCGCGGTGGCCGGGCGGTACCCGCTCAGCGCGTTCTCCAGCGTGGCGCTGGCCTATGCGGCGAGTGTGACCGACGGGATGTTCGCCTGCGTCGGTGACCGGCTGGCCCAGGACCTGGCCCGCAGCCAGAGCGTCTACTTCTACGAGTTCAACGATCGAGGCGCCCCCGCGCCGGAGCCGCTGCGCACGCTGCCGTTCCCGGTCGGCGCGAGCCACTCGCTGGAGTTGCGCTATCTGTTCGACGTCGGGGGCGCCCCGCCCCTCGACGCCGCCCAACAGCGGTTGGCCGACCAGATGATCGACTACTGGTCTTCGTTCGTGAAGACCGGCGCACCTGTCGCCGCGGGCCAGCCCGACTGGCCGCAGGTCGACGCCGGGGTGATGTCGCTGCAGCCCGACGGCAGCCGGATGGTCGACGACTTCGCCCGGGTCCACCAGTGCCCGTTCTGGGCGGGCCTGCGGTGAGCTGACGGCCTGCGACGCCCACCGCGGGACTCGGGTAGGCTGACGGACGGTTTTGCGCACGTCGGGCCCATGCTCGGCGGCCGGACCGGGGATTTGGATCAAGCCCCCGGTCTGAGGCATACTGTTCGGGTTGCCTTGAGCCGGAACGTGCCGTCACGGACGTCCGGTGCGGGCATGCGACCGGCGCCCTTGCGGGCGCATCCGGTTTCCACCTCGTTCGTGACGATTTCGACGCAGACGAGTGTGCGCGAGGGTGACACACCCGACCGCGGGGGCCGGTGGACCACAGACAGAAAAACAGCGGCGGCACAGCCAGGCCCGACAGGGCTGCCAACGGCGAGGCCCGTGTGAGTAGTGAGGTAGGAGAAGCGTGGCGGGACAGAAGATCCGCATCAGGCTCAAGGCCTACGACCATGAGGCCATTGATGCCTCAGCGCGCAAGATCGTCGAGACGGTCACCCGGACGGGCGCCAGCGTGGTCGGTCCGGTGCCGCTGCCGACCGAGAAGAACGTGTATTGCGTCATCCGGTCGCCGCACAAGTACAAGGACTCGCGGGAGCACTTCGAGATGCGCACCCACAAGCGGTTGATCGACATCCTCGACCCGACGCCGAAGACCGTTGACGCGCTGATGCGGATCGATCTGCCGGCCAGCGTCGACGTCAACATCCAGTAGAAGCCCCCAGGAGAACGAACAGAAATGGCTCGTAAAGGAATTCTGGGCACCAAGCTGGGCATGACGCAGGTGTTCGACGAGAACAACAAGGTCGTGCCGGTGACGGTCGTGAAGGCCGGGCCCAACGTCGTCACGCGCATCCGCACCCCGGAGCGCGACGGATACAGCGCCGTGCAGCTCGCCTACGGCGAGATCAGCCCGCGCAAGGTGACCAAGCCGGTGTCCGGCCAGTACGCCGCCGCGGGTGTCAACCCGCGCCGTCACCTCGCCGAGCTGCGTCTCGACAGCGAAGACGCCGCGGCCGCCTACGAGGTCGGCCAGGAGCTGACCGCCGAGATCTTCGCCGACGGCAACTACGTCGACGTGACCGGCACCAGCAAGGGCAAGGGCTTTGCCGGCACCATGAAGCGCCACGGCTTCCGCGGCCAGGGCGCCAGCCACGGTGCCCAGGCGGTGCACCGCCGGCCCGGCTCGATCGGTGGCTGCGCCACCCCGGGCCGCGTGTTCAAGGGCACCCGCATGTCGGGGCGCATGGGTAATGACCGCGTCACGACCCAGAACCTGAAGGTGCACAAGGTCGACGCCGAGAACGGCGTGCTGCTGATCAAGGGCGCCATCCCCGGACGCAACGGTGGACTGGTCGTCGTCCGCACCGCAGTCAAGCGAGGCGAGAAGTAATGACACTCAAGATCGATGTGAACACTCCGGCCGGCAAGAAGGACGGCAGCGTGGAGCTCCCCGGTGAGCTCTTCGACGTCGAGCCGAACGTCGCGCTGATGCACCAGGTGGTCACGGCTCAGCTGGCCGCCGCACGTCAGGGCACGCACTCGACGAAGACCCGCGGTGAGGTCTCCGGCGGCGGCAAGAAGCCGTACCGGCAGAAGGGCACCGGTCGCGCCCGCCAGGGTTCGACCCGCGCCCCCCAGTACACCGGCGGCGGCACCGTGCACGGCCCGAAGCCGCGTGACTACAGCCAGCGCACCCCGAAGAAGATGATCGCGGCCGCGCTTCGCAGCGCGCTGTCGGACCGGGCGCGCAACGACCGGATCCACGCCGTCACCGAGCTGGTGGAGGGGCAGACGCCCTCGACGAAGAGCGCCAAGGCGTTCCTGTCGACCTTGACCGACCGCAGGCAGGTTCTGGTCGTCATCGGCCGCGCCGACGAGACCAGCACGCTGTCGGTGCGCAATCTGCCCGGCGTGCACGTGATCTCGCCCGATCAGCTGAACACCTACGACGTCCTCAAGGCCGACGACGTGGTCTTCAGCGTGGAGGCGCTCAACGCTTACATCGAGGCGAACAACAAGTCGGAGGTGTCTGCCTGATGGCGACCGTGACCGATCCCCGCGACATCATCCTGTCCCCGGTGATCTCGGAGAAGTCCTACGGGCTCATCGAGGACAACGTGTACACGTTCATCGTGGCGCCGGACTCGAACAAGACCCAGATCAAGATCGCGATCGAGAAGATCTTCAAGGTCAAGGTCGAGTCGGTGAACACCGCCAACCGCCAGGGCAAGCGCAAGCGCACCCGCACCGGGTACGGCAAGCGCAAGGACACCAAGCGCGCCATCGTGACGCTGGCCGCGGGTAGCAAGCCCATCGACCTGTTCGGAGCACCGGCCTGACGCCGGGAGGGATAAACAGACATGGCTATTCGTAAGTACAAGCCGACGACCCCCGGTCGCCGCGGTGCCAGCGTCTCCGATTTCGCCGAGATCACTCGCGATCATCCGGAGAAGTCGCTGGTGCGCCCGCTGCACGGCAAGGGCGGTCGCAACGCGCACGGCCGCATCACCACCCGGCACAAGGGTGGCGGTCACAAGCGGGCCTACCGGGTGATCGACTTCCGTCGCCACGACAAGGACGGTGTCAACGCCAAGGTCGCTCACATCGAGTACGACCCGAACCGCACCGCGAACATCGCACTGCTGCACTACCTGGACGGCGAGAAGCGCTACATCATCGCGCCGTACGGCATCAAGCAGGGTGACACCATCGAGTCGGGCGCCAATGCCGACATCAAGCCCGGCAACAACCTGCCGCTGCGCAACATCCCGGCCGGCACGGTGATCCATGCGGTCGAGCTGCGGCCCGGCGGTGGCGCCAAGATGGCCCGCTCGGCCGGCGCCAGCATCCAGCTGCTCGGCAAGGAGGGCAGCTACGCCTCGCTGCGTATGCCCAGCGGTGAGATCCGCCGCGTCGACGTGCGCTGCCGCGCCACCGTGGGTGAGGTTGGCAACGCGGAGCAGGCGAACATCAACTGGGGCAAGGCCGGCCGCATGCGGTGGAAGGGCAAGCGCCCCACGGTCCGTGGTGTCGTCATGAACCCGGTCGACCACCCGCACGGTGGTGGCGAGGGCAAGACCTCCGGCGGCCGCCACCCGGTCAGCCCGTGGGGTAAGCCCGAGGGCCGCACCCGCAAGCCCAACAAGCCGAGCGACAAGCTCATCGTCCGACGCCGGCGCACCGGCAAGAAGCGCTAGGCCGGGAAGGAAACCGAGAGCGATGCCACGCAGCCTGAAGAAGGGCCCGTTCGTCGACGACCATCTGCTGAAGAAGGTCGACGTGCAGAACGAGAAGAACACCAAGCAGGTCATCAAGACCTGGTCCCGTCGGTCGACCATCATCCCTGACTTCATCGGGCACACCTTCGCCGTCCACGACGGTCGCAAGCACGTCCCGGTTTTCGTCACCGAGGCGATGGTCGGGCACAAGCTCGGCGAGTTCGCCCCGACGCGGACCTTCAAGGGTCACATCAAGGACGACCGGAAGTCGAAGAGGCGCTAGGAATGACGACAGCCATCGAATATCCGTCCGCGACCGCCAAAGCGCGGTTCGTGCGCGTGTCCGCCACCAAGGCGCGCCGCGTCATCGACCTGGTCCGCGGCAAGAGCGTCGAGGAAGCCCTCGACATCCTGCGGTGGGCGCCGCAGTCCGCGAGCGAGCCGGTCGCCAAGGTGATCGCCAGCGCCGCGGCCAACGCGCAGAACAACGACGGCCTGGACCCCACGACGCTCGTCGTCGCCACGATCCACGCCGACGAGGGCCCGACGGCCAAGCGCATCCGGCCGCGTGCCCAGGGGCGTGCGTACCGAATCCGCAAGCGCACCAGCCACATCACGGTGATCGTCGAGAGCCGTCCGCCCAAGCAGGCCGGCAAGCAGGGCGCCTCGGCCAGTGCCTCGCGCGCCCGCCGCGCCCAGGCCAGCAAGGCGGCCTCCAGCAAGGCAGCACCGAAGGCCGAGACGAAGACCACAGATGCTTCGAGCGAAGCGAAGGAGGGCTCGGAGTAGTGGGCCAGAAGATCAATCCGCACGGCTTCCGCCTCGGTATCACCACCGACTGGAAGTCGCGCTGGTACGCAGACAAGCAGTACGCCGACTACATCAAGGAAGATGTGGCGATCCGCAAGCTGCTGGCCACCGGCCTGGAGCGGGCCGGCATCGCCGACGTGGAGATCGAGCGGACCCGTGACCGGGTGCGTGTCGACATCCACACCGCGCGTCCGGGCATCGTGATCGGCCGTCGCGGCACCGAGGCCGACCGTATCCGCGCCGACCTGGAGAAGCTGACCGGCAAGCAGGTTCAGCTCAACATCCTCGAGGTCAAGAACCCCGAGAGCCAGGCGCAGCTGGTGGCCCAGGGCGTTGCCGAGCAGTTGAGCAACCGCGTGGCGTTCCGCCGTGCGATGCGCAAGGCCATCCAGTCGGCGATGCGCCAGCCCAACGTCAAGGGCATCCGCGTGCAGTGCTCGGGTCGCCTCGGCGGCGCCGAGATGAGCCGCTCGGAGTTCTACCGCGAGGGTCGGGTGCCGCTGCACACGCTGCGCGCCGACATCGACTACGGCCTCTACGAGGCCAAGACCACCTTCGGCCGCATCGGTGTGAAGGTGTGGATCTACAAGGGCGACATCGTCGGCGGCAAGCGCGAGCTGACCGCCGCCGCACCTGCCGCGGACCGTCCGCGCCGGGAGCGTCCCGCCGGCCGTCCGCGCCGCAGTGGCGCGTCGGGCACGACGGCGACGAGCACCGACGCCGGCCGCGCCGCATCGGGTGAAGCCCCCGCCACCCCCGAGGCCGCGGCCACCGAAGCGCCGGCAGCCGAGGCCACGACGCAGAATTCAGGGAGCTGAGCATGCTTATCCCTCGTAAGGTCAAGCACCGCAAGCAACATCATCCGCGCCAGCGGGGCATCGCCAGCGGCGGCACCTCGGTCAGCTTCGGTGACTACGGCATCCAGGCTCTGGAGCACGCCTACATCACCAACCGGCAGATCGAGTCCGCGCGTATCGCGATCAACCGGCACATCAAGCGTGGCGGCAAGGTGTGGATCAACATCTTCCCGGACCGCCCGCTGACCAAGAAGCCGGCCGAAACCCGGATGGGCTCCGGCAAGGGCTCGCCGGAATGGTGGGTCGCCAACGTCAAGCCCGGGCGCGTGCTGTTCGAGCTGAGTTACCCCAATGAGCAGATCGCCCGCGAGGCGCTGACCCGCGCGATCCACAAGTTGCCGATCAAGGCACGCATCGTCACCAGAGAGGAGCAGTTCTGATGGCAGTCGGAACCACGCCCGGCGAACTGCGCGAGCTGAGCGACGACGAACTGACCGACAAGCTGCGGGAATCCAAGGAAGAGCTGTTCAACCTGCGCTTCCAGATGGCCACCGGTCAGCTTGCCAACAACCGCAGGTTGCGCACGGTCCGTCAGGAGATCGCGCGCGTCTACACCATTCTGCGCGAACGTGAATTGGGTCTGGCCGCCGGACCCGGAGGTGAGGACTCGTAATGGCTGAAACGAAGGGGCCCGCGAAGACCCCGCGCACCGAGAAGCCGCGTGGTCGGCGCAAGACCGCCATCGGCTACGTGGTCAGCGACAAGATGCAGAAGACCATCGTGGTCGAGCTGGAGTCGCGGAAGAGCCACCCGCTGTACGGCAAGATCATCCGGACCACCACGAAGGTCAAGGCCCACGACGAGAACGGTGACGCCGGCGTCGGCGACCGCGTCTCGTTGATGGAGACCCGGCCCACCTCGGCCACCAAGCGTTGGCGCCTGGTGCAGATCCTCGAGAAGGCCAAGTAGGTCCGAGGTAGGTCCGAGCGTATCCGACGCTCACCGCGCAGCCCCCGCACGCCTGATGGCGGCGGGGGCTTCTGCGTGCGCGCACGACCCTGACGACTGCGTCACGATCGTGGTATTCGGATTTGCGTGGGCATCATTGGCATTACGCTGACCTGCGATGAGGGGGAACGTCGGCACAGCAATGCGATTGCTCGCCGCGGTGACGCTGACAGCGTTGCTGATCTCGCCGGTGGCTATGAGCCAGCCGCCCTCCGACGGCGGGGTGGCCGCAGCACCCACCTTGCCCCTCGTGCAGCTCGGAGCACCCGCTGATCTGGCGTTTTACGGTATCCAGGGCACCGAAACCCTGACCATTCCGGTGCCGTCGGGGCTCGCACCGGTCGCGCTGGACGTGACCACGCAACTACCTGTGAATGTGCAGAGCGCGACCGTGACCGTCATGCAGGAGGACCGCACCCTCTCCCGCGTCGACATCCCGCCGGGCGAGCGTGTGTCCGTGTCGATTCCGCTCGCCGGCGCCGAGATCGTCGGCAACGCCGTCACCGTCATCCTGCGCAGCTACCTGCTGCCGGTGCCGGGGTACTGCCTGGATCCGACGAACCCGCTGCGGTTCTCCGACGGAGCCGTCGCCTTCGCCGGGGTGGAGATCGCACCCACGGTGGTGGCCGACTTCCTGCCGCCGGTGTTGCGCCAGCTGACGATCTTCGTCAGTGGCGAACCGTCGCAGGCGGAATCGGATGCCACGGTGCGACTCGCCACTGCCGTCGCCGCACAGTTCGGATCACAGGCGCCCGACATCATCGTCGCGCCCCTGCCCGACCGGCAGAGCTCGCCGCCGGGGCCGTCCGCGCCGCTGCAACGCCAGATCCTGATCAGGGAGGGACCCGACGTCGGGGTGTTCCTGGTGCCCACCGACGGGGTGCCCGCGCTGATCATCGAGGGTCCGCCGGACGCGCTGGCCAACCAGAGCCGGCTGCTGGCCAGCGACGTCAACCGGCTGGCGCTGGCGTCCAAAGCGGTGGCGGGCCCGTTGAGATCGACGCCGCAGCTACCCGGCGACCAGACCACCCTGCGGCGGCTCGGGCAGCCGGGCGTCAACGCGGTGGCGCTGTCACCCCAGGTGAACATCGGCCTGGACCAGACCCGCCTGGGCAGGTCGGCGCACGGCCTCAGGGTGCACCTGCAGGGCTCGTACACACCGCTGCCCGAATCGATCGGCGGTCAGCTGGTCGCCTCCATCGCCGGGGAGACGATCGACCGCTGGCCCGCCGACCCGTCCGGCGCGATCGACCGCTGGGTCGACGTGCCCGACCGTCTGCTGCAGCGCTACACCAATCTCGGGTTGCGCCTGGACATCAGCGGGGATACCGGTCGCTGCGGTGAGTTCCAGCCGCTCACGCTGACCATCGACGGGGAGAGCCCGGTGCTGAGCAGCCCCGCCGACCCCCCGGTGCCCGGCGGCTTCCAGTCGATGCCGCAGTCGCTGATGCCGCGCACCGTGGTCGGCCTCGGCGGGGGCTTCGACGACCTGCGCCGCGCCACCGACATCATGGTCGGGCTGCAGCGGCTGTCGGCGCTGCCGATCGACACCAGCGTCATGCCGCTCGCCGATGCGGTCGCCGATTCGGCGCCGGCGGTGTTGGTCAGCGCCGAACGCTGGACCGACGACACCATCACGCTGCCGATCGAGCCGGGCGCCGACGGTGAGCTGACCGTGCAGCGCGCCGGCGAACCGGGGGAGACCACCACGCTGACGCTGGACCCGGCGCTGCGGTTCGGTTCGTTGCAGACGGTGTACGACGACGGGCGCAGCATGCTGGTCGCCACATCGAACGACGCCCCCGAGCAGGTCGACGCGCTGCTGAGCTGGCTCGGTGAGAACGTCCAGCGCTGGTCGAGCCTGGACGGGACAGCGGTGATCGCCACCGCCGACCGTCAACCCGTGGTGTACGGCGCCACCCAGTCCGAGGAGCAGGACGCCGACGAGTCATCGGCACCCAACGCGGGCCTGCCGTGGTGGGCGTGGGCGGCGATCGCGCTCGCTGCGGTGTCGGTCGTGCTGGCGGTGGCGGTGATCGTGGCGCGCGCACGACGGAAGTCGCCGACGTCATGACCGCCGGCCCGGCCACTGTCGAGGACGGCGGCGCGGCCGATGCCTCGTTTGCGCAGCGGTACTACGATCTGCACCCGGTCTACCGGCTGGTGCTGCGCTGGGGGTTCATCATCGCGGCGACCGCGGTGGCGTTCCACCAGAGCCTGCTGAGCCTGATCGAGGTGACCCGGAACGGCAGCCTGGGCGGCTACGTGTGGACCGTGCTGGCCGCGGCGATCCTGGTGGCGTTCGCCGTCGCGCGCCGCAGGCGGACCGAGCTGCCCATCCACGACCGTCAGACCGACATCATCGTCGGCCTGATGGCGATGGGGGTGGGAATCCTGATCCAGTGGGTGCTGCTGCCGCGGTACGACCTGTACTTCCTGCTGCTGAGACTCGACCTGGTCGCGATGTGGTTGTTCGTGACGTCGTCGGCGGTGTTGCTGTTCGGCCTGCGCCCGGTCATCCGGTTCGCGTGGGTGTGGGGCATGCTCCTGATGGTTTTCCCGCTGCCCTACTACCTGGCCGTGCTGACCTTCGGTGGCGGCAAGACCAGTGCGGGCGCGGCAACGCTGCTGATCTCCGGGGTAGGCGCCGGCATCGCGATGGGAACAACGTACCGCCGCGGGTTCGTCGCCTCCGTCGCCGCGTGGGTGATCGGATTCGCCCTGCTCGCCGTGATCACGATCTTCCTGCACGAGGCCCCGCTGCTGGTGTACCAGCAGGTGCCTGCGCTGGCCGCCCTGTGCGTGGTGGGAGCCGCGGGGTATCTCCTCGCCCGCCGGGGCCAGCCCAAGAGGGTGCTCGAACGTAAGGTCGAACCCATTGCCGCCAAACAGGTGTGGGCCGGTCTCCCGTTGGTCCTGGTGTGCACTCTCGCCCTTGCACAGTTCCAGCTCCCCAACACCGGCGCCGAAGCTCCCGCCCCGCGGTCGAGCCCGTACCCGCTGCGGCAGGGGATGCCGATGGTGGCGCCGCCGGGGTGGACCACCCAGGGCACCCTGAAGTTCCCCGTCTCCCGGATGTTCGGCCCCGGCGCCGTGCTGGTGCGCCAGCAGATCACCGCCGACGTCGGTGACCCCCGCTGGGACAAGTTCTCCCGGCCCCGCACCCTCGTCGTGGACAGCACGGTCAGTACGCGACCTTATGCATTTCGCACCTTCCCCACGCGTGTGCTCTACGGCCTCACGTCTGCCCGGATCAGCGAACCGGATGACGTCCAGCTCAGCGAGGACGTGCAGGGCCGGCTGATCTCCGTGGTCGACGACGATCTGCTGGTGACCTGGAACTCGCTCGAGTTGGTCTGGGGTGACGACGAACTCGCCCAGCGTGTGACGGTGTTCGCGGTCGACAACCACGAACTCGGCGCGCCGTTTCCCGAACCGACGCAGAGCTTGCTGCCCTCTATCTCGACGCTGCTGACGCTGCTGTTCCGCGGCAACGACGTGCTGTTCCAGGAGGACCCCACCTGGAAGGACGCCGCCTTGCTGACGACGTTCGGTCGGGCGTTGGTCGCCGCGCAGACGGGTTCATCGGCGTGAGCGCGCCGACCGAGGATCCCGACGCCGACGACCTGACACCGGCACAGCGCCATGCGCTGCACCGGGCCATCGACGGGCTGCGTGAGGACGACCCGCTGCGCTCGGCGTCGGTGGCGGTGGTGGGCTGGCAGCGGGCGCTGCTGTGGTCGGCGCTGCTCATCACGATCCTCTGCGCGGTGCGGTGGCCGATGGCCACCGCGGTGGTGCTGGTCGGGGTGAGCACCGTCGCGTACCTGCTGACGATGACCGACCGGGTCCTGATCTTCCGGCAGGGCCTGCGCTCGCGGCCCATCGGCATCTCCGACGAGGCGGCCCGGGCAATCCCCGACGAGGATCTGCCGCGGTACACCATTCTGGTTCCCGCCTACAACGAGCCCGAAGTGGTGGGTGACCTCATCGGGGCGATGGCCACCCTGGAATACCCCCGGGACAAGCTGCAGGTGCTGCTGCTGCTCGAAGCCGACGACGACGTCACCATCGCCGCGGCCCGCGACTGCGCGGAGTCCGACGCGATCACCCTGTGTCTGGTCCCGCCGGCGCACCCGCGCACCAAACCCAAGGCGTGCAACTATGGTCTGCATTTCGCGACCGGTGAGATCATCACAATCTACGACGCCGAGGATCTGCCGGAACCGCTGCAGTTGCGCCGCGTGGTGGCCGCCTTCCGGTCGTTGCCCGACAACGTGGCATGCGTGCAGGCGAAGCTGGTGTACCACAACGGACATCAGAACATCCTCACCGCGTGGTTCACCGCGGAGTACGGACTCTGGTTCGGGTACCTGCTGCCCGGGATGATGGTGTCGACGTCGCCGATCCCGTTGGGCGGGACGTCGAATCACCTGCGCCGCGACGTCCTCGACGAGATCGGCGCGTGGGATCCGTTCAACGTCACCGAGGACGCCGACCTCGGCCTGCGGATCGCCTCGAGCGGCTACCACACCGCCGTGATCGACTCCTACACGCTCGAGGAGGCCAACAGCGACCCCATCAATTGGGTCCGGCAGCGCTCGCGTTGGTACAAGGGCTACCTGCAGACCTGGCTGGTCCAGATCCGCCGGCCCGTGCGGCTGTACAAGACCGTCGGGTTCCGCAGCTTCCTGCGGTTCAACCTGGTGCTCGGCGGCACCCCGATCGTGTCGGTGCTCAACCTGGTGTTCTGGCTCATCACCGTGCTGTGGTTCCTGGGGCAGCCGAAGGTGGTCGAGGAGGTCTTCCCGCCCTACATCTACTTCCCCGCACTGGTGGCCCTGGTGCTCGGCAACGCCGCGACGATCATGATGAACCTGATCGCGTTGCGGGAGGACGACCGCAGCGATCTGCTGCTCGCCGCCGTCACGGTGCCGATTTTCTGGGTGATGATGAGTGTGGCGGCAGCCAAGGGTCTTTACCAGATGATCCGCAATCCGTCCTACTGGGAGAAGACCTTTCACGGCCTGGCGGACAAACCGCCCGAACATCCGGCCGGCGCTCGAAAAGCCGAGGCGCCGTGACCCGACGGCGCCTGATGGTGGCGTTGTTCTTCGCGGCGCTGGTGCTCTACGGCGCGGTGGGCTACTGGCTGCAGGTGCGCCACGGCTTCATCCTCGGCGACGCACTGTCGCGTGTGATGGCGGCACAGTCGGTGCTGTTCAGCCGGGACCCGCACCTGGCCGCCATCGGTTTCATCTTCACGCCGCTGACCGCGATGGTGCAGATTCCGTTCCTGACATTGAGCCCGATCTGGCCCGACATCGCTGAACGCGCCTTCTCGGGCACGCTGATGTCGGCGCTGTTCATGGCCGGCGCCGTCGTCCAGATCGCCGGAATGGGCCTGGACCGGGGGCTGCCGCGCTGCTACACGCTGGCCATCACCGCGGCATTCGCGCTCAACCCGATGATCGTGTTCTACGGCGCCAACGGGATGAGCGAGGCGCCGTTCATCTTCTTCATGTCGTGGGCGGTCCGCAGGCTGATCATGTGGGTGGTCGACGACGATGTGCACCACCTCGTGACCGCGGGCGGTATCGCGATGGGGTTGGCCTACCTGACCCGCTACGACGCGGTGGCCTGTATCGCCGCGGCGGGGGTACTGGTCGGCGTCACCACCTACCGGCGCGCCACGCCGTCGCCGCGAATCCGGCGAGCACTGCTCGACGTCGTCCTGGTCAGCGGGCCGGGGCTGGCCACCTTCCTCGGCTGGGCCGCGATCAGCTGGTTGATCACCGGGGAAGCGTTCGCGCAGTTCACCTCTCAGTACGGGAACGCCGCGATCCTGGAGCAGTCCGGGGCAGCTGCCCCCTCGTTCGGCGGCGGGCTGCTGTTCGCACTGGCCTGCATCACGCTGCTGGCACCCACGCTGGTGCCGATCGCCATGTGGGGCGTGGCGCGCCGATGGGACACGCCGAACTGGCAGGTGATGCTGGTGCCGCTGGGCATCTACGGTGCAGCGCTGGCCTTCCAGGCCTACAGCTACGCGTCAGGGTCGACGTTTCCGTTTCTGCGGTTCTACATCATCGCCATACCGCTGACCGCGTGCCTGGCGATACTGGCCGTCCCGGACGGGGTGCTCGTCGCGGCGCGGCGGCGGGGCCGCTACGCGCCGCCGCGCGTCGAGGCGCAGCCCCCTCGGCGTCGCGCGTGGCCGGCGTACGCCCCGGTGGCTCTGCTGTTCGCGGTCACCGTCCCGGTCACGGCGTGGGGGATGGGCATGCCCCGGTACGCGCCCCAGGAGTACGCGCTCGGTGCGGTGCTGTCGCCGGACCCGGACAACGTGACCGAACGCAAGGCCCTCGAACACCGCATCGCCGCCACGTTCTCCACCGAACGCACGATCGCCGACTACCTCGACAGCCTCGACCTGCCCGATTCGTCGGTGATCACCGACACGGTCTACGGATTCGCCGTCGTGGCGGCGTCGGAGGACCCCAACATGTTCGTCATCCCGTCGGACGACGACTTCACCGAACGACTCAACGACCCGGCCGCCGGGGGAATCCGCTACCTGCTGGCGGTGCCCAACGAAGGGCGGGGCGTCTCCGACGCCCTGAACCTGCGCTACCCCACCCTCTACGAGACCGGTGCCGACATCGCCACTCTGGAACTGGAGATCCCCAACGACGGCGACAGTCAGCCCGATTGGCGGCTCTACCGGGTCGACGAACCCGCGGTGGCGGACTAGCGGGGAATCAGCCGACCTCGCCATTCGAGCCGGTGTAGTGTCTGCCGCGAGCAGGGCTGACGCGGCACCACCGACAGGGACGGGGCGTTATGGCGACGGATTTCAACGGCAGGATAGAACTGGACATCCGGGATTCCGAACCGGATTGGGGTCCGTATGCGCCACCCACCGCGCCGCCCGATGCCCCCAACGTGCTGTATCTCGTCTGGGACGACGTCGGTATCGCGACGTGGGACTGCTTCGGTGGGCTGGTCGACATGCCGGCCATGCGCCGCATCGCCGAACGCGGAGTCCGGCTTTCGCAGTTCCACACCACCGCCCTGTGCTCACCCACGCGTGCCTCACTGCTGACGGGACGCAACGCCACCACGGTCGGCATGGCGATCGTCGAAGAGTTCACCGAGGGTTTCCCCGGCATCAACGGCCGCATTCCTCCTGACACCGCACTGATCTCGGAGGTGCTCGCCGAACGCGGATACAGCACGTCCTGTGTCGGAAAATGGCATCTGACGCCTCTGGAAGAGTCCAATCTCGCTGCCACCCGCCGGCACTGGCCGCTCTCCCGCGGCTTCGACCGGTTCTACGGGTTCATGGGCGGCGAGACCGACCAGTGGTACCCGGAGCTGATCTACGACGGCCATCCGGTCGAGGCGCCCGCCACGCCGGAGGAGGGCTACCACTTCTCCAAGGACATGGCCGACCGGACCATCGAATTCATCCGCGATTCGACGATGATCGCACCGGACAAACCCTGGTTCTCCTACGTCTGCCCGGGCGCCGGACATGCGCCCCACCATGTGTTCACCGAATGGGCGGACCGCTACGCCGGCACCTTCGACATGGGTTACGAGCGGTACCGAGAGATCGTGCTGGAGAACCAGAAGCGGCTCGGCATCGTCGCGCCGGACACCGAGCTCTCCCCGGTCAACCCGTACAGCGATGTCACCGGCCCCGACGGTCAGCCCTGGCCGGAGCAGGACACGGTGCGTCCGTGGGATGAGCTCGGCGAGGAGGAGAAGAAGCTGTTCGCCCGCATGGCCGAGGTGTTCGCCGGTTTCCTGTCCTACACCGATGCGCAGATCGGCCGCATCCTGGACTATCTCGAGGAGTCCGGCCAGCTCGACAACACCATCATCGTCGTCATCAGTGACAACGGCGCCAGTGGCGAGGGCGGGCCCAACGGGTCGGTCAACGAGGGCAAGTTCTTCAACGGTTACATCGACACCGTGGAAGACAGCATGCGCTTCTTCGACGAACTCGGCGGCCCCACGACCTACGGTCATTACCCGATCGGTTGGGCGATGGCGTTCAACACCCCCTACAAGCTGTACAAGCGCTACGCCTCGCACGAGGGCGGGATCGCCGACGCCGCGATCATCTCCTGGCCCGCAGGTATTTCCGCGCACGGGGAGATCCGCGACAACTACGTCAACGTCTGCGACATCACCCCGACGGTGTACGACCTGCTCGGCATCGTGGCGCCGGCCACCGTGAAAGGCATTCCGCAGAAACCGCTGGACGGCGTCAGCTTCAAAGTGGCTCTGGCTGATCCGGACGCCCCCACGGGCAAGGAGACGCAGTTCTACACGATGCTGGGCACCAGGGGCATCTGGCACCGGGGCTGGTTCGCCAGCGCCGTGCACCCCGCGGCACCGTCGGGGTGGTCGCATTTCGACCAGGACCGTTGGGAGCTCTTCCATCTCGACGTCGACCGCAGCCAGTGCCACGACCTGGCCGCCGAACA
>MDTD01136280.1_pt1 | contig 15908 bp, 13 predicted proteins | sample 811221 | NCBI WGS metagenome assembly MDTD01 (sample SAMN05326646, study PRJNA326480) | marine metagenome | isolation source: seawater | place: Pacific Ocean: South West | collected 2011
AAATAATAGAAATATAAATATTTTTTTTATCAATCTATACTACCAACTGAAAATAAAAACATTCTTTTAATATCATATTCTTCATCAAGTATTGGGAAACCCCATGAAAATCCTATAGGACCAATTGGAGAATAGTATCTTATTCCAAAGCCTGCAGAAGATCTTAAATTGTTATCACTAAATGTTGGATCTGTCTTATTATCCCATAACAAGCCATAATCATTAAAAATATTAATATAAAAAGGAAAATTAGAATCTTTAGTGATTTCTCTAGAATAGTCTAATTTTGAAACAATGATATTATTACCGCCTATATATGATGAAGGTGAGTTTCTTGGGCCAGCTCCATAATTATCAAAACCTCTAAGCCACTTACCTCCAAGTGCAAATTTATCATCTGTTAGAATATCATTACTATTTAATGAAAATATATTACCTATTTGAGACTGTACTGAGAAAATATTTCTATTTATTTTTTTATAATTTTTATAGGTAAGAATATTTTTTATATATCCATTATATGAACTAGTTGGAGTTTCTAATAAATTATTAAAACTTATTTGAATTCCATTTTTTGGCATAAAGTAAGAATTAAGAGTACTATAATTTAAATAATTAGTTAAAAGAAAACTTACATTCTCACCAGAAGATTTGGCAATAGAATTGTCTACTTTATCTATATTTGTCACCTTATAATCTTTAATTAAATATTCTAAATCAATTGCATGTCTTATTTTTTTGTTCAATTTATAAGAAACACCTATACCTGAAGAGAATGAATTTAAGTTATATGAAGCAACTCTTGAAAAATCTTGCTCTTTATAATTTACTTTATAGCTTAAGTTTAAATCATTTATATAAGACGATCTGTTAGATGTCTCAAATGTAAGCTCGGTTTTATCTTCAGATGTATTGACTAAAGCATTCAATGATCTGCCAGTACCATAAAAATTTCTTTCACTTAAGCCCGCTAATACAGAGAATCCGTCTAAAGTACCAACAGAAACACCTGCGTTGACAGTCCCAGTTTGCTTTTCCTTAACTTTTATATTTATATTCACCATATTGTTATCGGTTTCTTTTTGAGTGACCTCAACAGTTTCAAATAAGTTCAATGATTTTAATTTTTTTGAAATAATTTGAGTTTGATTTTTAAAAACAGGATCACCCTCAGAAATATTTAATTCTCTACGAATAACATTATCGTAAGTCCTAGAATTACCAAAAATATTTATTTGATTAGCATATTTTGGCTCTATTGATTTAATCTCAAATAAAATATCAATATTGGTGTCATTAATACTTTGAAAAGAACTAATTTCAAAAAATTCAATATTTTTATCTAATACTTCAGATGTTATTTTTTGTTCTAATCTATCAATTAATTCAATAGAAAAATTATCGTTTTTTTTAAATGATTCAGTTATTAATTTTTCTATATTTTTCTCGGTTGTATTATCTATAATATTATCATCATCGCTAATTTTGATACTAGAAAATTTGTAAATATTACCTTCAGTTATCTCAAAATAAACATTTACACGATTGTTTTTTAGATATTCAATTTTATATTCAATATTCACATTTATATATCCATAATTTTTGTAAAGATTAGATAAGATCCTTGCATCATTTTCTATTGCAATTTTTTTAAAATTATTGTTTGCAAAAATATTTAATAAGTTTTTAGTTTTAGATTTAATTGAATCTCTTAATACCTCGGTATCAATTGAGTTATTGCCAATAAAATTTATTTTATTTATTTTAGTTATTTTTCCTTCATCGATTACAAATGTTAAATCTGTGGTATTAGTTTCAGTATTTTTATTGTCATAATAAGATATTTCAACATTTCCATAACCAAATGATTCATATATTTTTACAACTTCAAGTATGTAATTATTTATAATTAAAGGATTCAGATTAATTAATTGAAGTTCGTTTGCAATTATTTTTAATTCTTCATCATCTAATCTTTCATTATTATCAAAATATAATTTATTAATATTAGGATATTCAAAAATTGTAATGATGTATTTATTATCTACTATATTGACAGTTACATTTTCAAATTTATTTGATTTGTTTAATGTTTTAATAACATAATTTGAGTATTCAACACTTATTTCCTCCGGCTTCTTATCTAACAAAGATAAAATTACATTCTTATCCGTAAATATGTTGCCTCTAATTTCAATGTCAGGCACATTAGACACAGCAATTTTTGAAAAAAAAAGTAATGCTAAAACACTAATAAATATTTTTAAAATATATTTTGATCTTATTTTCAATTTTTTCATGATAATCTACTACTTCTTTAAGGGTGTTTAAAGGAGATTTCAAATTTAAAGATACAATTTTTTTGATTATTTTATAAATATCAGTGTATTTTATTAACCTTTTTTTAAATAATTCGACTGCAAATTCATTACCAACATTAAATTTAATTAAATTAGATGGATCTTCTTTATTAATATTACAGAAATAATTATAAACTGGAAAAATATCTTTGTTAATTTTGTTAAAGGTAAATTTTGAGTAATTTTCATAATATAAATTACTATTATTTATCATAATTTTATTATTAAATTTATCATTTAAGAAATTTAATATAGGAATAGACATATCGTTTTTAAATAAGTTCATTTGAGATACAAAATTATTATTTTCAATTATTGAATGAATAATGGCTTCAGGATGAATCAATATTTTTATTTTATTAAACGGAATATCAAATAGATAGTGTGTCTCAATTACTTCCAAACATTTATTAACTAAAGTAGCTGAATCAATACTATTTTTATATCCCATTTTCCATTTAGGATGTTTTATTGCATCTTCGAATGTTACTTTATCAAGAGTACTAAACTTTTTATTATAAAATGGACCTCCAGATGCAGTAATAATTACACTTTTAATATGTTTTTGACATGTATGTTTTTTTATACTTTCAAATAATGAAAAATGTTCAGAATCTAATGGAAAAATATTTGTTCTTTTAAAATATTTATTTTTTTTAAACAAGTGTCCAGCAGATACTATAGCTTCTTTGCTAACAATTCCTAAAGATTTAGTATTATCTATAATTTCTTCTAGAAAATGTAATGATTTATAACCTGAAATTGCAAGTAATGATAAATCTGATTTTGATGTTAATAAATATTGAGATAATTCTTTAGAATTAAGTATTTTTGTTTTCTTTCTATTTATTAGAAGTTTTAATTTTTTTGAACTTTCAAAATTATTCAAAAAAACATATTTAGGTTTATGTTTAATAATTTGTTGATATAAGATTTTGTGACTTTTGTTAGCTGTTAGAAGATTTACTGTTAGTGTCGGAAAATTTTTTTCTATTAACTTAAGAGTTTTTTTGCCAATAACTCCTGTGCTTCCAAATAAATTTAATTTCATAAGTAGTTATAAAAAATTGAGAATAAAATTATATTTAATATGAAACTATCAAATCTATCAAAAAAACCTCCATGACCAGGCAAGTAACTACTTGAATTTTTCAAATTATTTATTCTTTTAAACAAAGACTCAATAATATCTCCTAAAAAGGAAAAAATAATAATAAATAAGATAAATATAAAAATTTTCGTATTAAAAGTAATATCAAAAAAGTAAATATAAATGCATGATGAAAATAATGATAAAAAAAATCCAATCAATAATCCTTCAAAAGTTTTTCTAGGGCTGACATATTTAAATATTTTATTTTTTCCAAATAAACTACCACCTATATAAGAAAAAATATCAAATGTTATTATGCAAAGAGTCATCATGTTAAATACTATAATTGTAATTTCATTAAAATCAATTTTGAGAAGAAAAAAAAAGGATGCAAATAAATATGATAATATAATTACCTTGTAAGATTTAAAATTGATAAGAATTTCTAGTGTTATAAAAAAATATATTATTGTTATAAAATAAAATAAATAATTATAATTTTGTAAAGATAAGTAAAAATATAATATTAATAATATTAATGATATAAATGATCTATTTATTAAATTTTTATAATCCATATTTTCTATCAATATTGTTATAATTTTTAATTATATTCTCGTATTCAATAGTAGTAAAATTTGGCCAAAGAGTCTTGGTAAAAAAAAGCTCCGTGTAAGTAAGATTAAACATAATAAAATTACTTAATCTCTGATAACCGCCAGTGCGTATCAAAATTTCTGGATCAGGAATATTTCCTAAGTAAAATAATTTTTTAATTTCATTTTCATTTCTTATATCAAAGGAATGAATATTTTCCTGAAATTTTTTTAAAACTTCTTTAATTTCATCTTTAAAGCCATAATTAAAAGCTAAATTCAAATGTAATGCATTATTATTAATTGTTAATTTTTCAGCTTCATCAAAAATATCATTTATCTTGTTTGGAATATTAACTCTAGAACCAAATATATTTATTTTTATATTATTTTTTTTTATGATTTTATCTAAAAGTGATGCAAAATTACCATAAATAATTTCATAAATCATATTTATACTTGGTCTGTTAAAATTCTCTGAGGATAAAGTATATAAAGTTAAATGAGACAAATTTATTTTTAAAGAATGACTCACAATATTTTTTATATTTTCAAAACCCTCCTTATAACCTTTTATGTTTGATAGATTATTCTGGATTGCCCATCTTTTATTACCGTCAAGAATTATAGCTACGTGACTTAAATTATTATTAGTCACTATTATACTTTCAGTATATCACTTTTTTTTAATTCTAATAATTTTTCAATTTTTTCAATATTTTGATCAGTTATTTTTTGTATTTCATCAATATTTTTCTTCAATTCATCTTCTGATAAATTTAAATCTTTTTTTTCTTTCTTTTTAATTTCTATATATTCTCTTCTAATATTCCTTATTGCAACTTTAGAATTTTCAGCATACTCAGCTGCAATTTTTGTAAGATCCATTCTTCTTTCTTCACTAAGTTTAGGAATAGGAAGTCTAATTAGTTGACCATCTATTTGTGGATTTAAACCAAGATTACTCTCATTTATTGCATTTTCTAATGATTTTAAATTAGAAGAATCCCAGACCTGTATTGTAATTGTATTTGAGTCTGGAATTGATATATTTCCAATTTGATTTACTGGAGTTTTACTTCCGTATGCATCGACCTGTATGTTATCTAACATATTTGGATTAGCTCTTGAAGTTCTTAGAGAATTTAATTCTTTTTCAAAATGTGAAATTGTTGATTCCATTTTCTCTTCTAATTTATACATAATTAACTTATCTTACTATATGCTCCTTTTTGATTCAAAACATTAACTAATGAATCTTCTTTAAAAATATTTGTTATAAAAATTGGAATATTAGTCTCTTTTGCTAAACTAATAGCAGTTAAATCCATGACTTTTAAACTCTTACTAATCACATCATTGTAACTGATTTTCTTTATTAATTTAGCTTTTTTATTTTTATTTGGATCACTATCGTAGATGCCATTGACCTTAGTTGCTTTAATTATGAAGTTACAATCCAGTTCAGAAGCTCTTAATGACGCTGCTGTATCAGTAGAAAAGAATGGATTGCCAGTGCCGGCAGCAAAGATTACTATTCTATTCTTTTCTAAGTGCCTTACCGCTCTTCTCCTGATATAAGGTTCTGCAATTTGTGACATAGAAATAGCTGATTGAACTCTCGTAGGCACTTTTATTTTTTCAAGACTACTTTGTAAAGATAAGGCATTCATTACTGTTGCTAGCATACCCATATAATCAGAAGTGGATCTGTCAATACCTTCTGAAGCACCTTTAATGCCTCTAAAAATATTACCACCACCTATAATTAGACAAATCTGATATTTTTTTTTATAAACTTTTTTAATTTCATTAGATATTTTGTTAATCGTTGAAACATCTATTCCATAATTGGAACTTCCCATCAGTGACTCACCTGAAATTTTTATAAGTATTCTTTTAATCATTGATTTATAATGTAATTATTCTAAATGATATTATCTTGAATTGGTAATCATTAGAAAATTCTTGAATTATTGATTTAACACTTCTGTCTTGATCAAGAATGTAATTTTGATTAAACAAAGTAACTTCTGAGTAATATTTTTTCATTTTTCCTTCTAATATTTTATCTGCAATATTTGAAGGCTTTCCAGAATTTAATATCATCTCTTTCTGAATATTTTTTTCATTAGAAATAAGTGTTTCATCAAGGTCATCAATATCTAAAGAATCAGGTTTCATAGCAGCTATATGCATACATAGATTTTTTGCAAGAGTCTTAATTTTATCATCATTTTTTTTAGTTTCATAAGTTATTAATGAGATAATTTTTCCAATATTTTTGTTATAGCTATTATGAATATAATATGAGAGTTCAGAGTCTTTATGTTTAAGAATAATTAATTCATTTAAAATTAGATTCTCTCCTATTTTTGCAATCATTGAGTTAAAATAATCTAATACACTAGTCCCATTGTGATTTAATTTTAAAAAGTCATCTTTAGATAAATTTGTATCATTATTTTCTAAAACAATTTTTCCTAGTTCATCAAGAAAATTTAAAAACGTATCACTTTTTGCTGCAAAGTCTGTTTCACTATTAACCTTTATTAAAACTGAAAATTCATTTTTTGAGTATATTCCTACAGCTCCCTCATTTGCTTCTCTATCTGTTTTTTTAGATGCTTTTGCTAAACCTTTTTTTCTTAAAAATTCTATTGATTTATCAATATTATTTTGGTTTTCTACAAGTGCATTTTTACAATCAAGAAAACCAGCTCCGGTTTTTATTCTTAAATCTTTTATTAATTGTGTGATATTTGACATTAAGTTACCTTTTCTGTTATCTCTTTAGTTTCTTCTTCGGTATTTTTTACATCTTTATCATCAAAATCTGATGCATCCTGTATAGTTTCCATAAAGTATTTTTTGTATAAGTTTATAGATCGTAAAGCATCATCATTTCCAGGTATTACATAATCAATCAATTCAGGATCTGCATTAGTATCTACAATTCCAACAACAGGTATATTTAATTTTTTTGCTTCTAAAACAGCTATTTTATCTTTTAAAACATCAAATATGACAAGAAGATCAGGTTTTCCATTTAACTTTCTAATACCACCTATATTAAGATCTAGTTTTTGTTTTTCTCTCGAAATATCTAATAATTCTTTTTTAGATAAATTTTTAGAGGTACTTTCATTACCAAGGAAAGATTCTATTTCCTCTAATCTTTTAATTGAATTTGATATTGTTTTCCAATTAGTTAGAGTTCCTCCGAGCCATCTCTTGTTTACGTAAAAATTATTATTAGTTTCAGCAAGCTCTTTTACTACATCTTCACATTGTTTTTTTGTTCCAACGAAAAGAATTTTTCCAGATTTAGCTATTGTTTCATGAATTTTATTTAATGCAACATTGATTAATTCTGCTGTAATTCTTAAGTCGAAAATATGTATATTATTTCTAACCCCATAGATATATTCTTTCATCTTTGGATTCCACCTTCTAACGTTATGTCCAAAGTGAACACCGCATTCAAGAAGTTCTTCAATTTTAATATCAGGCAAATTCATTTTTTCCTCCGGTTAAACCTCCACAGAAATAAAAACACCGGTTTTTTCTGTGTGCTAGATTAAAAATTTCTATTATTGAAATATAAAATTTTTTCAAGATATTTCTAATGAATAATCCAGTATTTTTGAATTTTTTAACTCATCTAGTACTTTGTAAGATTTTATAGAATATTCATCAAAATTAAAATTTACTAGTTTTTGATCAATGTTTATAAATAAATCTAATTTATCTTTACTGTCATTTTTTCTTTCAAATATTTTATCTTTTATACTTATAATATTATCTACAGATGCATAAAGAGTGAATTTAAATTTATTATCATTAAAGATTTTTTCAAGTAGTGAAATTTTTTTTATTATATATCTTGTATCAGAGTTATTTCTTACTATGTCAATATCGAAAATTAGAATATTGCCTTCTTTTAATATTGGTCTATATTTGTATAAATTTTCACTAAATATAACTAATTCAAACTGATCATTAATTTCAGAAATTGTTATAAAAGCATATTTTTTTCCGTCTTTATTTGACCTCTCTTTAATATCTAATATTGCACCACAAACTTTTGAGCTTGTATTTTCAATTTTATTATTGAAATCTCCAAAATAAGATATCTTTTGCAAATCAAAAAACTTTTTGGGATAATAATTCAAAGGATGATCTGAAAAATAAAATCCAACAACATCAAGTTCATTTGTAAGTATTTCTAAATTACTCCAATCATCAAATTTCTGAATAAACAAATTTCTATCGTTAAAAGATATTTCTCTGTCTTCAAATAACATATCTTGTCTATGTTGTTTCTCATTTCCATAAAGTTCAATAAATTTAGGAACATTATTAAATAATTTTGATCGATTTTTTTCAATACTATCAAAAGCACCTGCCTGAATTAGTTTTTCAAGTTGCCTTTTATTTATCACATCGTTTCTCACTCTATTCATAAAATCTATTATATTTTTAAATTTACCATTCTGATTTCTTTCATCAATTATGCTAGATATGGATTTAATGCCAACACCTTTTATCGCACCCAAACCAAACCTGATTGATTTATTTTCTTCAGTTTCAATTGAGAATAGTGATTGAGAATAATTAATATCTGGTTTTAAAAAAGGTATATTCAATCTTTCAATTTCTTGTTTTAGTAATATTATTTTATCAGTTCTATCTATGGAATAATTTAATGTAGCTGTTATAAATTCATGAGGAAAATTAGCTTTTAAGTAAGCTGTTTGATATGAAATTAAAGCGTAAGCAGCTGCGTGACTTTTATTAAAACCGTAACCAGCAAATTTATCTACCAAATCAAATATTTTTGAGGCCTCTTTTCTGTTTAATTTATTTTCTATTGCACCTTCAATAAATCTAGTTTTTTGCATGTCCATTTCTTTTTGAATTTTTTTTCCCATAGCTCTTCTTAGTAAATCTGCCTCTCCCAATGAGTAATTTGATAAAACTTGTGCTATTTGCATAACTTGTTCTTGATAAACTATAATCCCATATGTCTCCTTCAGGACGTCTTCTAACATTGAATGTATGTAATCAATCTCTTCTCTTCCATGTTTTCTGTTGCAGAAGGATGGAATATTGTCCATTGGACCAGGTCTAAACAAAGCTACCACAGCTATAATTTCCTCAAATCGATCTGGTTGTAATTGACGAAGTACACTTCCCATTCCATTACTTTCTAATTGAAATATTCCAACTGTATTACCTCTGCTTAATTGATCATAAGTTTTATTATCATTTAAAGGAATCATATTAATACAAAAATTCTTTTTGTCTTTTTTTATAAATTTAACACAATCATCAATAATTGATAAAGTTGTTAAGCCTAAAAAATCAAATTTAATTAGCCCTGCCTCCTCAACATATTTCATAGAAAATTGTGTAGCATTCGTATTTGTATTTTGATCTTTATATAGAGGAACTACTTTAGATAACTTCTCATGACCAATAACAACACCTGCTGCATGGGTTGAAGCGTGTCTGTGAGAACCTTCTATTTTAAGACTTATATCAATTATGTTTGAAATTCTTTCATCATTACTAATTCTTTCTTGCAAACCTCTTTCTGATTTAATTGACTCACTTAAACTTAGAGGATTTGAAGGATTAAAAGGTATTAGCTTAGCAAATGAATCTACTTCACCATAAGGTACTTCTAGTACTCGACCTATATCTCTCACTGCAGCTCGAGAAGCAAGTGTTCCAAATGTAATTATGTGAGCAACACATTCACTTCCATATTTCTTATTAACATATTCAATTACCTCATCTCTTCTAGTTTGACAAAAGTCTATGTCAAAATCTGGCATGGAAACTCTCTCTGGATTTAAAAATCTTTCAAATAATAGATTATACTCCAATGGATCTAGATCGGTTATTCCTAAGCACCAGGCAACCAAACTACCGGCACCTGATCCTCTTCCTGGACCAACTGGAATATCTTTTGATTTAGCCCAATTTACAAAATCAGCAACTATTAGGAAATATCCTGCAAATCCCATTCTTATTATTATTTGATTCTCATAATCAAGTCTGTCTATATATGTCTTTGAATTTTGAATTTTCATTTCTGAAATTTTTTTTTCAAGACCTTTTTCTGAAATTTTTATCAAAAAATCATCAGTTGATAAATTTAAATCATTTTTAAATTCAGGTAACTTAGGTTTTGTTGTTTCTGGAAAATAGCTACATGATAAAGAAACATTTAAGTTATTTTGAATTATTTCTGGAACATCTTCAAAATTTAATCTCATTTCATCACTTGACTTGAAGTAAATATTTTCATTTGAAGTATTTCTTTGAGAATTATTTATTGTTGATTTTTGAGCAATGCAAAGCAAAGCATCATGCGCAGCAAAATCTTCTTTGTTGGCATATTTTACATTGTTTGACCCAATGAGGGGAATATCAAATTCATTTGATAAGTTAATAAATTCCTTTTCAAACATATCAATATTTTGATCACCAATTCTTTGAATTTCAAAAAGAAAATTTTCTTTATAGGTTTCTTTGAAATTTTTGATTAATTCAATAACATCTTTTTTTCTATTTTCTTTATTCAATAACAGTAAAGGATTAAACTCACCTCCAACATAGCAAAATAACCCTTCAGAATATTTACAAATTTGAGGCAATGTTAAACCTACCTTATTAGAACTATTTAGATGTGAAAGAGAACTTAATTCTAAAAGATTCTTATATCCTGTCTCATTTTTTACCAAAAATGTAACTTGTGATATTTGGTTATTAATATTTACATCTAAAAAATTTATTGAAGTACCAATGATTGGCTGGATGTTATTATTAATACATTCTTTTGCAAATTCAAAAACACCAAACATATTATTGTTGTCAGTAATTGCTATTGCTGGCATTTTGTTATTTTTTGCTAAGTTTACTAAAGTATTAATTTTTAGAGTACTTTCAGATAATGAGTATGATGATAAAGATCTTAAATGAATAAAAGGATTATTCATTTGTTAAATGTAATTTTTTATTTTTAAAATAATAAATCTCATCTGCTAGTAATGAATATTTTTTGTTATGAGTAACATATACTAAAGTTTTTTTATTTTGTTTGATATAATTTAAAAAAAAATTAAAAATATTGTTAGCAGTTTCTTCATCAAGATTACCAGTCATCTCATCTGCAAGTATTAAATCGGGATTGTTTACTAAAGATCTAGCTATTGCTACTCTTTGTTTTTCTCCTCCAGATAATTTAAGAGGTTTATAATTTAATCTATTCTCTAAACCAAATTCATTAAGCATTTTTTTTGCTATATCGTATGATTTTACTTCTTTTTTATTTATTAATAATGGCAACATAACATTTTCAATAACTGATAATTCAGGAATTAGATGAAAAAATTGATGAATAAATCCAATTGACAGTCCTCTCATACTATTTATTTCTTTTTGAGAACATAATAAAACATTTTTGTTCTTAAAATAAAAATTTCCTACAAATTCTTTATCAAGTAATCCAATAATATTAAGAAGGGTGGTTTTTCCAGATCCTGATGGCCCAATAATAGATACTTTTGAATATAATTTTAATTTGAAATATAAATTGTTAATTATTTCTATGTTTGTATTATTTTCATCAGTATAATTCTTTTTCAGATCGGAAATTTCAATGATAAATTTATTATTATTCACTTCTTAAACTTTTTATTGGATCCACTTTAGCCGAACTTAATGCAGGAAAAATAGTTGAAATGATTGCAATTATAATTGCTGTAAAGAGTACATAAATAATCTCACTTAAACTTATTTTAGATGGTAATGATGTTAGGTAATATACTTCCTCAGAAAATAATTTTGTCCCAAGCATATTTTCTAAAAAACTTTGGATCAATTTTATATTTAGGGAAAAAAGAATACCTATAATTAATCCTATTATGGATCCAATTAAACCAATTGTAATTCCGATGGTAAAAAATATTTTGACAATACTTTGATTAGTCATTCCAATTGTTTTTAAAATACCAATATCTTTATTTTTATCTTTAACAAAAATAATTAATCCAGAAATAATATTTAAGGAAGCAACTAAAATAATGAGTGAAAGTATAATAAACATCACATTTTTTTCAACTTTAAGTGCATTTATTAAAGTTTGGTTAGCGTCTTTCCATGATGATGAATAGTATCTTAGCTCTAAATTTGATATGTGCAAGTCAACCTTACTTTTAAAAATTTCAATTTTATTTGGAAATTCTGTGAAAATTTCGATTTTGTTGTAAATATCATTTTCAATTAATAGTAATTTTCTGACAAGATTGGAGGATAAAAAGACTAAATTTGAATCATACTCATACAATCCCAAGTCGAATATTCCAACAACCTCCAATGTTTTAAATCTTGGTATATTTCCTAATATAGTTTTATCAGTTTTTGGTATTGCAATTTTAATTTTATCACCGACAGAAACATTCATCTGATAAGCTAACGAATCACCTATTAATATTTCATTTTTTGGATTAATAATTAGAGAACCACTTTTAATTGAATTATGTAGATAATGATCGTTTTCATATTTATCATATCCTCTTATTAAAACACCCCTCGACTCATTTTGCTTTATAATTAGACCATTAGTTTCTAAAGATTTATAATAATTGGTATAAGAAGATCTATCAAAATTAGAAATTATATCATTTGCATCGCTACTCTTAATAATTCCATTCATGCTATAAATATTTAAATGTGAATTAAGTCCTATAATTCTATTTGTCAGATCTATTCTAAAACCATTCATAACTGACATAACTATTATAACAGCCGCTACTCCTAAACTAATACCAACAATAGAGAACCATGCAAAAATTGATACATAACCATCAGATTTTTTTGAAAATAAAAATCTAAAAATCAGTAATTGCTCTGATTTGGAAATCATTTATTTTTTTAATTTTGTGTTGATAAAATTAATTGTATCGTTAATTGAAATTTTTTCAATTTTATTACTTAAACGATTTTTAAATTCTATAAATCCATTTTGCAAATCTCTTTTACCAATTATAATTTGGTAAGGAGTACCTATTAATTCATTATCAGATAATTTTTTGCCAATACTACAAATTCTATCATCCAGTATAACGTCAGTGTTATTCTTCATAAAATATTCATAATATTCTAATGATTTTGTGTCACAATCTTGATCATCTGGCATTAGATTAATAATTGCTAACTTAAATGGAGCAACTTCTAGTGGCCACTTTATACCTTTTTCATCATGATAGGCCTCTATTATGGCACCAACTAATCTGGAAACACCTATACCATATGATCCCATGTGGACAGCTATGTTTTTACCAGTCTTATCCTGTACAAAAGCATTTAGTTTTTCTGAATATTTTGTTCCAAAGTAGAATATGTGACCTACTTCAATGCCTTTAGATACTTTTAAATCATCTTTTGATATAGGGCATTTACTTTCATCATGTTGATCATCAACTGCTGCATAAAATGACTGTAACTCATTAGGATCTATGTCCTCAATGTTCAGAGCTTCTAATTTTTTATCATAAAATAAATTACTTTCTCCTGTTTTTGCAAGTATTTGAAATTCATGACTTAGATTACCACCTATCGGACCAGTTTCTGCCCTTAAAGAAATTGGGGTTAAACCCATTCTAATGAAAGTTTTAATATAGGCTTTAAACATGTTATCATATGATTTTTTTGCTTCTTCTTCGTTTAAATCAAAAGAATAATTATCTTTCATTAAAAATTCTCTACCTCTCATAACTCCAAATCTAGGTCTTACTTCATCTCTAAATTTCCATTGTATATGATATAAGTTCTTTGGCAGATCTCTATATGAATTGATGTGTGATTGAAAAATGTCAGTTATAAGTTCTTCATTAGTTGGCCCATACAACATTTCTCTTCCACCTCTATCGGTGATTCTCAACATTTCTTTTCCGTAATCATCATATCTTCCTGATTTAATCCATAATTCCGATGACTGAATAGTTGGCATAAGTAATTCAATTGCGCCAGCTTTATTTTGTTCCTCTCTAACAATTTGTTCAATTTTTTTTAAAACTAATAAACCAAGAGGTAACCATGAGTATATTCCAGCACTAGATTGTTTTATCATACCAGATCTAATCATTAACTTATGTGATATTATTTCGGCATCCGAAGGAGCATCCTTTAAAGTAGGAAGAAAAAAATCTGAGTATTTCATTTATTAAATATAGTTGATAAATCAAAACCAAAGAAAATCAAAAAAAATAAAATTATGCCCGATATTAATGAGGTTAAAATGAATTTAGCTAGTAAAAAGGGTCTACTTGGAGCACTCTTTGCGTGTCCGACTTTTGTTTTGTCAGGTACTTTAATTTTTAAAGGAAGCAAGATGAAGAATAGAATCCACCATATTAAAATATATATCAAAACATGAGTAAATATTGCCATTAAGATCTAATTAAATGTACTTCAATTTCTGGTTTTTTTTGAAATGAATTCTTCATGATTTTTTTTAAATTATTTTTAATTAAATCTGATACAATTTGATCTGATGATTTTTGAGAAGAGTTTAATTTAGTATAATTTTCTATAAAAATTAATTTAAATTCTTTTAATATTATATCTTCATTAATTTCTGGCAAACCTTTAAATGTAATTTTTATATTTTTATTCAGAGTATTATCATCTTCATTAATGATTAATGATATTAATGCTAAACCCTCAAAAGAATATTTACGTCTTTCTTTTATAAAAGACGATTCTGAGTCGTATAATTTTTTTCCTTCAACAATTAATTTTCCAGTATCAAATTTATCTACAATTTTTGGTTCTCCTGGTGCAATTTTAAGACATTTTCCGTTTTCTAAAATTTTTGTATAAGGAACCTGAGATGAATTTGATAACTGCTTATGTGCTTCTAAGTGCATAGGCTCACCGTGTACAGGTATAGAGATATATGGTTTAGTCCAGTTATACATTTGTTTAATTTCTTCAGCGTAGCCATGCCCTGAAACATGTACTAAGTCATCATCTGCGGTAATAACTTCTACCCTTTGTCTAATTAATAAATTTTTTAAGTTATTTATAGATTTCTCATTACCGGGAATATCACGTGAACTAAATATTACAACATCTTCAGACTCTAGATGTAAATGCTGGTGAGAATTATATGCAATCCTGTAAAGTGCTGATCTTTTTTCACCTTGACTTCCGGTACATATAATAACTAAATTTTCCCTTGGTATGTATGAAGCCTCATCTTCATTTATAAAAACATCATAATCATTCAAGTAACCACATTTTTTTGCAATCTCGATATTTTTTTTCATACTCCTTCCAACTAATGAAACTTTTCTTTTATTTTTTTTAGCTGCATGAATGATATTTTTCATTCTAGCTATATTTGATGAAAAACATGTGACAACAATTCTATTTGAAAATCTAGAAAAAATATTAGTTAGTTCTTCTCTTACATCGTTCTCGGACTTTGATTTTCCAGGAACATTAGCGTTTGTGGAATCTCCAATTAACGCAAGAAGACCTTTACTACCAATTTCTTCAAATTTATCTTTAGAAAATGAATTACCTAAAGTTGGTGAATGATCTATTTTCCAATCAGCAGTATGTAGTAATGAACCATAGGATGTTGAGATCACAATTGCATTTGGCTCAGGTATTGAATGAGTTGTTGGAATAAAATCAAGAGTAAAATTTTTTAATGAAAGTTTCTTACTTAAATTAATTTCATTTAAAGAAAAGCCTTCAACTTTATTGAATTCTTTTAATCTGTTTTCTATTAATAGCATCGCAAATTTAGTTGCATATACTGGACATTTTATTTTA
>MDTD01103984.1_pt1 | contig 15907 bp, 17 predicted proteins | sample 811221 | NCBI WGS metagenome assembly MDTD01 (sample SAMN05326646, study PRJNA326480) | marine metagenome | isolation source: seawater | place: Pacific Ocean: South West | collected 2011
AATAATTTAAAAAAAGTGAATTTAAAAATACCAGTTGGAACTTTTACATGTGTAACTGGTGTGTCAGGTAGCGGAAAATCAACATTAATACTCCACACTCTCTACAACGCTTTTAATTTAATGCTAAATAAAAATAAAAGTAGAAAAGTACCAAAAGCTTTTACTGGATTTAAAGGTACAGAATTAATTGATAAAATTATAGATATAGATCAATCGCCAATTGGAAGAACTCCACGATCAAATCCTGCAACATACACGGGTGCCTTTGGTCCAATAAGAGAATGGTTTGCTGGTTTACCTGAGTCAAAAGCAAGAGGTTATAAAGTCGGTAGATACTCTTTTAATGTAAAAGGAGGTAGATGTGAAACTTGTGAAGGTGATGGTGTTTTAACCTACGAAATGCATTTTTTGCCAGATGTTTTTATTCCTTGTGATACATGTAAAGGAGCAAGATATAATAGAGAAACATTAGAAATTAGGTTTAAAGGTAAAAATATAGCTGACGTTTTGGATATGACTGTTGATGAGGGATGCGAATTTTTTGAAAATATACAAACTATAAGATCAAAACTTATAACACTTAAACATGTTGGTCTTGGCTATATGAAAATTGGTCAACAAGCGACAACACTTTCTGGTGGTGAGGCTCAAAGAATCAAATTAGCTAAAGAGTTATCTAAAAGACCCACAGGTAGAACCTTATATATATTAGATGAACCAACTACCGGTCTACATTCTCACGACATAAAAAAATTATTAGAAATCTTGCAAGCCTTTGCAAATACAGGAAATACAGTGGTAGTAATTGAACATAATCTAGATGTGATTAAAACAGCAGACCATATTATCGATATGGGACCTGAAGGAGGAATAAATGGCGGGCAAATAATAGCCGAGGGTACACCTGAAAAAGTTTCTAACGTAAAAGAAAGCTATACTGGTAAATTTATTAAAGAAATAATTGGAAATGGATCAATGAAGAAAACTGCTTAAAACCACAATTCTTTTCTAGTTTAAGGAACAATTTTTTCCTCATCTTTTTCCAGTGTTTTATAACTAACTTTAAAAAATTTTAGTATTGGTGAAGCAACGAAAATTGATGAATAAGTTCCAATTATTACCCCAAGAATCATTGCAAAAGAAAAACCTCTTAGAATTTCTCCGCCAAGGAGGTAAATTGAAAATAAAGCTAAAAGAGTAGTAATTGAAGTTATTATCGTTCTAGCTAATGTTTCATTTATCGATAAATTTGAAACATCACTTATGCTTATTTTTGTATATTTAAATAAATTTTCTCTAATACGATCATAAATTACTACTGTATCATTCATAGAATAGCCAACAATAGTAAGAACAGCAGCAATTATAGATAAATTAATTTCTAATGATAAAATTGAAAATATTCCTAAGGTAATAATAACATCATGAAATAACGCAATAATTGAACCAACACTAAATTGCCACTCAAATCTGATCCAAATGTAAAAAAGCATTGCTGCAAGAGCTAAAGATATTGCAATAATTGATGACTGTAACAACTCTGCACTAACTTTTGGACCTACATTTTCTACTCTTCTAAAATCAACTTCTGAATTTAAATTATTGGATAAATTCTTTTTCATTTCAGGAATTAAATCGCTATTATTTGAACTTTTTTGCTCTACTTTAATTAGATAATCTCCTTCTCTACCAAAATTTTTCACGTTAACATCACCTAAATTCATAGAATTAAGAGCATTCCTAATAGATGATGTTTCAACAGATTTTGATGTTCTAAGCTCAATTAATGTTCCTCCTTTAAAATCAATTCCATAATTTAAACCCTTAAAGATTATAAAGATCAAACTAAAGACAAAAATTGTAATCGAAAAAATATTTGCTTTTTTAAATTTGGATACAAAATTGATATTTTTAATCATTAAATCCTAATCTCCTTACCATTATTCCTTAAAACTATAATAGAAGTTATATGTCTAGCTAAAAAATAAGCTGTAAATAGTGTTGTAATTATTCCTATACCTAATGTAATTGCAAAACCTTTAACTGGCCCAGAACCAAATGCAAAAAGTATTATAGCGGCAATTAAAGTCGTTATATTAGCATCAAGCACAGTAATTTTCGCTTTTGAGTAACCGCTATCAAAAGCATGTATTATTGATTTTTCTGTTCTTAACTCTTCTTTTATCCTCTCAAAAATTAAAACATTTGCGTCAACAGCCATTCCAACAGTCAAAATGATTCCAGCGATACCAGGTAAAGTTAAAGTTGCCTCTAATATTGTTAAAGTCCCTATTAGCATTAATAAATTTGCAATTAAGGCTATATTTGCAACTAGCCCAAAAATTCTATATTTATACAACATAAATAAAATTACTAATATAAAACCAATAATCAATGATGTTACACCTGACTTTATTGAATCTTCTCCCAAATCTGGACCGACAGTCCTTTCTTCAACAATCGCTAAAGGAGTTGGCAGAGCGCCAGATCTTAATAATAATGCTAAGTCTGTGGCTTCTTGAAAACTAAAGTTCCCAGAGATCATTCCGTTTCCTGCAGTAATTGGTTCATTTATATTTGGTGCACTTATTATTTTACCGTCTAAAACTATGGCTAATCGCTTGCCTACGTTATCAGTTGTGGTTCTGCCAAATTTTTGTGAGCCCACTCTGTCCAGTGTAAACGAAACAACAGGTTCTCTATTCTGATTTTGAATACTCGGTTGTGCGTCAATTAAATTTTCCCCACTCATAACAATTCTTTTACTAACTTTAAGGTTTTCTCCATCCTCTGAGATCAGTTCATCTACGCCAAACTCTGAATTATCACTGACAAGTCTAAAATTAAGTTTTGCAGTTTTTCCAAGTAATTTTTTAATTCTCTCAGGATCCTTTAAACCAGGTAATTCTACTAAAATTCTTTTTTCACCTCGCTGAAGAATAGTTGGTTCTTTTGTTCCAACGTCATCTATTCTTCTTCTTACAATTTCAATAGACTGTTTTAACGCTGAATTATTGATGTTAAGTAGACCAAATTTTGAAAATTTAATATTAATATTATTGTCTACTGCTTCATACTCTAACTCAAAAGATCTATAATTATCTATATATGGATTAAGTAAATTGTCTTTCTTTGAGTAAAATAATAACTCAAATTTATCTAAATTATTAATATCAAAAGATAATAAATTATTACTAATTTTAAAATTATTATATTCTATGCCATTTTTCTTCAATAATTTTTTAATTGGTATTACTTTGGATTGTATTCTATCTTTAACAAGTTCTTCTGAATTTATCTCTAATAACAAGTAAGAACCGCCTTGCAAGTCTAATCCTAGATTTACTTTTTTATCAAATACTAAATTATCTTTCTCTTGGAAATTTAAAACTGAAAAAATTGAAATAACGAAAAATATTAAATAAATTAAAAAAATATTTATTTTTGAAAAGTTTAACACAAAAAAGAATTATTTTTTCTTTTCTTCTTTTTTAAGCAAACTAGTTATTGTAGATCTTATAATTTGAACTTTTGTGCCTTCGCCTATTATAACTTCTATTCGATCATCTTCCATAACACGATCTACAACACCTATAATCCCACCTGAGGTGATAATTTCGTCACCTCTTTTTAGTGATTCTACCATTGCTTTATGATCTTTTACTCTCTTTTGTTGTGGTCTAATTAGAAAGAAGTAAAAAATTACAAATATTAAAATTAAAGGTATAAATTGTGCTATTCCTTGTCCGCTCATGGGAAGACAATTATAATAAATGTATTAGATAAACAAGTTAAATTTTTATCAAATTTTGTCTAAATTATTCATATATTTTTTTAGTGCTTTTGGAATAGTAACTGAACCGTCTTCATTTTGATTATTTTCTAATATTGAAATCATTAATCTGCCAACAGCTAAACCAGATCCGTTTAGAGTACCAACAAATTTGCTTTCACCTTGCAATTTAAATTTTGCTCCCATTCTTCTTGCTTGAAAAGAACCACAAGATGAGCAACTTGAAATTTCCCTATATCTATTTTCTGAAGGTATCCATACTTCAATGTCATAAGTTTTTTCAGCACTAAAGCCCATGTCCCCGCTGGATAATAATACTACTTGAAAAGGTAATTCTAACTTTTCTAATATTTTCTTTGCACAGCTGAGCATCCGATCTAGTTCTGAATTACAGTCCTTAGGTTCGACTATACTTACTAGTTCGACTTTATAAAATTGATGTTGTCTAATAATTCCTTTAGTATCTTTTCCGTAACTACCAGCTTCTTTACGAAAACAAGGGGTCGAGGCAACAAATCTTAGCGGTAATTGATCTGTATTTAACGATGACTTTCTTACCAGATTAGTTAAAACAACTTCAGCTGTTGGAATTAAAAATTTTCTTTGATCTGAATTTTCAAATTTAATTTCAAATTGATCTTCTTCAAATTTTGGAAGTTGTCCAGTTCCAAACATTACGTCTTCATTTACTATCAATGGTGGTGAAATTTCGGTATATTTAAATTCCATTGTGTGAACATCTAACATAAAATTAATCAAAGCTCTTTCCAATAATGCTATTCTATCTTTTAGAACAACGAATCTAGATCCGGATAATTTAGTAGATGCTTCAAAATCTATATAATTATTTTTTGATCCTATTTCTATATGTGATTTAGTTTTAAAAGTAAATTTTTTAATTTTTCCTGATTTTTCAATTAATTTATTTGTTTTTTCATCTTTTCCTACAGGCACATCCTCTAAAGCTAAATTTGGTAAATTATGTAATAATTCGTTTAGTTTTTTTTGAGAAATTATTTGCTCATTTATTAGTTTCGATATTTTTTCAGAAATTTTTTTTGATTTTTCAAAATTAGTTTTGTTTTTTGACTTTGATAATAATTTTTTTTCTTGCTCTAATTTTTCCTTTTCATTTATTAGCTTTCTATTATTACTATCTAAGGTTTCAAAAATATTTATTTTAAAGTCGAAATTTCTATCTAATAGTTTTTTTTTAAATTTCTCTAAATTCTTTCTTAGATCTTTTAAATCATGCATCTTCTATATTTTCTTTTTCTTTCTTATTTTCGATAAATTTAACAGTAAATATAGACAATTCATAAAGTATTAATAAAGGTATTGCCAGCCCAACTTGAGTGATAGGATCTGGTGGCGTTAAAATTGCTGCTAAAGCAAAGATAATAACAATTACATATCTTCTTCTTTTTTTTAGATAACCTGAATTAACAACACCTATCCTTGCTAATAAATTTAGTAATATTGGAAGTTGAAAACTTATACCAAAGGCAAAAATTAATCTCATTATTAATGACAGATATTCGTTCACTTTTGCTTCAAGTTGTATTGGTAAACTAGTATTTGAACCTAATGTCTCAAATGACAAAAAAAATTTGATAGCTAATGGCATAACTAAATAATAAACAAGAAGACCTCCAAATAAGAAAAGTATTGGTGTAGATATTAAATATGGAAGTATTGCTTTTTTTTCATTTTTGTAGAGACCAGGTGCAATAAATTTGTAAATTTGAATTAATAGGACTGGACTACCAATAAAAATAGAGGCAAAAAATGCAACTTTTATATATGTAATAAATGTTTCATGTAATGCTGTAAAAATAAGACGTCTAGAAACTTTGTCACCTTTTACTGCGTTAGAATAAGGCTCAACTAAAAAATTATATATTTGCTCAGCAAAAATATAAGAAATTACAAATACTATAAATATAAATATTAATGAGTTTAAGAGCCTGGTGCGTAACTCTACAAAGTGGCTTGTAAATGAGTTACTATCAGCCATTTTTATCTATATCTTTATCGTTTTTATTATTTTTAGGGATTATATCTTCCTCTAAATCTACATCTTTTGTAGCTGACGAAACTTCTTTTTGAAAGCTGGATAAGGTATTTTTTAATTTTCCAATAGTAGATCCAATTTTCTTTAAAGCTATAGGAAATTCCTTTGGGCCAAGTACTAAAATTGCAATAATCACTACTGATAAAATCTCTAACCATCCAATTTGAGGCATTTTGATTATTTATTTTCAGTGTCAGAGTTATCCGACTTGGAGTTGTCATCTTGACTATTTGTTGAATTATCATCTGACATCCCTTTTTTAAAACTTTTAATGCCTTTAGCTACGTCACCCATCAAACTTGATATTTTACCCCTTCCAAAAAGTAAAACTACAAGAACTACTACAATTGCTATTTGCCAGAAACTAATTCCCATAAAACTAATTATATACAATAAAAAGACTTAAATAAATATATTTATTTTTCATCTTCAGGTGCTTTTTTGATCGCTTCATCAATATCTTCATAGATATTCTGCTTTTCCGATATGGTCTGTTCTTTAAAAAATTTTCCTGTACCAAAAATTGATTTATCTATACTAGATGTATCTATAAGTCCTGCAGAGCCTAGTTCATCTATAGTGGGTAAATCAGATAACTTTTGAATATTAAAGTGATTTAAAAAATTTTCGGTAGTTGCATATTGTATTGGTTTTCCCGGAACATCTTTACGACCTGCTGGTCTTACCCAATTTAACTCAAGTAAAATTTCGAGAGTATTCGAGGCAAATGATACACCTCTAATTTCTTCAATTTCAGATCTAGTGACTGGTTGGTGATAAACAATAATTGAGAGTGTTTCTATAGTTGCTTTAGACAATTTTTTTTGAGTAGATTTTTGTAATGCCATCAGCTTTGATAAATCATCAGCTGTTCTGAAAGACCATTTATTTTTTATACAAACTAGATTAATGCCTCTTTTTTTATAAATTAATTGAAGATTAGTTAAAATTTTTTTTAAATTAGTCGTAGTTCGAACTCTTTTTTCGATCGTCTCAATATCCAAAGGTTCAGATGCTGAAAATAAGATGGCTTCAACTTGCCTTTCAATTTTTGTAGGAGAAGTAGGAAAATCGATTATATTATTTTTTTTCTTATTTTTCATATTATGATTTTTTTATCATTAATTTATCAAAAGATTTTTCTTGAGAAACTGAAACAACACCCTCTTTTGTTAGTTCAAGGCTAGCGACAAATATACCGGCAATTCCTGTTTTTTTCATTTTACTATTAGAATAAAATTTCGGTATTAATTCAATTATATTTTTCCAATTTTTAATATTATCTAAATTTTTTCTTATCAATTTTACACCTTCTTCAGCTGTAAATACCGGTAATTTTGGAATACTAATATTTTGAAATGTTTTTTGCATTTGAATTTCAGAATAAGTTTTAAGTAGTTCATAAAGCGACACATCGTATATTGGTGTATTGATTGATCTAATTCCTCCTTTCATTCCTCTTGTAAAAATATGAACACCTAATCTTTTTTTTTTAAGCATTTGATCTGATAATATACGTATTAGCTCCAGTTTTTTTAATTGTAACTTAAGTTTTTCTGCTACTTCAAGTGCTTTAAAATCATCATCTTCATCCTCTGGTAATAATAGTTTTGATTTTAAGTAAGCCAACCAAGTAGCCATTAATAAATATTCTGATGCGGTTTCTAAATTTAAATCCTCATGTTTTTTTATGAACTCTAAAAATTGGTCGGCTAGTTTAGTTATTGAAATTTCAGCTAGATCAACCTTTTGAGTTTTAGCTAAATCTAGAAGGACATCTAATGGACCACTGTAATTTGGTATATTAATAGAAATTTGATTAACATTTTTTGATTCCATTACTAATTTTACCTTAAAAATTTATAAAATTCTGATGTTTTTTTGGAGGTAAATTTATCTATATAAGGGAGTGATTTAATCAATTTGAAGTTGTCATTAGTTTTTCCTGAGCAATAAAGCACAAGGTTGCAACCTGCTTGTATTGATTTTTTAGCATTTGTTACCAAATCATACTTTAGAGCTTTCATTGATATATCGTCGGATATTAAAATACCTTTAAATTTGATTTTTTTTCGAATTATTTCTCCTATAATTTTTTTAGATAAGGTCGCAACATTTTTTTTATCAATCTTAGGGTACAAAATGTGAGCAGTCATAGCTAGCTTTGCTTTTGAGAATTTAAAAGGATAAAAATCAATTTCATTGAGTTTATTTTTACTTAGAGATACTTTTGGCATTAATTTATGACTATCTGATATTGCTGCGCCGTGTCCGGGTATGTGTTTAATGACACCAGCAATTTTATTTTTGTGTAAATATTTGATTGTAAGTTTACCAAGCTCCCTAACTATTTTTTTATTTCTTGAGAATCCACGTTTTCCAATTATTTTATTTGTATTTTTTCTTAGTACATCAAGAACGGGAATAGTATTTATATTTATACCTAGGTCACGAAAATTTTTACTTAATGAATTAATATAACTTTTAAAAATTTTGGTACAAAAAATCTTATTTTTGTAAAATAAATCACCAAAAAAATTAGCAGAAATATTATGATTAATTATATTTTTTAATCTTGACACTGTTTCCCCTTCTTCATCTACAATTATGGGAAATTGTCGATTTTTGGTTAAAGTTTTTATTTCAAATATTAAGTCTTTTATTTGGTTATAGGATCTTAAATTTCTTTTAAACAAGATTACGCCCCAAGGTTTTTCTTTTGACAAAAGTACTCTCTCCATCTTAGAAATTTTTGACCCTTTTAGACTTACTATTAAAGCTTTAATTTTCATTATTTAAGTAAATTCCAAAAACTTCTTTTTTTTTCATCATTATTTTTATTTTCGAAAGAGTCATTAAATTCTATTACATTATTAGTATCATTGACCAGCACAGGTAAATCTTTAATTTTCTCTTTTAAGATTTGGTCGATATTTAAACGATTATAATGCTTTGTGGTTATATTTATATTTGATGAATAATATTTATAAACAATAAAAATAAAAAAAAAGATGATTAATAGCATTATTATATTAAAAAATTTGTACATTACATTTTTGAGGGAAGTGAAACTCCTAAGATACCCATTCCATTTTTTATAACTATAGCAATTAGATAAATAAATATTAAAGTCTCATATCTTTTAATTTTACCATTCTCAATGAACTTAAAGTTACTATCTTCATTTCCTTTGCTCCAATATGAGTGAAATAGTGTAGAAAGCTCATATAAATAGAAAGGAATTTTATGTGGCTCTAACTTCATTACAGATGACTCAATGATTTTTGGCCATTCAAATATTTTTCTAGTAATCTTTTCCTCATACTCGTTAGGAGAAAATGATTTAGTATCTACAAATATTTTATCTTCCAAAGATTTATTAAGTGTTCTAATAATTGAATTTATTCTAGCAAAAGCATACTGAACGTAATAAACGGGATTTTCTTTAGTTTTTTCTTTAACTTTGTCAAAATCAAAATCTAGCTCCACATCGTTACTTCTATTTAACATCATAAATCTTATGGAGTCTTTATCTACTTCTTTCAATAAATCCTGAGCGGAAATGAAATCGCCAGCTCTTTTAGACATTTTAAAAGGTTCACCATTTTTGTATAGTTTTACAAGTTGGCAAACTTTACACTCAAGTTTTACTTTTTTATCAGATAAAGCTGAAACAGCGGCAGATATTCTTTTAATATAACCTGTATGATCTGCCCCTAAGATATTTATTAAATTGTCAAATTTTCTATCAAGTTTATCAGAATGATATGCCACATCATTTGCAAAATATGTCCAAGAACCATCATTTTTTTGTAATGCTCTGTCTGAGTCATCTCCAAAATTTGTGGACTTAAAAATGAGTCTTTTTACCTTTTTCCAATTTTTTGACTCTTCTCCTTTAGGAGGATCTAGAAAACCCTCCTCAACATAATTTTTATTTTTTAATTTTTTTACCGCTTTATCAACTAAATTTTTATTTACAATTTCAGTTTCAGAAAAGAAGTTATCGTGAGTGATACCAAGTTGATTTAGGTCATCTTTGATTAAAGACATCGAACCTTCTAAAGACAGTTTCTTTAATTTTTCGAAGCATTCATTAAAATTGTCTACATTAATATCTTTATTTTTATTTATAATTTTAGAGGCAATTTCTTTTATATATTCGCCAGGATATAAATGATCTTGTGGAATAAATTTTTCACCAAACTTTATTTCTCTAATTCTATAGTAAACTGACTCAACAAAGTTTTTAATTTGATTCCCGTAATCATTTATATAGTATTCTTTTATGACTTTGTTTCCATTAAATAATAACAGATTAGATATGACATCACCAAAAATAGCTCCTCTACAATGTCCTACATGCATTGGCCCAGTTGGATTTGCTGAAACAAATTCAACGTTATAAGTTAAGTTTGATTTTTTTGAGCCATAAGAGTCTCTGTCTTCTAATATTTTGTTTAAATTTAAAATAAATGCCTCTTTAGATAATTTAATGTTCAAAAAACCAGGATCGGCTACCTCAATTTTTTCAAAATGATTAATATTTTTTAATAGTAAATTCTTAATGTCTTCAGCTAAATTAATAGGATTTATTTTATTTTTTTTTGACAAGACTAAACCAATGTTACTAGATAAATCACAGTTAAAATGTTCTGGAGGAACCTCCAAATTTACATTCTTTAAATTATTAAGATCTTTTAAATTTAATATGTCCTTATTTTTTACAACAAGATTATTTATTTTAACAAGATAGTTACTAAATATATTCATTTAATCTTTTTATATAAATTTATTGCATATCTATCAGTCATGCCAGCAATAAAATCACAAATTGATCTTGCGATATTCGATTTATCATACTTACTAACATTTATATATCTCTTTGGATTTTTTTTTATCGATATAAATAATTTTTTTATAATTTTTTTACCTTGGTTTGTATTTTTTTTTACTTTTGAGTGATAATACATCTTTCTTCTTAAAAAAATTTTTATTTTATTATCGAATGTTCTCATTTTTTGGGAAAAAGTTACAATTGGATAATTTGAGTTGTAAACATCATTTACATTTTTTATTCTCAATTTTTTTATATTTGTTTTAGTTGTTGTTATAATATCTTTTACCATCTCGTTTATTATATCTCTTATTATTTGTCTTATAATTAAATCCTTAGAATATTTTTTTATTTTTTTTTTATGTTTAAGAATAATGTTTTGTAATATTGGAATTTTCTCCAGATCTTTAAGTTTAAATAAATTTGAGTTTAATCCATCCTCAAGATCATGGCTGTTATACGCTATATCATCAGAAATGGAAGCAATCTGTGCCTCTAGTGATGGACTTAATGAAAAATTGATTTTATTTAAAAAAAGATTTTGTCCTAGAATTTTTTTATATTTTTTTAAATCTTTTATAGGACCATTGTGTTTTAGTAATCCATCTAAAGTTTCCAAAGTTAAATTTAGACCTTTAAATTCATAATATCTATTTTCTAAGTAAATGATTGTTCTTATTGTTTGAATATTGTGATCAAAACCTCCATATTTTTTCATGCAATAATTCAAAGCTTCTTCTCCAGCATGACCAAAAGGAGTATGGCCTAAATCATGAGCTAAACTAAGTGTTTCACACAAATCCTCGTTCAAATTAAAAAATTTAGATAAAGTCCTTGCTATTTGAGCTACTTCTAAAGAATGAGTAATTCTTGTCCTAAAATGATCTCCGGATGTATTAACAAAAACTTGAGTTTTGTGTTTCAATCGTCTGAATGCCGTTGAATGGATTATTCTATCTCTATCTCTCTGGAAATCTGTTCTTAGATGTGTTTTTTTTTCTTTAAAAATCCTGCCTTTTGATTTTAATGGAACTGCAAGTTTAGATACTGATTGGATTGAATTTTTTTGCATGCTAACTATATAGATTATATACTAGATATTTATGGAAAAAAAATTAGAATTTACAGTCAGGGCCAAAACACAAATAGAAAAAATCACTAAAAGTGAGGCAAAAAAATATTTTAGAATTGCTGTTAAAGGCGGTGGATGTTCAGGTTTTAAATATAACTTTAGTTTTGATAATAAATTTGAAAAAGATGATATTTTATTTGACCTCGCTATTATTGACAAAGCATCTTTAGATATAATTGCAGGATCCACAGTCGATTTTAAAAAGGAATTAATTGGAGAGTCTTTTGTCATAAATAATCCTAAGGCCTCGGCTTCTTGCGGCTGTGGGTTATCTTTTTCAGTGTAATGAAAATAATTTCTTGGAACGTTAATTCTGTAAGAGCTAGAATTAATAATATTTTAAATTATATAAAAAATTCAAAGCCAGATATTTTATTACTTCAAGAAATCAAAACGCAAGATGAAAATTTTCCATATGAAGAATTTAAGAAATTAGGTTATATATCTCACGTTTATGGACAAAAAAGCTATAACGGCGTAGCCATAGTATCAAAAATAGAAATAAAAAATATAAACAAAAATTTTGTTAAAGATGAATTAAAACAATCAAGGATAATTACAGGAGAACTACAATTAAAAAAGAAAAAAATAGAATTAATTAACATATATGTTCCTAATGGAAATCCAATAGATACAGAAAAATATAGTTATAAAAAAAAATGGTTGAAAGATTTTATATCAAATATCAATAATAAACTTTCAAAAAATTCTAATTTAATTATAGCTGGTGACTTTAACATAATACCTGAGGAGATAGATGTTTATAATTTTAAAAGATTTGAAAACGATGCACTTGGAAAATTAGAAATTAGAAAAAAATTTCGTGAATTGTTAAATTTAGGTTTTAAAGATGTATATCGATTTAAAAATAAAAAAAAAGAGGAATATACTTTTTGGGACTATTTTGCTGGTTCTTGGCAAAAGAATTTTGGTATGAGAATTGATCATTTTCTTCTTTCAGATAATTTAATAGAAAATATTTACTCTATAAATATTAATAAGCAACCGCGTTCCAAAGCAAAGCCCTCTGATCATACGCCTATAGAGCTAATAATTACTTAGCCCTGCCATATACATCTTCGTATCGAACGATATCAGTTTCTTTTAAGATATTGCCCAATTGAGCCTCCATAATTTTAACAATTTTTTTGTTTGGATTTTGAATTCTATGAACTGCTCCTTTGGGTATAAAAATTGTTTCATTAGGTTTTTTTGAAAAAAATTTTTTATTTAGAGTAATTTTAGGAACTCCTTGTGTTATAACCCAGTGTTCTGATCTATGAAAATGTTTTTGTAAACTTAAAATTCCTTTTGGTTTAACTCTAAGTTCTTTTATTAAAAATTTGTTACCATTATATAAATTTGTATAACTTCCCCAAGGTCTGTAGAAAGTATTTTTTTTCCTAAAATATTTATTTTTATTTCTTTTAAACATTAGTAAAATTTCCTTCCAGCTACCAAGATCCGACCAAGGTATATTCAACTTAATAGCATTTATGTTTTTCATTTTTTCAAGTATTGCATAATCGAAAGATTTTGATGGGTTCTTAATAAAAGCTTTTTTGTTTAAGTAATATATATTCTTTTTTAATTTACTTTTAATTATTGATATTCGAGAATTTCTGTAAATTTTTGGTTGGTATTTTTTAAAATTATTTATCAAAGAGTCTTTTCTTGAAAAAAACATTCCTGAATTCCAATAACCACCTTTTTTTATAATAGTTTTAGCCCTTAATTGATTAGGTTTTTCAATAAATCTAGAAACTTTACTTAAATTTTTATTTTTTTTAGATATAAAATATCCAAATTGATCGGACGGTGAATGGGGTTTAATACCAAATATAAATATATTTTTATCATTTAGGAATTTTTTATTTTTTCTGATTTCATTATTGAATTTTTCAACCTTTTCAATCAAATGATCTGCAGATAAGAAAATTAGTGGTTGATTATTTGGTATATCATTGACCATTGCTGAAGATAAAATAGCTGGTCCTGTATTTTTTTTTGCAGGTTCAAGCACTATTTTATATTTTTTTATACCTTGCTTTTTTAAGTTTTTTTTTACCTCATTAAGGTACTTTAAATTAGTACTAATTATAGGGTAGTCAAATAAAGAATTTTTTACTCTATCTAAAGTTTTTCCAAACAGTGTCCATCCACCAAAATCTATAAATTGTTTAGCTTGGTATTTTTTAAGACTCGGCCACAACCTAGTTCCAGCACCCCCACATAAAATTACTGGTCTAATTTTCATTAAATTTTTGAATATTCTTTTACTTCTTTTTTCTTACCAGGATGAGTTGGTGCCCCTAAGTAAGCCGGTCCAACAGTTTGAGCATATTTCCACAATGTTCCTGAACCGAACATATTTTTTTTTGCTTTCCATTTTTTTCTTCTAGCGATTATTTGGGAATTTGTTAATCTAACGTTAATAGTTCCTTTTTTAGCATCAATATCTATTGTGTCACCATTTTTTAATAATGCTATTGGTCCTCCTAAAGCTGCTTCTGGTCCAACGTGCCCAACACAAAATCCTCTTGTAGCTCCAGAAAATCTACCATCTGTTATTAGGGCGACTTTCTCCCCTTTTCCTTGTCCATAAATTGCACCAGTTGTAGATAACATTTCCCGCATACCTGGTCCTCCCCTAGGTCCTTCATATCTTATTATAATCACATCACCGTCTTTATATTTTTTGGCCTGTACTGCTTTCATTGCATCTTCTTCATTATCAAAACATCTTGCTTTGCCAGTAAATTGTAATTTTTTTAGTCCAGCTATTTTGACAATTGCTCCATCGGGCGCTAGATTTCCCTTTAAACCTACTACACCACCATCTGGAGATAATGGTTTATTATACTCTCTCAAAACTTTTTGATTTTTATTAAATTTAACATTCTTTAAATTTTCTTTCATTGATTTACCTGTAACAGTCATACACTCGCCATGAATAAAACCTCCATCATATAAGGTCTTTAACAACATCGGAACTCCGCCTGCCTCCCACATGTCTTTTGCTACATACTTTCCTCCGGGTTTTAAATCTGCAAGATAAGGAGTCTTTTTAAATATTTTAGCCACATCCATTAAATCGAATTTGACCCCTATTTCATTTGCCAAAGCTGGCAAATGAAGAGCAGCATTAGTAGAACCGCCAGTGGCTGCAACTATTGTTGCTGCATTTTCTAATGATTTTTTTGTTACTATGTCTCTTGGTTTTATTTTTTTTTCTAATAAATTCATAACGGTTTGACCACTTTCAAAAGCATATTTGTCTCTCTCTTCGTAGGGAGCAGGAGTTCCTGCCGAATAAGGTAGTGCTAAACCTATTGCTTCGGATACACATGCCATTGTGTTAGCTGTAAATTGCCCTCCACAAGCTCCAGCGCTCGGGCAAGCCACTAATTCTAATTCTCTCAATTCCTCAGTAGACATTTTTCCTGAGGAATGTTTTCCTACAGCTTCGAATACATCAACAACTGTAACGTCTTTACCTTTATATTTACCAGGAAGAATTGATCCTCCGTAAATGAAGACACTTGGTACATTTAACCTTAGCATCGACATCATTAAACCAGGTAACGATTTATCGCATCCTGCAATTCCAACAAGTGCATCGTAACAGTGACCTCGTACTGTTAATTCAGCGGAGTCAGCGATCACTTCTCTTGATATCAAAGATGATTTCATTCCTTCATGTCCCATTGCTATACCGTCTGTTACTGTAATTGTACAAAATTCTCTAGGAGTTCCACCAAACTCTTTAACTCCTTTTTTTACAGACTGAGCTTGTCTCATAAGTGCTGTATTACAAGGAGCAGCTTCATTCCATGTAGATACAACTCCTACGAAAGGTTTAGCAACATCCTGTTCTGTTTCACCCATTGCATAATAGAAAGATCTATGAGGAGCCCTATCTGGTCCTAAAGATGTGTGACGACTAGGTAATTTTTTTTTATCAATTTTAGACATTTTAATTTATACTAGATACAATACTTCTTAATTTTTCATCTTCAATAGTTAATTCTTTTACTAAATTTTTATCATTTTGAACAATTTCTTTAGGTG
>MDTD01029242.1_pt1 | contig 15906 bp, 16 predicted proteins | sample 811221 | NCBI WGS metagenome assembly MDTD01 (sample SAMN05326646, study PRJNA326480) | marine metagenome | isolation source: seawater | place: Pacific Ocean: South West | collected 2011
ATGTTTAGGGTAGTGAATAAAATTAGTATTTCCAAACCTGACAAAAATCATTTACATCACAAATTATTAATTAAATTCGATAGATTTTCATCCTTATTAATCGTTGCATTATTGATTATACCAACTAATTTAATTTCATTAATTATTAAGGACTACACCATATTTCTAATTTTAATCAATATTTTAGTGTATTTGTCTCTTATTACCTATTTAAATAAAAATTATGAAATTAAATCAAAATTTTAAAAATAATAATTATTATATAATTCTTTTATTTATTTTTCCGTTGTCAATTATTATTGGACAAGCAGCAATTAGTATCAATTATTTTTTAATAATTATTATAACTTTCATTGTTTTGTTTAATCGAAGACTTTTCTTAAATTATAAAGCCAATTTATATTTGTTATCTCCTTTTTTTTTAATATTAATAATTTCTTCTGTTTATAATTACTACTTTCTTGAATATAATAGTCCTATTAAATCTCTATTATATTTAAAAAATTTATTTTTAGTTCTATTTACTGTTCACATTCTTAATAATCAAAAACAAATAAATTTATTCCTTAAAATAATTTTTTTTCTTTGTTTGTTTGTTGCTATTGATAATTATATACAATATTTCCTTGGTTATGATGTTTTTGGTTATCAAAAGTCGAAATTTAGATTGACGGGTCCATTTGGAGATAATGAATATGTAACTGGAGCTTACTTATCTAAATTTCTAATACTAACTCTGCCATTATATTTTCTAAACAAAAAAGAGAATATAAGCTTTATCTCAGTTTTCTATTTAGTATTTTTTTTCTGTTCTATTTTAATTACCGGAGAAAGAGCTAGTTTATTTTATTTTACCATAGGTTTTTCAATTTTTATTTTGATATATATAAAAAAAATAAAAAAATTATTTTTAATTTTTTCATCTTTAACCTTAATTCTTTTTCTAGCAGTAAATTATAATAAAACTATAAATTATAAATTTTTACAAACAAGTTACCAAATTGGAACGTTAAAGTATTATTCAAAGATTTACAATATACCTGAAGAATTTAAAAATTATAAAGATAAGAATTTCTTTGATAGTAAACATGGAGCTCATTTTCTCACAGCTTATGAAATTTGGAAAAATTTTAAGATTATTGGTGTTGGACCAAAAAATTTCTCATTAGAATGTCAAAAAGATGAATACAACAAAATTGACTCTGACAATTATAAGTATAGATGTAATACTCATCCTCACAATATATATCTTGAATTACTCAGCGAAACAGGAATTGCTGGCTTAACTTTATTTTTAACAATTGTTATTATAATCTTTAATAAAATATATAAATTATTACTTATCAAAAGAGATCCTTATCTCATCTCTTCTTTCTCACAAGTAGTTAGTATTGTATGGCCCTTAACTACATCTGGTTCTATAATTTCTAATTTTAATGGTTCATTTTTTTGGCTAAATTTAGGAATATTAATCGCTATTATAAATATAAAAAAAAATGAAAAAAAATAATCTTTGTGTAGTTGGCTGTGGATATGTCGGCTTACCATTAATCGATGCATTATCAAAAAATTATAATGTTATTGGCTATGATATTAACTTAGATCGAGTCCAATATTTAAAAAAAAAATACAAAAAAAAAATGATTTCAAAAAATGAACATTTTTTAAATTTTACAAATAATTTTAGTGATATTAAAAACAGTAGTACTTACATTATTACTTTACCAACGCCTCTAAATTCTAGAAATTTACCAGATTTAAAAGACATAATTAGTATTTCTAAAAAAATTTCAAAAATTTTAAAAAAAAACGATTTAGTAATTTATGAGTCAACTGTCTTTCCGGGGGCAACAGAGGAAATATTTTTGCCTAATCTAACTAAATTTAATAATTTAAAATTAAATAAAGATTTTTGGGTTGGTTATAGTCCCGAGCGTATAAATCCTGGAGACAAAAAATATAAGTTATCGAATATTGTGAAAATTACATCTGCATCTGATAAACTAGGTCTGAAAAAAGTAAATAGTATTTACTCTAAAATAATTGAGGCTGGGTTACATCCAGTTGAAAATATTAAGATTGCTGAATTATCTAAAGTTCTTGAAAATACTCAAAGATTTGTAAATATTGCCCTAGTAAATGAGATCTCTGTTCTCTGCAGGAAATTATCAATTAACTCTAAGAAAGTTTTAACTGCAGCTTCAACCAAGTGGAATTTTATAAATTTTAAACCAGGACTAGTAGGAGGTCATTGCATAGCTGTAGATCCGTTATATCTTTTCTTTAAAAGTAAAAATTTTAAATTTCCTAATGATCTGATTTTGTCTTCACAAAAGATTAATAGATATATTCCAAAATTTATAGTTAATGAAATTATAAAAAAAAATGCTATTAAAAATAAAAAAATACTAATCCTTGGTTTAACTTTTAAAGAAGATTGTTCAGACACAAGAAATTCTGGAGTTTTTGATATTATTAAATATTTAAATAAAAATAATATTATTCCAGATGTTTTTGATCACTATGTAAAAGTTAAGCCATATAATAAAAATATAAAATATAATTTCTTAAAAAAAATAAAAAAAAATAGTTACAGTAATATTATATTAGCTGTTATTCATAAGAAATTCAAAAAATTTGGATTAAAAAAGATTAAAAAATTTTCAAGTTTAAATACTGTAAGAGTTTTTGATATAAAAGGAGCATTTAAGTCTGAAAAAGTATATTTTCAACTCTAATATTTTTTATTAAGAAATTTTAAATATTTTCTAACACCATTATTTAAGTTAATAAATTTTTTATTATAGCCTGAATTTATTAATTTTGAGATATTTGCTTTAGTATAACTTTGATATGATTTCTTTAACTTTTTGGGAAACTCAATATATTTCTTTTTATTTGTATTTGCTCCATGATGCCTAAGAATTAAATTTGCCACTTTATTGAAACTTTCACATTTACCAGTTCCTACATTAAATATTCCTGATTTTGTATTTCGAAAAAAATACAAGTTTACTTTAACGCAATCATCAACATGAACAAAATCTCTTAATTGCTCTCCATTTTTATATCCATTACTTCCCTTAAAAAGACTAATAATTTTGTCCTTAATAAATGTTTTATTAAAATTAAAAATTACACTTGCCATATTTTTTTTGTGGAACTCATAAGGTCCATAAACATTAAAGTATCTTAAACCAATAATTTGTATTTCTTTTTTTTTTATTTCTTTTTTAACATATTTATCAAAGTCCAATTTTGAATTTCCATATAAATTAGCAGGTTTAATTTTCCAATTAGTTTCATTGAAATTTTTTGTATTTATTCCGTATGTAGCTGCAGATGAAGCATATATAAATTTAATATTATTTTTTTTGGCAAACTTAAGTAATTCTATAGAACAATAATAATTTTGTTTATAAATTTTTGTTTTATTAGTTTCTGTTGTAGAGGAATTTGCACCTTGATGAAAAATACATTCAATCTTATGTTTTGAAAATTTTTCTAAATTTTTGTAAAATGTCTCTGCTGAAATAAATTTTAGATATTTAATATTCTTCAGTGAATTTAAGTTTTTATTTTTATAATCAACAATTATAATGTCATTTCGATTGATTGAATTTAATTTTTTTATTAAATTATATCCTATAAAACCCAATCCTCCTGTTACAATAATCATAGATTTTTAATTTTATCTATAATTATTGATGTAGAAATTTTATTTACCATTTTTACTAATTTAATTTTTCCGCCGTATTTTAATATTATTTTACTACCAGCAATCTTATCTTTTCTATATTGTCCACCTTTAACCAATATATCTGGTCGAATCATTTTATATAACTTAACAGGAGTTTTATCATCGAAAGGGATAATATAATCTATATATTTTATTGAACTTAGTATTTTGAGTCTAATATTTTCTTTAAGTATTGGTCTTGAACTTCCTTTGTTTTTTTTTACAGATTTATCAGTATTAATTAATAATATTAAAATATCTCCAAATTCTTTTGATTGTTTGATTAACTTAATATGCCCAGAGTGCAAAATATCAAAACATCCATTTGTGACTACAAGTTTCTTTTTTTTAATTCTTAATCTTTTTAGAATTCTTTTTAGTTGAATATCAGATCTTATTATTGCCATTAATATTTTTTTCTTTTTAAATAAATATTATTTAAATTTAAAGAATCATATTCAGTCAAATTTTTATAAATTATGTCTGCAATATCTTTGGCGTTCATTAATTTAGAAAAATCCTTTCTTCTTCTCGTAATTTTTGATTTAAATGCACCAGGATAAATATTCATAAAACTTAGTTCATTATTTGGCTCTTTTTCAATAGACTCATAAAATCCCTTTAGCGCATGTTTTGAAGCAGAATAAATACTTTCGTTGGCTGATCCACTTAAGCCAGCAACTGAATTAATATTAACAACTAACAATTTTTTAATTTTTTGTTTTATTAGTTTATTTAATAAAATTATATTTGAAAAAAAATTGGATTTAAAAACATTTAAAATCTCTTTTTCTTTAACTTTTTTGAATGGTTTATTAACATAAATACCTGAATTATTTATAAGGATGTTAAAATCTTTAATATTTATTGATTTTGCTATCTTATGTATATTATTATTATTGCTTAGGTCACCATAAATTAATCGTATTGAGTTATTTTTATTTTTTAAATTAATTAATTTTTTTGATTTTTTTCTTGAATGTAAAATTAAAGAAAATTGATCATTGTTAAGTCTTTTTGCAAGCTCATAACCTAAAGAACCATTGCATCCAGTTATAATTACTGTTTTTTTCATTACTAAACAAAAGGAAGTCCATCTTTATAAATACAAATAATTGCAGGCTTTTTCATTATGTAGGAATCTAACATTGCCTTTTCAGTTTCAAATTGGTTTCTAGGAAAATACCCGTGAATATTCTTAAAAATTGAAACTAATTTTTTTGCATTTAATGGCCTATGAGTTGGACCATGCGAAGGATAATCAGAGTTACCAATCATAACAACTGGTAAATCTTGTTCATCAACATCTATTTTGATTTGTTCAAATGGTCTCTCAATTAGAAATGGAGTTATAGAGTAAACATATGGCCTCAAACCTTCAGCAGCCATACCAGCTGCTAAACTTATCATAGATTGTTCACATAAACCTACATTGAAATATCTATCTGGAAATTTTTTCTTATATTCATCCATTTCTTGCTCGACGTCTCCTGAGATCAAAATAATTTTTTCATCTTTTTCAGCAAGTTTAACTATTGTTTTCCCAAATGCCCTTCTCATTATTTAGATAATTCCTCTATCGCTTTTTTTTCATATTCAGGTGAAGGCCAATTTGCATGCCATTTAGGCTGATTTTCCATAAAACTGACACCTCTACCTTTAATAGTATGAGCTATAATTAAATGTGGTTTTGTATTTTTTTTTTTTAATGTATCTATTAATTCCTCATTATTATGGCCATCTATTTCAGAAACTTCCCAACCAATTGCTTCAGCAACCTTTCCAATAGAATCTACTGGCAAAATATCTTTCACAAATCCAGATCCTTGGATTTTATTAAAGTCTACAATAACGGTTAAATTGTTTAATTTATGATGAGCTGCAAGTAAAAGCGATTCCCAAGTTGTTCCTTCTTGACATTCACCATCTCCTATTAGAACAAAAATTTGTCCATCTTCTCCTTTTATTTTTTTTGCCATACTTATACCTAATGCTGCTGGCAAGCCATGTCCTTCACTTCCTGTAGTCCACTCAACCCCATTATGGATATCTCTATGCGGATGCCCTTCTAACAGTGGCTTATATCCTCTCTCATGCAAAAGTACATAAAAACCCCAACAAGCGTGTCCTTTGCTCATAATAAACTTATCTTTTTTTAAATTGAGAACATTATCATAAAGGTTTATCAAAATTTCTACACACGAGAAGCTTCCACCATAATGATATCCTCCGTTAGCTTTTGAAAGTTTTATTATGGACAGTCTTAATTCTTTAGATCTTTTATTTAACATCAAAATTTATTATACACTTTCCTATTATTTTATTATTTTTAATTTCTCTAATTGCTTGATTTATATCTTCCAGCTTTATCCTTTTAGTTATTATTTTATCAAGATCAATCTTATTATTTTCAATTAATTTAATATAGTTTATTATATCAATATCAGGATTTGTTTGACCTCCCTGACTATCGAAAATTTTCTTACCTTTAAAATTATCAGACGCTGATTTTAAAATAATATCTTCACCTTTTTTTGGTTGACCTACCATTATCAATCTTCCATTTTCAGATAACATCTCATAAGCTGTATTTATTAGTGATGGTATACCTGTAGTTTCAACAATTACATCAATACCCTTAGAACCACATATTTTTTTACATTCTTCACTAAAATTTATGTTCTTATCCAATAAATTTATTGTATCGGTAGCCCCAATTTTCAAAGAATTATCTAATTTTATATCAGAAATATCTGCAGAGATGATGGGATAGCCTGAGACTAATTTGGAAGCTTGAACAAGGCTCATACCTACACTGCCTGCACCAACTATCAAAATAGACTCACCAATTTTTAATTTTGCCTCGTTATTTATCAATCCAAGAGCTGTTGTTAATGAGCACCCTAATAAACTTGCAAACTCAAAATTCAAAGTTTTGGGCACAACAGTTAATCTATTTTCTGATACAATTGATTGACTGTTGAAGGTAGTTACTAATCCTCCACCAACAAAACCACTTTCATTTTTGTAAACAGGAAAGTTGCTTTCAATGCCTTTCGATTTCCTCCAATGCAAAACAACGTGATCACCTTTTTTACATTTACTCACTCCAGGACCTATATCTTTAACAATACCACCTCCTTCATGGCCCAATAGGTGCGGTAAAAATTTGTCCTCACCTTTGTAACCCATAATTTCCTGAATTTGTCTTCCACATATACCACTTGAATGGACTTCGACTAAAATCTGTCCATACTCAAGTTTAGGCAATTCTAAATCTTCAATACTCAAATCACTCTTTAGCTTTCTTAAAACTGCAGCTTTCATAATCCTAAAATTTTTTTAAATTCTATATGACTTATAGGTGTTGTGCCGATTTTTGATATTACTTTTCCGGCACATATATTTGAAATTTTTAAACAATATTTAATATCTTTTTTTATAGATATTAGAACAGAAAAAACTGATACAACCGTATCTCCAGCTCCAGAAACATCAAATACTTGTTTTGCAATAGTATTAATGTTGATAAATTTTTTTCCGTCAGTATAGCAAATACCTTTCTCACTTCTGGTTGTTATAACATTTTTAATATTAAAATTTTTAATAATTTTGCGTGCGTAGTAAAAAATATCTTTTGTTTCATTTTTAATATGCGGAAATAGAATTTTCATTTCATTTAAATTTGGCGTGATAAAATCAACATATTTATATTTATCATAGTCATTAAAATTTTTTCTTGGATCTACAACTACTTTAATACCATTTTTCTTCGCTGTAGAAATTATAAATTTACAAATCTTTTTAGAACAAAAACCTTTTCCGTAGTCACTAATAATTACGAGTGAAAATTTTTTAAACTCTTTTGATAATTTATTTTTTAAATCTTGATTTATTTTAATCTCACTTTGAATTATTTCATCATCAATTCTTACTATCTGTTGATTTTTATTAACTACACGAGACTTTACAATTGTTTTTATTTGTTCAATTTTTTGAAAAAATTTTTTATTTATTTTTTTATTATTTAATTTAGACAGAATTTTGCTTCCAGCATGATCTTTTCCAACACTTCCAAAAATTGTTACTTTGCAACCAATATTAATGAGATTATTTAATACATTGCCAGCACCCCCTAGATTATAAGTTTTTTTTAAAACTTTTAATATTGGAACAGGCGCTTCTGGAGACATTCTCTCAACTGAGCCATGAATATATTCATCTAAAAAAAAATCACCTACTAATAAAATATTTAAATTACGTATTGTATTTAACAAATTTTCACTCATGTTTTCTAAATTTAATATAAAAATATTCAAAGTTTAATACGAAAATAATAGCAATTAAAGATAATTGATACCTAAAAGTACCAGTAATTGGAAAAATTAAATGAAAGGTAAGAACAGAGACTATCAAAAAAATAAATAAATTTTTTTTCAAAATGTTATTTGTTTCGTAAATATATTTCAAAGAGTATAAATAAATTATTATAAAATAAATAATATTCCATCCATTGAGATATATGGATTGGTAGTATTTATAGGGGCTGATATAATAATAAAGTCTATAAAATACAATTTTCAAAAGATCTAAATAGCTATATGTTTGTTCAAAATTAAATTGTTTATCGTTGAATCGAATATTTTGAAAAATTAAATCTCCTTTATAATAATTTATCCAACCAGAAATAATTGCACCATCTAATAGACCAGTATTTTTTTTGGAAATAATTGGAAAGTTAAAATATTCATTAACATCTAAAAATAGAATCAATGGAAAGAAAAATAGATTAAATAGAAATAAATATAAAATAATTCTAGATATCTTAAACATAAATAATTTATTCCCAAGAAGAAAAAACAAACTCACGAATATAAAAATTATTCCTTGAGGCCTAATTAAAAAACAAAATACAGACAAAATTATTATTATTAATATATCTTTTTGGTTCAAACCTTTAAAATTTATAAGCTTTATTAAAAAAAAGATTAAAGTGCAAAAGTACATAATTTCAGGTAAAATTTTTATGTTCCAACCTGCAATTTGATAATGGCCAAAAAATAAGAATATTAATAAAATTGCCCCCTTTAAATTATTATTAAATTTATAAAAATTTGCACAATATATGAAAATTGATGAATAAATTAAAAGATTAAATATTATAAAATAATCCAAACTATCTTCAAATAAAATTGAAAATCCGTAAAATGTTAAGTTAGGAATAATTGTAAAAAATTCCCTCTTTGGAAATGAATAACTTATATTACTATGAAAAAATGCTGAGTCATATAATTTAGAACTAATATTAGGCTCCACAGTAATAAAAAAATAATTTTCTACAAATTGCATTCCAGCAAATACATATCTTAATGAGTCTGCGCTATAATTTGCATCAAAAATAAAAAATACTATCAAACAAAATAAAAGCAGAAAAAATATAATCCTACTATTTGATATTTTGAATAAATTTTTCATTTTTAATTTTTCATATATTAATTACAAATTTTTATATATAAACAATAACATTCAATAATGAATTATGAGTTTAGTCACTTTTCTAATACCTGTTTATAATGAAATAAAAACTGTTGAAAAAGCTATTAAGGAAATTGTTAACTTAGATTATGACGAAAAAGAAATAATTATTATTGATAATAATTCAAATGATGGAAGTAAAAGCATAATAAAAAAATTTGAAAATTACAAAAACATAAAAACTATTTTAAAAGATAAAAACCTTGGTTTTGGGGACTCAATAAAAAAAGGGTTTGAATTATCAAAAGGTGAATTCATTTATATACAATATGCTGATTTAGAGTATCATATATCTGGATTTAATTTAATGTTAGATAAAATAAAAAATACGAAAGCAGACATTGTTTTTGGAGAAAGATACAATCCTCAGACTTTCTATAATACAATACGTTCTGTTATTGAAAGACCTGCTTTTTTGGCAACATTAATAACCACAAAATTAATAAATTATTTTTATAACAAGAAATTTAATGACATTATAGGTACTAAACTTTACAGATCAGAAAAAATAAAAAAAGTTAATATTAATTCAAATGGACTTGGGTTTGATTTTGAATTGATAAGTGTAGTATGTAAAAAAAATTTTAATATTGAACGCGTGTTTATCCCATATGAACCTAGAAGCAATTCTAAAGATAAAAAAATAAAATTTTATCATATGAGCAATGCCTTATATCAAATTTTTAAAGTAAAATTTACTAAGTTTTGAAATGAAAATTTTTATTTTATGTGGTGGGTTTGGTACTAGATTAGATTATGAAGGACAATTGAAAGCTAAACCGATGGTAAGAATAGGAAATAAACCAATTTTAATGCATTTGATAGAAAACTTTTGTTCTCAAAATTTTAATGAATTCATATTTTGCCTTGGTCACAAATCTGAGACAATTATTGATTATTTTATAAAAGAAAAAAAAAAATTTGTTGAAATAAAAAAAAAAACCAAAAATAATATAATTTTTAATTATAGTTCAAACAATTTAAAATTTAAAGGTACTTTATTATATACTGGAGCATACTCAGGTACTGGAGGTAGATTATCAATTGCTTATAATCGACTAAAATTAAATGAAGATATATTCATGACTTATGGAGATGGTTTATCCAATATAAATCTAAAAAAACTTATAAGATTTCATTACAAGAATAAAGCAAAAATAACTTTAACTGCAGTTAAGCCAAAGCAAAGATATGGAGTATTAAAAATTAATAAAAATAAAGTCAAGCTGTTTGATAATTCTAATAAAGAAATTAATGTTTATGTGAATGGTGGTTATTTTGTAATTTCAAAATCAATGATAAATAAAATTAGAGATAAGAATATATATTGGGAAAACGAACCACTTAACTACGCAATTAAATATAAAAAATTGTTTGCATTCAAACATAAAGGATTTTGGAAAAGCTTAGATACACTCAAGGATAAAAATGACTTTAATGAAATGTTTAAAAAAAAAAATATTCCATGGATAAACTAAAAAAACTACAAAATTTCTGGAAAAATAAGAATGTATTTATTACAGGTCATACTGGATTTAAAGGCACATGGTTTACAATTTTTCTAAATTTATTAGGTGCTAATGTTTATGGCTATTCTTTAAAAGCTAAAAAAAAATCCCTCTTCAATATAATTGATAATAAGATTATCCTAAAAAATTCAAAAATTGGAGACGTGAGGGATTATAAAAGTTTAAAAAAATCTATATTAATCTCTAAACCTGACATAATTTTTCATTTTGCGGCGCAAGCTTTGGTAAATAATTCATATCAAAACCCCAAAGAAACTTTCGAAACAAATATAATAGGACTTCTTAATTTATTAAATATTATAAAAAATGGATATGCAATACGATCAATGTTAATTTTAACAACAGATAAAGTATATAAAGATAGTAAAAAAAAAATATACAAAGAAGCAGACGAACTTGGTGGAAATGATCCATACAGTGCATCAAAAGTTTGTAAGGAAATTATTACTCAATCTTATATCAAATCTTTCTTTGAAAAATCTAATTTAAAAAATAGAATTTCTGTTGCTAGATCTGGAAATGTAATTGGAACAGGTGATTTTTCTGATGATAGATTAATTCCAGATATGATGAAGTCATACTTAAAAAACAAAAAATTGATAATTAGAAATCCCGAGCATATTAGACCATGGCAACATGTCATAGAACCGCTTTATGGTTATTTGCTGTTAGCTGAGAAACAATATGAGGGAAATATCAACTCAAAAGGTTATTCTTGGAACTTTGGACCAGAAAAAAATAACTTTCTAAAAGTAAAAAAAGTTTTAAATCATTTTGAAAAAGTTACTAAAAATAAATTAAAAGTAAAATATACAAATAAAATTCACGTTAAAGAAAGTAACTCTTTAAAACTCAATAATAATAAATCAAAAAAATATTTAAATTGGATACCCAAGTGGGATGTGGAAAAAACACTTAAAAAAACTATTGAATTAGAAAAGTTATTAACTAAAAAAAAAAATATAAATAATTTATTTAAAGAGCAAATTATTGATTATTTAAATAACAGAGGTTAAATGAAAATATCTTACGGAAAAAATGTTTATGGAAAAGAAGAAATTAATTCTGTCATAAAACAATTAAAGACCACGACCCAGATGGGTAAATCAGTAAGCAAGTTTGAAAATTTGATTGCAAAAGAGTTTTCAAAAAAATATGGTTTAATGGTTAATTCGGGTAGTTCTGCTTTAATGTTGGCTATTCATGTATTAAATTTAAAAGAAAATGATGAGGTAATAGTTCCATGTTTAAACTTTGGTACAGCAATATCTGCACTTATGCATTTTAGATTAAAGCCTGTATTTATAGATGTGGATTTAAAGACTTTACAGATAGATGTGACCAAAATTAATCAAAAAATAACAAAAAAAACAAAAGCATTTTTAATACCCAACTTAATAGGTAATATTCCTGATTGGATAAAAATTGAAAAAATTGCAAAAAAAAATAAAATAAAAATAATTGAAGATTCTGCAGATACCTTAGGTGCATCAATTTCAAAAAAAAAAACTGGGCTGTATAGTGATATATCAATTACAAGTTTTTATGGCTCACATATAATAAGTTGTGCTGGCAATGGAGGAATGCTTTTGACAAATAATAAAAATTATTATGAAAGGTCAAAAGTTCTGAGAAGTTGGGGTAGAATGTCTACTTTAATAAAAGACTCTGAAAATATTAAAAAAAGGCTCAATATTAAACTTGATAATGTAGAGTATGATAAAAAATTTGTGTTTTCAGAAGCCGGATATAATTTTGAGCCTTCTGAAATCGGGGCTGCATTTGGTTTAGAGCAGTTTAAAAAATTCAAAAGATTTAATAATATTAGAAATATAAATTTTAATTTACACTTAGAATTTGTTAAAACAAATCAACAATACTTTATACCTCCTGAAATTAAAAAAAACGTAAAAACTAATTTTCTTGCTTTTCCATTGATAGTTAAGGAAAACAATAAATTCAAAAAAAAAGACTTACAATATTATTTAGAAACTAAAAATATACAAACCAGGCCAATTTTTTCAGGTAATATTTTAAGACATCCAGCATTTAAAATTTTATCAAATTTCGAAAATAATAAAAATAATTATAAAAATTCGGATTATATTATGAAGAATGGACTTCTAATAGGTTGTCATCAGGGTTTATCAAAAAAACAAATTAAATATATTCACACAACAATTAATAGATTTATAAAAAAATGAATTTATCAGATTATGTATTAAAATTTCTGCAAGAAAAAAAAATTAAACACGTTTTTACCTTAACTGGTGGAGCTATCTCGTTTTTAATAGATGCATTCGCAAGAAACAAAAATATTAATTACGTTGCGGTTGCACACGAGCAGGCGGCATCTATAATGGCAGATTCTTATTCAAGAGTGGGTCCAAATTTTTCTTGTACTATGGCAACATCAGGTCCGGGTGCTACAAACTTAATTACTGGAATAGCATGCTCTTATTTCGACTCTATTCCATCTTTACATATAACAGGACAGGTTAATACTTATGAACAACAAAGTTATCATCCATCTACTAAAAATGTAAGACAAGTTGGTTTTCAAGAAACCGATATAGTCAATATCATAAAACCAATTACAAAATTTAGCTATAAGTTAAAGAATGCATCTGAAATAAAATATATTTTAGAAAAAGGTTATCACATAGCAACATCAGGCAGACCTGGCCCAGTATTAATTGATATCCCTATGGATTTTCAGAGAAAAGAGCTAAATTTTAAGAGACTAAAAGGATTTAAGTCTAAAAAAAAATTAATTAAAGTAAATATTTTAAACAAAAAAATAATCCAAATCCAAAAAAAATTAAAAAATTCAAGTAGGCCAATCATAATTTTAGGAGGAGGTATAAAATATGCAAGAGCTGAAAAAAAAATTAGCTTATTCTTAAAAAACTTTGATATTCCAATTGTTTCTACATGGAGCGGTTTGGATTTAATTGATCACAGAAATAAAAATTACATAGGTAACATAGGAGTTTATGGCTCAAGAGCTGCAAATTTTTCAGTTCAAAATTCTGATTTATTTTTATGTATCGGTTCAAGATTAGATACTCGTGTTACAGGTGGAGTTCCTAAATCATTTGCAAGAAGCGCTTATAAAATTGTAGTTGATGTTGATAAAAATGAACTTAATAAAAAAAGAGGTCTAGAAATTGATTTAAAAGTTAATGAAGATATTAATGATTTTGTAAGTAGATATTTGAAAATAAAAAAATACAAAATAAAAAAAAACAAGTGGCTAAATCAATGTATAAAATGGAAAAAAAAATATTTAATTACCAATGAAAATAATAAAGACAAAAAAAATAAAATTAATCCATATAAATTTATTACAAATTTATCAGACGTTCTCGATAGAAATGATATTATAATATCAAGCACCGGGGCCCATTTAACTTGGGCCATGCAATCATTTAAGGTTAAATACGGACAAAAACTGTACTCTGCATTTGGAAATTCTCCAATGGGTTATGCTTTACCAGCCAGCATAGCTGCATCTTTAGCAAAAAATAAGAAAAAAATTATATGTATTGATGGAGATGGAAGTTTATTATTAAGTATTCAAGAATTAAACACAGTAAGAAAATTGAACTTACCAATAAAAATTTTTATTTTTAATAATAATGGTTATGGAATTATTAAACAATTTCAAGAACTATATTTAAATAAAAGATACCAAGCAACAGGCAAAGAAGTGTCAAATCTTAATTTTAAGAAAATAGCATCTGGTTTCGGCATTAATTACAATAATATAAAGAGCAATAATGATAAAAAAAAAATAAAAAAAATAATATCTTCAAATAATCCTGAAATAATTGAATTACATATTGATCAGTACCAAAAAATTATACCCAAACTTACATTTGGAAAACCAATAGAAGATTTATCTCCATTATTATCTCGAAATGAGTTCAAAAAAAATATGAGTTTTATACAATAATTTTTTTAGTTATGTAAAAATTAAAAATTAATATATTTTAACTTAAGAAATCAAACTTTGAAAAAAACACTACTTATTATCGGAAGTTCAGGTTTTTTTGGAAGATCAATCGTTGATTATTTACAAAAAACAAACAAATATAATAAGAGCTTCTCACACTTATGCTTAATTAGCAAAAAAAACAAACCCAGCATAAAGAAAAGATTAAAATCAAAATTCGTCATTACACAACTTAAATTAGATATTTTAAAAGCAAAAAAAATACCAGACGCAGATTATATTGTTTACAGTGCACTATCTAATAATTTTAAAAAAGATCACCTTACTTTTAAAAATTTTTTAAATTTACTAAAAAAAAATAAAAAAAAATGTAGATTAATTTATACAAGCTCAGGTGCTATATATTTAAATCAGTCAGATAAATTCAAATCATTAAAAGAAAATGATAAATTAAATAATTCTTTGTTAAATTCAAAATTAAAAAAAAAATATATCGAAAGTAAAATTAAAAATGAGGCATTAATAAAAAGTATTAAAAATAAAAATATAAAAGTTTCTATTCTAAGATGTTTTGCTTTTGTAGGAAAACATTTACCAAGAAATAAAAATTATTTTGTAGGCAATATCATTGAAAGTATAATTGAAAAAAAAAATATAAAAATATTAAACCCCTCAAAAGTGGTAAGATCTTATATGCATGCTGATGATTTATCTGACGTTATTTTAAAAATATTAATTCAAGAAAAAAATAAATTTTCAATCTATAATATAGGATCTGATGATTATATTGATGTTAAATATATTGCAAAAAAATTAGCAAAAATATTTAATCTTAAAGTTAAAACTCCGAATTTAAAAAAAAATATAACCAGTGATATTTATATTCCGAATATAAAAAAATTTAGAAGAAAATTTAATTACAATAAAAAATTAAGTAGTTATAAAGCTATAATTAAAACAATAAGTGAAATTAGATACAAAGGAGATCAAAAATACTAATATTTCACTAAAAACTATAGCTTTACTTTCAAAAACTAAATAAGTATAAGACCTTGCCTGGTGATTATTGCGAAAGGGTAATACCCGATCCCATTCCGAACTCGGAAGTCAAGCCTTTCTGCGCCAATGGTACTTTGTCTTAAGAC
>MDTD01067101.1_pt1 | contig 15904 bp, 16 predicted proteins | sample 811221 | NCBI WGS metagenome assembly MDTD01 (sample SAMN05326646, study PRJNA326480) | marine metagenome | isolation source: seawater | place: Pacific Ocean: South West | collected 2011
AATCGGTCTTCATAAAGCCCGTAAAAAGCCTCAATTTAGCAAAAGATAACTCGCTGCTAACCACCTCCCCTAGAAGTAACCTCAGATATCAGCTCCTGATGTCTAAGATTATCTAAAATCTCCATGAAAATCGGTTCCAAGCGCGTACTGCGGCTCCCGGAACCCTCGGTCGACATTGGTGAATCAATAAGATTCAGAGCGCATAGCTTAACTAGCCAGAAATGCAAGCGACCAAAACTAGTACTTGCCCTTAAACTTTAATGTAGTATAAATGGATAATGCTCACATTTTTCTACCGTTAACCTGACCTAAGCTGAGGGAAAAAAAATATGCATGTTAAACGATTTGATTTTGACTACAGCCGAAGAGTTTTTTTAGAAAAGACCGCCTTGGGAGCCGGAGGAGCTGGGGTATTGACATCATTATGGCCCGAAATCTGCCGATCCTACTCTGCGACCAAAGCCTACCCTGAGGAACTTCTAGACATAGAAACCTTTACCAAAGGACAAGTCAAAGTTGGAGACGTGATTGACGCCGATAATGTGCTTTTAGTTCAAGACTTAATTGACCCAATAACCTATCAGGAAGTTCTCCAGGATGGGAGAAAGTTCTTTATCCAACCCTCTATCCAAGACGCCAGCACAATGTATCCCCCTTATTTTTTGGATGCAACAATCAGAAACCAAGGTCAAGCAGTGTTCGATGGAGATGGTAATGTTTTTACTAAAGACGGAAACCCTTGGATCGGAGGCCTACCTTTTCCGGAAGTGAACAACGGCGATGAAGCAATAGCTAATATCACCCTTAGTTGGGGCAGACATGACAAGGCCATGTACACAATTCCCGCTGTTACAGTAGACGAGGAGGGACGACAACGGTTCCAGTACGAATGGATTTGGGCAGAGCAACAATGTACCGGATTAGTTCATCCTCGAGAAAGCAGTCCTTACTTGAGCAACTACGACCATCTAGCCAGAATGCAGGTGATTTGGTTTACCTATACCTTGGACGTAAAAGGTCATGCCTTTCTTAGCTACTGGAAGTACGATCAAAGAGAGATCCCTGATTTATGGGGCTACTTACCTCAACTAAAAAGGGTGAGGAGGTTTCCCGCTAACCAGAGATTCGAACCCTATATGCCCGGGATGAACCTTTACCTTTCTGACGCTTGGGCATCAGGTGACCCCATGCTCACATGGGGCAACTGGAAAATAATCCATAGAGGTCCCTTCCTAGCCTCTCCTCATTTTCAATGGCATCCGGATAATCCCAATTGGGCGCCTCCCTTGATAGGCGGCCAGCAAAACGAGTCCTACTATTATGTCGGCAAATCCCTGATTCCAGAAGTCATAGTGTTTGAGGGTGAACCTATCGGTTTCCCTAGTGCACCCGTCAGCAAAAGGAGAATTTTTCTGGACACCAGGAACATGGGTGCCGCAATGGCAATTACTTACGATAGAAATGGCGACGTCTGGAAAGGCTTAGAAGGAGGCGGCGGACTCGCTCAAACCGACAATCATTCTATTTTGACCTCTGACGGCCGACCGGAATGGAGTTGGTGGTGGGCCATGAGCCACGATGTTCAGAGAAACGACGTAACTCGCTTCCATAACGCTCCTACTAGTAGGGGTTCATGGGAATTCGCCCTTGACCCGGAAGAAGATTTCGTATCACGTTACATGACAAAGCAAGCTTTGAGAAGAATGGGCATTTAAATCCGATCATGCAAGGTAGCAACCCTGGTTATGACTGAATATACACTTTCAAAGGATGTTTTAGATATTGGTTTTTTTACTGCCAATCTCGACGACACTCTAGCATTTTGGAATAGAGAGCTTGGTTTGTTAAGCGAGGAACCGGTTCCGTATAACGACGGCCTCAGACAATTCAGACTTCCATTTAGAAACACAATAATTAAAGTGAACTGCTCTGAGAAAAAACTTACGAAACCACCTACAGGGTACTCTGAATTATACCTTGCGGTGGAAAATATAAGCTCTCCAAAAACCATTGTTAATCCTGATGGCGAATTAATAACGCTTGTGCCAGTAGATTTCAACGGAATAAAAGAAACCGCAATAAAAGTGAAGGTTAACAATTTAAAATCCCATGCAAACTTTTACGAAAACGTGATGGGTTTCAAACGAAAAAATGATAGAACCTTTCAAGTAGGCAACTGTCTATTATTTCTAGATAAGGTAGAGGAAGAAGAGAAGCTTTTTGCAGGACACTGGGTGAATCTTGGATTCAGATATCTCACTCTCCACGTAATGAAAATCGACGAAACCTTCTCTGGGATGGTTGCAGCTGGTGCTGAAGTAGGAGAAGAACCTTATGCGATTGGAGATATAGCTAAAATATCATTTCTAAAAGATCCAGATGGAAATTGGATAGAGGTTGCCCAAAGAGCTTCCCTTGCGGGCCCTTGGGATTAAGAACTTAAATTGAAACCCTACCAGGCAATAATATTCGACTTATTTAACACCTTAGTCCATTGGAATCCTGAAAAACTCCCGACGTTTTTGTGGGGGGAAAAAGTATTAAAATCAACAAACCTAAAAACGTACAGAGAGCTCGGAGAGTACTGCAAGCTATTTTCTTTCGAAAAATATCACAGAGCCTGTACAGAAGTTATAAGTGAAATAATAAAAAAAAAATCGGAAGAAAACATTGAAATTTCTTGTGTAGAGAGATTTAAAACCATCCTCTTACAACTTAACGTTTCTGAACCAGATACCCTGGACCAATTGGCGACAAAGTTAGCCGCTTGTCACATGGAACTTTTAGCTAACGCAACTACCGCTTCACAAACTCCAATTCAAGAAATAAAAAAGCTAAAAAACGGATACAAGCTAGGGCTTCTTTCAAACTTTGATGATGCGCAAACTGCCCACAAAGTCTTGAAGGAAAAAAAACTAGGCCCCTTCTTTTCTTCTATTATAATTTCTGACGAAGTTGGAATAAGAAAACCTGCGCCTGACATTTTTTCTATCGCCCTCAACTCCCTGGAAATAGAGGCCAGAGAAACACTATTTGTGGGGGACTCTTGGGAGGAAGACATAGTAGGAGCAGCAAAGTTCGGCATGGACTCCGTTTGGATAAATCCGAACCGAACGAATCCTGAAGAAAGAAGAATCAAACACCCTTTTAAGAAAAAAATTTTTTGCATACCATCTGTGCAAAAGCTTTCCAAACTAATAGAACAGCTGACATAAGTTTGGATATAAAATAATAGTGACAGCAAGGACAAAAATTATTAGTGCAAACGAAGATGAACCGATGAAAATATCCTTAAGAGAAATATGAGGGTCGTCCAGAGAGCCTTTTATGGTCAAAACGCTTAATCCCAAGGGTGGGGTTAGCAATCCAATCTCAACCCCCAACAGTGAGACAATCCCAAACCAGATTAAATCTCCATTCAGAGATATGACTGTCGGTAAGGCGAACGGAACCATTATCAACAGGATTGAGGTGGAATCGATAAGCATACCCAGGAAAATCAACAAGACTAAATAAATAAGAGTAAATTCTGTTAGAGTCAGATCGACGGCGGCCACCAACAACCCGACATGTTGAGGAATACCTGAGAGCGTAAGCATCATTCCAAACATGGAAGCGCCTAATAGTAAAAATAAGATATTAGCTGATGTTTCAGTTGTCGCGCCCAATGAACAAGCAAAGTGTTTGATGTCCGTTCTTTTCAAAAAAATTGAGAATATAATCGCGATGGCGCTTCCAGTTGCGCCAGCCTCAGTGGGGGTGAAGATTCCAGTATAAATACCACCTAAAACCACGAGTAAGATCATCAAAACTGCGTAAAATCCCTTGAAAGCATTTTTTTCTGGCCTTTTGTTATCTTCTTTAACAACTGCATGTTGAATAAGTTTAAGATAGGATAAGACTTGCACTTTTATGATCAAAAAAATTACCAAGATTAACCCAGGAATAACGGCGGCCAAAAACAGTTTATTTATAGAAACCTCAGCGATCACACCGTATATGATTAATAAAATGCTCGGTGGAATCAGCATACCTAGAATAGAAGAGCCAGCAATAAGCCCTAAGGAAAAGCGCTTGGAATAACCCTCTTCCACCATGTAGGGATAGGCGATTTTACTGAAAATCGCCGCGGAGGCTATCGAAATTCCGGTCATCGCTGCGAATAAGGCATTGGCCAGAACAACAGCTATCCCCAGTCCTCCCGACAATTTGAATGTCAGCCACCTTACCACACGCAAACTATCTCTGCCCATATTCGCGTCGCTAGTAATCAAACCTAAAAAAATAAACATCGGCACTGCTGAAAAAACATAATCGGACACCGACCCGCTGCCTATCATTCCCAAGGTATCAACAGCAACTCCAAAATCTTCCTTAATCAGCCAAATACTAATTAATGAAGATCCCAATAAAGACAAAGACATGGGGATACCCAAAAAAACTAAAAACAGGAGAAGAAATACGCCGGCAAGACCCAGAAAAATGTGGGCATTAAAAAGGCCAATCATAATTAACGCCGCAGACCAGAAAAAAAGCACTAAAAAAATACCTATTAGCGGAATTTTTAACTCGCGAACTTTCACATAAGAATAGCGGACCACAACACAGGCGAATAAAAGACTACCGAACGTCAGCCCTAGCTTGCTAGGCCAAGTAGCCAGGACGAAATCTCCTGGGACTCCCAAAAATTCCCTATCAGCAAAACTTTGTAAGAAATTACTCCCATTTGTCGCCGTAAACAAAAGAGCCAAGTTCACGGAGACTAATAAAAAACTCACCGTAGAAAAAGTATCAAACGCTGCAAACCTTTTACCTAATCCGCTAGCCACAGCACGCGAGGCTATCAAAGATTCACTCAATAAAAGCTTTGGCATCACTAAAAACACTACAGCCGGCAACATCAGAGAAATCAATTCTATTGAACCCAAAAAGGGTATTGAAAAGAGATTGCGCCCTAAAACATCTAAATTGACAATAAGTAACATAAACAATACCAGGGCGGAGGCCATATGAGACGATGCTACAGACGTCTTGTCGATGCCTTTAGCCAAACGCGCCAATAAGTATTTTTTTTCTCTTCTCATAATGCCAGATCCCATACTTTCTTCGGCTTAACATTTTCTTTCCTGAGGCCATCCATCAGTTCTATCACTATCTTTCTTGCTGGAAGAGATTTCTCCTCATTTCTTAATACCCAATTTTTTCCGAGAGGAGTTGTCGCTTCTATCCATTTTTCTCTCTCAGCCAATGGCAAGCCCGAGATTAAAGCTCCTTCTCTCTCTAAGTTAGATAGCGCTTTCTCAGCCATTTTAGTGGCCACTTGCGCACTGCGAATGGAGTAGTTTTTTGCCAACCTCCTGAGTTCAGTTTGCCAGTAGAGCGGCATTGCTTTCCACCTATCCAAGTTGACCACGAGCGCCCCTACACTTTGTGCGCCCAATCCGACAAGTGTTAAGTATGGCGCCACCTCGTGTAGTCGGAAAGGATAAGCACCTGTCAAGATAGTTAGGGCGCCATCTGCTGCACCTGTTTTCATCTGCGTATAGTACGTCGTGAGAGCACCATTTACAGGGATGGCTCCTGAGCCGGTTAGCCATAACCTAGCAGCACCCGGGGCTAAAATTTTTTTACCTTTTAAATCAGAAAAATTTTTTACTGGGGATTTTGTAAGCAGATGATATGTGTCCACACCAGTTGCCCCCAAAAACTTTACATTATTCCTTTCCCATTCCTCTTGTATTTCAGGAATATTTTCATGTAACTCATTTACCACCTTGAGGAGCGAGATTAAGTCATCGGTAATAAAAGGCAAGTTATACGTTATATTTGCTAACGGAAGCTTTGCAGACTCCCAAACTGACCCAACCCAGCCAATGTCCGAAAGACCGATTTTTACTCCAGTCAGACTATCATGCCACTTATATAATGATCCCCAAGCCTTTGTCCAAGTGATTTTAGTTTGTGGATCTACAAGCTTAACTTTCTTCTCCAGCTGTGGAATAAATTCATCTCGTAACAAAGACACCCAAGGCAAACTTGGTGGGTGAGTGGTCGCTATTACAAAATGAATGTCTTGCGCTAAAACGGAATTTACGCCAGAAAAAAAACCGAGATGAAAAAGTGCAAATGCTACACATAGCCTCAGTTTAGACAAATAAAAGATTTTTTATTCCCCTTTAGCGAGCAGCCGTCAGGCCACCGTCTACAGGCAAAAGAATTCCAGTGATGTAAGAAGCAGCTTTAGAAGAAAGAAAAACTGCAACCCCCCCTATGTCATTGTCAGTGCCTAATCGTTTCATTGGCACCTCAGACTCTATCGTGGCCGCTCCCATTATATCAACCATGGGTAACATCATATCGGTCAAAAAAGGCCCAGGAGCAATGGTATTTACGGTTATATACCTAGAAGCTAGTTTGGTCGCGGCAATTTTCGTCATATGATGAAGAGCGGCTTTCGAGGCAGAATATGAAATATTTTCAAAGATAGAATTCGTAATCCCGTCTACCGAGCCAACATTTATTATTCGTGATGGATCGTTCTTATCTCCTGCTTTCTCGAGTAGAGACAAAAATTTCTGCATAAGAAAGAAAGGTGATTTGAGGTTAAGCGCTAGGACTTTATCCCAACCCTTTTCAGGAAAATCATCCAGCGTACTTCCCCAGGTTGTTCCGGCATTGTTTATAAGAACATCTAAATGGGTTTCTAGGCCACTAAAATCGGATACTAATCTGTCTATCTCTTCTATTTTAGATAAATCCGCGGGCAACGCCTTGCATTCTCCCAAGTCGGATATTTTTTCTGCTATTTTATGGCAATTATCCTGATTTCTAGAGGTAATATAGACCCTGGCTCCTGCGATTAAGAAGGCCCTCGTAAGCATTAAGCCGATCCCCCGGGCACCTCCGGTTACAAGAACAACCTTCCCTTCGATATCAAATAAGCTTTTCCCCAAAAGTATCCCTCCTAAAAAAACCTCATGACACTCTAATAAGCAATGATCTAAAATTCAAGAATGATATTGAAAATCCGATTGATGAAGCCGCTTTGGACATTGGCACCATAGAGATAAAGGACTCAAATATTCTCTTAGCAGAGAATTGTTATCGTCCAACCAAAACATGGGAAAAAATAAGGGGACTTATTGGGCGTCCTAAACTCGACTCATCGTCAGCGTTCTTACTCGATGCAAGCGACTGCATACACACCTTGTTCATGCAATATTCAATAGACATTTTGTATTTGGACAAGGATCTGAGAATCATTAAAACCACCAGTTCCATGAAACCTTGGAGAATAGCAATCTGCTTTGAGGCCTTTGCCATATTGGTCTTATCAGGTGGGTCGATTCAAAAAAAACACTTAACGACAAACCACCAACTAATTTGGGCTTTCCGACAAAAAATTTGGTAAAGCAATCATTACACGGTTTTGAATAAACGTAAATGTTGCCTACAGGTCGAAAAGGATTAATAATCAACCGAGGGATGAAAACTAACTGGGAGGATTTTTTTCATGGGAGAAGTAGGAACAACCAAAGTCTATGAAAATGAAAAAATAATTGTGTGGGAGTTCACGTTGGAACCAGGAGAGGAAACCCCGTTGCATGAACACAAACATGACTACATTTTTTACATTCAAAATGGTTCAAAATTACAAGTATTTGGAGAGGAAGGTAACGATCTGGGCACCTTAGATGCCACGACTGGATCAGTATTCGCATTTAAAGTAGAGAATGGTTATCTAGTATCTACTGACGAAAAGAATCTCAGAGTTCCGGTGACTCATACTGCTAAAAATGTCGGCACCAGCAGCTACAAAGAAATCCTAGTGGAAACAAAAAACCGTATTTAAATACCAAACGAGTAAAAAAGATGTCTCCTAGTGATGATAAATTGGTGTCTATAAGTCAAACGGTGGCACAAGCCCTATATGCAAGAGATATTGCCGCCCAGCGTTTAGGAATCAATATTGATTTTGTCGACGAAGGAGTCGCTGAACTTAGCATGACCGTAAAGGATTGGATGATTCAAGGGCATGACATTTGCCATGGAGGTTACATTTTCTTGCTAGCCGATACAGCCATGGCTTATGCGAGCAACAGTCGAAATAAGGCTAATTTAGCTATGAATGCTAATATAGATTTTCTACGACCTGCTAAATTAGGAGAAAATCTGACAGCCTCCGCCGTCGAGGGAAACAAGTCGAAGAACACCGGACTATATGACGTGAAGGTAACTAATGAAGCCAATATCTTGATCGGCCATTTCAGAGGAAGAACCTTTAACACTCAAGCCGAAGTGCTTTAATTCGCCAAAGAGTAAACCGTGTCAATCGTTCTACTGATAGACATTTTAAAGTTGTTTTTTTCAATTCTACTGATAAGCGTCGGTATAATAATCCAGTTCATTCCAAACATGGAAAGTACCTTTTTAAAACTAACCAAGAAACTTCCTATTTTAAGGCTGTTAGCATCCAGACCGGTACAACTTGTGGTAGGTTTCATTTTAGTAGGCGCAGGACTACGATTTTTTTAATACTTAAGATGAATTGAGCGCCCGCACCATTCTACGTATGCCCTCAGGATTTTTTTCACTTATTGGAATACTGAATTCCACATTGGTTACTATACCGTTATACTTATTTTTTAACACCGACACGATATTTTCATGAAGTCCCACGCAAGCATATTCATTCAAGATATCATCATCTATAAGAGAGGGCATTTTTTCCCAATCGTTTTTCTTTGATAAAAACCTAAGCTTTTCAGCTATCTTGCCTAGCCCGTTAAACTCGAAAGTTTTCCGATAAGCCCATGTAGCTCCATAAAATGCGATTCTAGCACGTACATCCTCTTTATTTTTATCAAGTTCAAGCTTATCAGCACCTGTCGCTATCAGAGGTTTTATAGCCACACAAAAATGAGAATTCCCTCTGCATGATTTGTCTAACCCCCTTCTAATTTCTGGCCACATTACCTCCTTGATATATCTAGGGGTACAAACTGGATGAGGTCTAACTCCTTCAGCCACCTCTCCAGCAACCATACTCATGTATGGATTTACTGCCGCTAAGTGAATGGGTATAAAGGGGTGTTCGATGGGTCCTGGGTTGAATAGAGGATTTGTCATCGTAATTTTATAGATATCTCCAACCGCGCTCGGCTGCCGCCCCTCCTGCCAACTCGCCCATATTTCCCTCAGAGCTAGAACATATTCTCGCATCCAAGGGCCAGGCTTATTCCATTTTTGCCCATATCTCCTCTCAATATGACCTTTTACTTGAGTACCCAGACCAAGCACGAACCTACCAGACGATAAATGCTGAATATTCCATGAGGTTAAAGCAGTTACTGCTGGGCTACGTGGAAACGCTAATGCTATCGCAGTCCCTATTTTTAAATTGTTTGTCGCAGTTGCAGCTAGCGCGCAAGCTATAAATGGGTCTTGCTTTGTTTCTTCGAACATTAGAGCATCGTAACCTAGGGACTCGACCAGGGAAGCCTCTTCGCTAATGCATTTCAAATCGTAATCCAAGCGAGGTTTTCGCAAACCCGGATCAACTTTCCCTAGTGGAAGCAAAGTCTCTACCTTCATATAAGAATTTTTCCCCAATTTAATTTACAAGTGCCAGAGATGTGTCTATTCCCCTTCCAATGAAGTAAGATTCACCGGAAGTTTCCAGTCAACGTAAATATTATTCTCAACATGCGAATTTTACTATTAACTTTAATCTTTTATTTGACAATATTACCAGACCAGGCAGAGGCGGAAAGTGCTTTCACCATTTTGAGCAATTGGAACCCAGAAAAGACCGAGTGGCAAATACTTAAGAGCTACGAAGAACTTCTCAGAAAAAACCTTCCAAAGGATAAATTCTTAGTTTTTGGGCCAAGCACAATACCTACAGAGCATCAGTTTAAGATGTCTACCCTCGGGATTTTTGACTTCCTTTTTACCCAAGCGCACTCAATACCTGATAAAGAAAAAGCAGCTTTTTTATTAGAAATTTGGTCTCATAGGCCCGCCGACCTAAGGAAGACTGCTTTTTGGCAGGCATTTGAAGGACATTATAACAACAAAGGTTTAAAGATTTTATCTGCTATTAGCTCCGGCAATGGCTACCACTTATTACTAAGAAACAAACCTAATTTTTGTAGTCTGGAAGGAGCAAAAATTTCAGTGCCGCCTCCTTTTGATGGTTTTGTTAAACAACTATCTGGGGTACCTGTAAAAAGAAATAGAACGATCACACAAGAGGATCTAAAGAATGATGATCTAGAAGGATTTTTCGCCCCCATTCGGGAACATTCTTCCTTAAGTTGGTCGAAAAACGTGAGATTCCGAACCCAACCAATCGGAAATATAAATCATCTAATTTTTATAAATCTTACAAAATGGAATAGCCTCAATGAAGATGATCAGCAGAAAATATATACCGCTAGCCTCGCATTAGAGAATAAAATTTACGCCTTGAGAAAAAGAAGGGCTGGTGGTTTTTTTGCCGATTTACAAAAAAAGAACATAGAAGCTATAGATTTTTGCGAAAGTCAAACTGGTTTACTTAATGATGCATTTGCTAAGTCATTGCTGGAGCTTTCATCAGTCAGGCCATCTCTACTCACCGACCAACTTAAACAACTTATTCGGATTCCACACAGTAAACAGTAAGCGTTTCAAAGTTGAGAAAACCATGCGTATTAGCCGTTTCTAGCATGCTCCTTGAGGCGCTGAGCCTCCAAAATTTGCTCCGGCGTTCCATCCTTCACGATTTCTTCAAGTATAAGGCTCGCACTAGGCTGATATCCTAGTTCTATGTAGGCCCTCGCAAGGTTTAACTTAACATCATTCTCGCCTCCATCAGTACTTACTGACTTTATAATGTCAGACACACTATCTGTCTTTGCTGTATCAAATTTTGAAGGCAACGTTCCTTTCGAAAATCCCTCATCCTTACCTAACTCGCCTCCATCGTCAGATAAATTTGTAAGGTCGTTCAACTTTTTTTGAGAGTCTTCATGGTTCAATTCATTTTCTAAATCCGCTAGTTCACTGATATCGCTACCATGTAAGGAAAAACTTTCGAAAGAATTGTCCTCATTTTCAAAATTCCAGTCGGCGAGCCCAGAACCGGTAAACTCTGTTTTGGCACCCGTATCTCCTTCAACTAATTCTTGGTCATTTGACCGAATAAACGATTCATCCTCGAGAACATTCAGCAAATGCTTCTCACTTGCTTCCTCCCTCCAATTATTCTCAGGTACATGGCTCTCTACAGTTGGCTGAGTAAACCTCTCATCTTTCCCAACAGCCCATATTCTCATTAAGTTGAAAGAGGTTTCTATTTGTACTTGAAGTTCCTTAAGGAAACCTCTCCTGATCAGAACCAACTCTTCTGAGGGCTTTCGGAGCAAGCTAAAGGCCATTTCTCTCGCCCTATTTAGCAAATCCCTACCTTCTAATATTTCAGACACCACCCCAAACTGCTTTGCCTCTTTTACGGTCAAACTTTCTTCAGTTAGTAAAAAATATCGAGCCTTATTTAGTCCAAATAAATTATGCAAGGCTAGCCGCCGAGCTTCCCTATCAGATATCGATTGGAAATACCCACTTTGAGACTCTTGAAAAGAAACTCCCTCAGTAGCCAAGACAATATCTGACACTAAAGGAAGCTCGCAGTACTGCCGCACTGGACCATTAATTGCTGCAATTACCGGAACTGGGATTCGGAGCAATAACTCTAAAAGTCCTTCAGTTCTCCAATCTGACGCTGGTTTAACTGAACCCTCTTCTTTTTCGACATCTTCCCAAAATTTATCGCCAAACCCTGTAATCATCACCACTTTATTATGGGAATCGGTTGAAATGTCTTTGAAAAGGCTGGCGACCTGGGAGCGAGTATTTGGGGTCCAAACCAAGGTTCTACCCACTCCAAAGGTCACTTCCAGTAACCCACTATGTCTCTCCAATTGGATATCAGGGTAGAGTTTGGAGTATTTCTCAAATTTGCCGTCCGCCATCTGTTACCTCAAAAATATAAATATATCGCAGATTTAGTAATTCAAAGGACCCAAGATCTATATAATTAATTTATCAGAGTTTTTGTGTAAAATCAGAGTTTAAAAATAAAAACTAAGTTTTTGCTGCAATCTTTCACTAAGTTTAGAGCAAAGGTATATATCATATTGGAGGCACCCATGGGTAAATTTAACGGTAAAGTTGTATTAATCACTGGAGCGACTGGAGGTATTGGCAAAGCTTCAGCACAACTTTTCGTGAAAGAAGGTGCAAAGGTCATTCTAACCGATTTAACTCAGGCCTCACTTGATGAATTGAGTTCTTCATTAGGTAAGGAGCAAACCTTGGGCATCGCCGGTACAGTAACAGATAATAAGGCATTTGAAAATGTTGTATTAAGGGGCGAAAAAGAATTTGGCAAAATAGACGCTGTTTTTTTAAACGCTGGAATAGAAGGTCCTGTCCAGTTGATAACTGACTACCCAGATGACGATTTCGACAAAGTAATGGCAGTGAATGTACGTGGTGTTTTTTTGGGTCTTAAACACTCTATAGCGGCTTTGAAGCGAAATGGCGGTGGTAGTATTGTAATCACCTCCTCGCTAGGCGGTTTGAGAGGAATGCCCAAAATATCTGCCTATATAGCGTCAAAGCATGCTGTCGTTGGACTGATGAAATCGGCAGCATTGGAAGTGGCGTCGTTTGGAATAAGAGTGAACACCATAAACCCCGCACCAATAGCGACTCGCATGATAGAAGCCTTAGAAAATGGTTTTTCCGGAGGAAGAGATAGCGATATCAAGCAACGCATGGAGAAATCCGTACCTCTACGCAGATATGGAACACCTGAGGAGGTAGCGAAGTTAGTTATGTTTTTGTGTAGTGATGAGTCCTCCTACATTACGGGAAATACTTATCCAATAGATGGAGGAAGCTCCGCAAAATGATACGAGCTATTGGTGCTGGAGTAGGACGAACAGGAACACGTTCACTTCAAAAAGCGCTTGAGCACCTACTCAAAGGCAAATACTATCATATGTTTGAAGTGAGGAAGAAACCAGATGATATAACTTTCTGGAAAAATGTTGCGCAAGGAAAAAAACCAAATTGGAGCTCTTTTTTTTCTCAATGGAATGCTGCTGTCGATTGGCCGGCCGCAGCCTTTTGGCCGGAAATTTCAGCTAACTTCCCTAATGCTCTTATAATTCTTTCCAAAAGAGATCCCGAAGAATGGTGGTCCAGCGCCTCCAATACGATCTTCAAAGTATTGAGGCAAGCTGAGAGCAGTGCCTGGAAAGAGATGGTCTTTGAAGTACTCCGTAGTAGGTTCACGGTAAACATTACAGATAAAGAGGAATGTATAGCCTTCTATCTGGACCATTATCAAAGTGTTCTGGAGAATGTCGACCCCGAGCGCCTGTTGGAATGGCTACCTACCGATGGTTGGGAACCAATATGCAAATCTTTAAATGTGCCAATTCCTAATATAGAATTTCCCCATCTTAACGATGCTAAAAGCTTTCAAAAAAAATATTTAGTAAAAACTATTAATCTTCAATAATGGCAAATATAAATCAACCCTTACAAGACAAAGTCTATACTGGCGTAAACGTGTTAGATTTTTCTGGAGTGATCGCTGGTTCTTATTGCACTAAAATGCTGTCTGATCTCGGCGCTAACGTGCTAAAGGTAGAACACCCAAAAGGTGAAATTATGCGGAAAGTCGCCCCCATGAGGGGTCAAAATAGCGCGGTATACGCAGCGTTGAATTTTGGAAAGAGAAATATTTCTTTAGATTTAAAAAAACCTGAAGCGATCTCTATATGTAAACGTCTCATAAAGAAATACGATGTAGTGGTCGAAAATTTTAGTCCTGGTGTCATGAAACGTTTAGGGCTCGGTTACGAGGAGTTACGAAAAACCAACCCAAAACTGATCATGTGCTCTATTTCTGGCTACGGCCAGAGAGGCCCAGCTAGCAATAAACCAGCCTATGCACCGATTGTACAAGCAGCTAGTGGTTTTGACCTTACCTACCTTAACGCTCAAAATGACCCCGCTAAACCCTTAAACATGGGGCCACCAGTTGGAGATACGACAGCCTCTCTCCAAGCTTTCGGAGCAATTGGTGCTGCTCTTTTTTATAGAAGTAACACAGAAACAGGCCAACACATAGACATTGCTATGATTGATTGTCTTATAGCTAGCATGCACAGAGATCTTCAAAGTTCACTGTTAAACGAAGACGTGGGAAGACAATATGGTCCTATTGCAACAAAAGATGGATACGTAGTCATAATGCCTTTATCTCAAAGCCAGTTCATAAACTTAGTAAAATGTCTTGAGAGAACTGATTTATTGAACGACAGCCGCTTCGCTACGGAAAGCGTTCGCTTTGAAAATTATAACGAATTAATGACTATCGCCGAAAATTGGTCTGCAAATCTCGACTCAAAACAGGTTTTGGAAACCTTCGAAGAGGCAAAAATTCCTTGCGCTCAATACAAAACTCTCAAACAAGCAGTCAACGATCCGCAATTGAGATATAGGGGACTTATGATGGAAATCGTCGATGACATCGGGTCATTCCAAGCTGCGGGCACGCCCATAAAGTATTCCAACGCAAGACCGAATGGCAATACCTCAGTATCTTCTATAGGGGAACACTCTGTATCAACCCTAATGGAAGAGTTGTTTATGAGTGAGCGAGAGATTCAAAAATTAATAAAAGAAAAGGTTATTTTTCAACCTTAAAGCCTAATACGCCAAATCACCAATCACTAAAGGAGTATATATTATTGATTTCTTGGATAGGACTTTGGGTTCTCGCATTTTCTGTTGCTGGATTAGTTGCGACCGTCGCTGACATAGACAACCTTCACAAAAATAAGACCGTGATTATTTTTTTCTTTTTTCTTTCAGTAGCGTCGGGACTAGCTGTTGTCTTCAGATGAAATAGGTTCAAACCCATTCTTCCTCCGTGTGCAAACGGGTTAAATGGATTTTCTCAATTTTCCAGCCTTCAGAACTTCTAACGTAGACTTCATGATAATGACCCCAACCCTTAAAATTACAGGTCGGTAATCTCACATAATCAAACATAGCCCAGATACCCGTAGCTTTTTCATCACTCAAAATTTCTATCTCTGGCATAAAACCCTGATGCATAGAACATGCGCCGGTCATTAATTTCTTTACCCCCTCCACGAGCTCTTCACGACCAGTAATATGGATATCCTTGGGTTCCTCCTCACTTATCCGAGGGGCACCCTCGTAAGTAGCAGATACATCATCTGTAAAACAATTGTGCCAACTATCCCATTGCTGAGTATCCATTAATCTAAAATAACGCGCCTTTAATTGACTTATATCTTCTAAATGTTCAGCATTTTTGGACATATAAAACCCTCCTTTATTAAGTTCGGCAAGTTTACCACAGCACCTCACTTGCCAGCCGCGCTCCCTCTGAGAGTGCTGCCATCTTCGCCCACACAACAGTTGGCGCTACCATTTCCCACCCAGCAAAAGTACCAAATCCACAGTCTGCTCCTGCTATTACGCGTGTCTTATCTCCTACAGCATCCACTGCTTCCAAAATCCTATTGCAAACAACTTGAGGATGTTCAACGTAGTTTACTGTTGAGTCGATTACACCTGGTATCAAAATGAAGTCATCTCGTCTGTTGACTATTTTCAGTTCTGCATATTCATGCTGATGACGTGGATTTGCAAATTCTATAGAAAAAGCTCCAACGTTTGCTTGCGATATTGCAGGCCATATTTCTTTCAGAGGCACATCACAATCGTGTGGCCCGTCGTAATTTCCCCAACAAACATGAAGACGGATCATTTCCTTGGGTATGTCGCGACAAGCTTCATTTATGGCGTC
>MDTD01167005.1_pt1 | contig 15904 bp, 16 predicted proteins | sample 811221 | NCBI WGS metagenome assembly MDTD01 (sample SAMN05326646, study PRJNA326480) | marine metagenome | isolation source: seawater | place: Pacific Ocean: South West | collected 2011
CGCCCGGCCAACACCGTCCGCGGCATCGACAATGTCGTGCTCGCGGGCTCATCGACGGTCCCCGGTGTCGGGGTTCCGACGGCGATCCTGTCCGGCCGGTTGGCCGCCGACCGGATCACCGGTGTCGTTGCCCCTCGCCCCACATCAGAGGTGAACCGCTCATGATCAGCACCGAGCTCGACGCCGCCGGCGTACGCGAACCGTCGCTGCGCGCGGCGTATCAGCACTGTCGCACCGTGAACGCCCAGCACGGCAAGACGTTCTTCCTGGCCACCCGGCTGCTCGCGCCCCGTCAGCGGCCTGCCGTGCATGCGTTGTACGGGTTCGCCCGCGGCGCGGATGACATCCTCGACGACTTCGACGCGCGCACCAACGAGGAGCGCGCCGACCAACTGCAGCAGCTGTCCACCCGGCTGTTCAACAGCCTGGTCGAAAACCGTTCCGGTGACGACAATCCGACGTTGACGGCAGTGGTGGACACTGCCCGCAGGTACGACATCGGCTGGGATCTTTTCGACGACTTCCTGGCGTCGATGCGGATGGATCTGACCGTGACCGACTACCCGGACCGCAAGTCGCTCGAGCGCTACATGTACGGCTCGGCCGAGGTGATCGGACTGCAGCTGTTGCCTGTCCTGGGGACAGTCGGCCCCCGCGAGGAGGCCGCCCCGTACGCCGCGGCGCTGGGAAAGGCGTTCCAGCTGACCAACTTCCTGCGCGACATCGACGAGGATCTGTCCCGTGGTCGCGTGTATCTTCCGGCCGACGAGCTGGCCGCCCACGGGGTGGACCGCGACATGCTCGAGTGGTGCCACACCAACCGGCGCACCGACCAGAAGGTGCGTGCCGCGCTGGCCGAACAGCACGCCATCACACGCGCGGTCTATGAGCAGGCTCGCCCCGGCATCGACACGCTGGCGCCGAGTTCGCGTCCGTGCGTGGCCGCCGCGCTGACGCTGTACTCCGATATCCTGGCGCGCATCGAGGCAATCGATTTCGAGATCTTCGGCCGCCGCGCGACGGTGAGCAAGCCGCGACGGTTGGCGGTCGCGGTGGCGGGTATCGGCAGGGCGTGGGCGAACCGTATCCGGTATGGAAGTGTGTGACGGGTGGATCGCCGGCCGTACCTGATTCCGAATACCGCAGGAGCGTGGCGGTGATCCCGGACGGGGTGGACCGGCACAGGCAGACGCTGCCGGGAACGCCTGGGCCGTCGGCGGTACCGGCCGGATCGCCGCGCCCGCGGGTGGTCGTCGTCGGCGGCGGCATCGCCGGGCTGGCCGCGGCGACGGGGCTGGCCGAGCGGGGTGTGGCGGTCGACGTCATCGAAGCGCAGAACTACCTCGGCGGACGCGTCGGCGGCTGGCCCGACACCCTCACCGACGGGTCGCCGGCGGCGATGAACCGGGGCTTTCACGCGTTCTTCCGGCAGTACTACAACCTGCGGGCCCTGTTGCGGCGCAGCGACGCCGGCCTCACCGCACTGAGCCCGGTCGACGACTATCCGCTGATCGACGGGCAGGGGCGCGTCGACACGTTCCGGGGGCTGCCGACCGCGCCCCCGTGGAACGCGCTGGTGTTCGCGTTGCGCAGTCCCACCTTCCGGCTGCGGGACCTGCTGAGTCTGGACGCCAAGGCCGCCGCACCGTTGGCGGCGGTGTCGGTGCCGCAGACCTATGAGCTGCTCGACGACCGGGATGCGGCAACGTTTCTGCGCGACATCAACTTCCCCGAGGCGGCGCGCCATCTCGCGTTCGAGGTGTTCGCCCGCAGCTTCTTCGCGCGGCCCGAGGCGTTGTCGGCGGGCGAGTTGGTCACGATGTTCCACATCTACTTCCTCGGTTCCAGCGAAGGGCTGATTTTCGACGTCGCGAACGCCAACTTTGATGTGTCGCTGTGGAATCCGCTGAAGTCCTATCTGCAGGACCGTGGGGTGGAGTTCCACACCGGGGTCCGGGTCGACACCGTTGCCGTGGACCGGGACGTGGTGGTCACGAGCACGACGGGCCGCTCGTTCACCGCCGACGCGGTGGTGCTGGCCACCGACGTGCCGGGACTGCGCCGCATCGTGGCCGCCTCGCCGGGTCTGGGGGATGCGATGTGGCGGGATCGCGTCGCGGCCCTGCAGACCGCGCCGCCGTTCGTGGTGCTGCGGCTGTGGCTGGACCGGCCGGTGCGCGCCGATCGTGCCCCGTTTGTCGGGACAGGAGGCCGTGAACCGCTGGACAATGTCAGTGTGGTCAGTCGCTATGAAGCCCAGGCCCGTCAGTGGGCCGCGCGCACCGGGGGCTCGGTGGTCGAGCTGCACGCCTATTCGGTGTCCGACGAGGACGGCGACGACATGGTGCGCGAGGCGCTGTTGAAACGGATGTACGAGCTGTACCCGGAAACGGTCGACGCGACGATCGTCGACGAGCGGTTGCTGCGCCGCGCCGACTGCCCCCGCTTCGCGCCCGGCGACTTCGCCGACCGGCCCACGGTCACCACCCCCGACCCGCGGCTGGTGTTGGCCGGAGACGGGATTCGCATCGATCTACCGGTGGCGTTGATGGAGCGGGCGGCCACGACCGGGTGGAGCGCGGCCAACCATCTGCTGGGCGGCTTCGGGCTGGCCGGGCATCCGCTGCAGACGGTGCCCAACCGGGGCCGCTCGACGCTGCTGCGACGACTGGCCGGTTCGACGACGGGGACGAGATGAGCACGGGAACCGGGTGGCGTGACCGGCTGAAGAAGGCGTGGCCGTTCGAGATCCTCCCGCGGGCCGAGTGGGCGGCCCAGACACCGACCTGGCAGGACGCCAACCCGGCGGTCATCCGCGCGGCGCTGTCGCGCGCTCAGCGCCGACCGGGCGGCAACTGGTTCGTCTTCGCGGCGAGTTCGTCGATCGGCGCACAACCGTTCGGGACCTCGGTGGCCGGCCACGAGGTGGTGGCCTGGCGCAAACCCGACGGCGCGCTGGTGGTGGCTCCGCGCGCCTGCCCGCACCTCGGTGCCGACCTGGCGTTGGCGCCGGTGGACTGCGGTGAGCTGGTGTGTCCGTGGCACGGGTTGCGGCTCGGTCAGCGCCGGCACGGCACCTGGAAGCCGTTCACCGCTCACGACGACGGCGTGTTGTGCTGGGTCCGCTTCGACGACACCGCCGAGGTCACCCCGGCCGAAGTGCCGGTGGTTCCGCTCCGACCCGAGCAGCCCAGGATTGCGGCCGTCACCCGACTCGACGGGGTCTGCGAACCGCAGGACATCGTCGCCAACCGGCTCGACCCCTGGCACGGCGGCTGGTTCCATCCCTACTCGTTCACCAAGCTGCGGGTGCTCAGCGCCCCGCCGATCGACGCCGAGCTGCCCGAGGAACTCGACAAGTTCGTCGTCGAGGTGACCTTCCGAATCGGGCGGCTCGGGGTGCCTGTCATCGCCGAGTTCACCACGCCCGGCCCGCGCACCGTGGTCATGCGCATCGTCGAGGGCGAGGGGCTGGGCAGTGTCGTCGAGACGCACGCCACGCCGGTCGGTGTCGGCGTCGACGGCCGGCCGCGGACCGCGGTGATCGAGGCGGTGATCGCCCACTCCGACCGGACCCACTTCGGCAAGGGCTTGGTCGCCGCGCCGCTGATCCGCCCGGCGATGAAACAGGCCGCGACGCGGCTGTGGCGCGACGACCTGGCATACGCCGAGCGGCTCTACCAGCTCAGGTCCTGACCGCGGCTCAGGTCTTCACTTCACTGGTTCTCAACGACGGCTCAGGTGCTAACTACGATGTCCGACACCTTCCGCGTCGAGCAGCGGAACCTGTTCGGCGGCCCACGGGCTGATCGCCCAGCCGAATTCGGCGGCCGCCCGCAGCTGCTGCCAAGGAACCCAGGTGTAGTCCATGATCTCGTCGCGGTCGGCGCGCACCGGCCCGACGGCGCGTGCGCTGAACACCGGGCACACCTCGTTCTCGACCACGCCGTCGGCGGCGATCGCGACGTAGCGGAAGTCGGGCAGCACGCAGCGCAGATCGGCGATCTCGACGCCGAGTTCCTCCCGTACCCGCCGGGTGACCGCATCGGCCACCGCCTCGCCGGGCGCCGGGTGCCCGCAGCAGGAGTTCGTCCAGATGCCGGGGAACGTCTTCTTGTGCAGCGCGCGGCGGGTCAGCAGCACGGAGCCGGCGTCGTCGAACAGATAGCAGGAGAACGCCAGATGCAGCGGCGTGGCGGTGTGGTGGACGTCGGCCTTGGGCGCCGAGCCGATCGTGCGGCCCTCGTCGTCGAGCAGGACCACCAGCTCCGGGGTGTCTACGGCTGTCATGTCAGGCATTCGTCACTGCGTACCCGCCGGATGGGTTCGCGACGCCGGCGTGACCGCTCGCGCGCACCGAGACTGCCCGTGCCGACGTCACCGGGGTGGGTGCGATGGCGGTAGTGCTGGCCTACACCCCGCCCGCGTTCGGGCATCTGTTCCCGTTCTGCGCCCTGCTGACGGAGATGGCGGCACGCGGTCACGAGATCCACGTCCGGACGCTGGCCGCCGGGGTGGACCTGTGCCGAGATCTGGGCTTCAAGGCCGCCCCCGTCGACGCTCGCCTCGAGGACCTGCAGTCCTCCGGCGCGGCAGGGGTACTGGCGTCGGCCAGCAAGACGGTGCGCGAGCTGGTCGATCGCGCTGCGGCGGAGGTCGGGGATTTCCAGCGTGCGGTGCGGGCGGCCGACCCCGACCTGATCATCGTCGACGCGAACTGCTGGGGAGCACTCTCGGCGGCGGAGGCCCAGTCGCGGCCGTGGACGGTGTTCTCGCCGTTCGTGCCCTACCTGCGCAGTCCCGGTTCCCCGCCGTTCGGCGCCGGGAAGCGTCCGCTGTCTGGGCGGTGGGGCCGCGTGCGGGACTGGGGCGTCGGCACCGTCACCACGGTCGTGTTCGATCGGCCGTTCCGCGCGGGCATGGGTCCGGTGCGCACGGGGCTGGGCCTTCCCGCGGTGCACAGCGCCGACGCGCTGCTGCGGCGTGCGCCGCTGCTGTTGGTCACCACGGGCAAACCGTTCGAGTATCCCCACACCGACTGGGGAGATTCGGTCGAGTTGATCGGTCCCGCAGAGTTCGACCCGCGGGCGGATCGTCCGGCCTGGCTCGACGAGATCGACGAGCCGGTGGTGTTGGTGACCACCTCGTCGGTGCGACAGGCCGACGACGCGCTGGTGGCTGCCGCGGTGGCGGCGCTGCGCGATGAACCGGTGCACATCGTGGCGACGCGGCCGACCGATGAGGACGCCGAGGTGGTTCGCCGTCCCGGCGTGACGATGGCTCGGTTCGTGCCGCACTCGTTGGTCCTCGAACGGGCGGTCTGCGTCGTCACCCACGGCGGTATGGGTATTACTCAGAAGGCGTTGAGTCGCGGAATCCCGGTCTGCGCAGTGCCGTTCGGTCGCGACCAGTTCGAGGTCGCGCGCCGGGTGGAGGTCGCCGGGTGCGGTACCCGGTTGCCGGCGCGCCGGTTGACCGTGCCCCGGCTGCGTTCGGCGGTGCGCACCGCGATGGCGATGACCGACGGTGCCGCCGCCGTCGCGGCCGGGTTCGCCGCGACAGGCGGCGTGCGCCGGGGCGCCGACCTGCTGGAGAGCCGGCTGTAGTTGGCGAATCGGGCGCGCTGGGCGGCCACACGTGACGCGTTTCGCGCCGGATTCGCGGTGATGGGGGTGCGCGGTGGGTAAGAAGAGGGGCGTGAACGAGGAAACGACGCAAGGTCGTGATCGTGGGTCGGTGTACGCCGTCCATCTACGCTCCAGTGCGGTCGTCGCCGTGCAGTTCGTCGCGGTCGCCGCGGCGCTGTGGGTACTGGCCTGGGTGGTGGGGGAGACGTGGGTGATCCTGCTGCCGGTGTTGCTGGCGCTGATCGCGTGCACCGTGCTGTGGCCGCCGGTGCGTTGGCTGCGCAGCAAGGGCCTGCCGCCGGCCGCGGCGGTGATGGCGACGCTGCTGCTGGCCGTCCTCGTGGTCGCCGGGGTGATCGCCGCCGTGGCTCCGGCGGTGGTGGAGCAATCCACCGAGCTCGCCCAACAGGCCTCCGCCGGTGTCGTCAAGGTCCGCGACTGGCTCGGTGGTCCGCCGCTGAACATCAGTGAATCGCAACTGAATTCGGCGGTGTCGGCGATCACCGATCGGCTCAACTCGAGCGGCACCCAGATCGCCACCGGGGTGTTCTCCGGGGTGGGCGCGGCGACGTCGGCGCTGGTCACCGTGTTCACCGCGATCGTGGTGACCTTCTTCTTCCTCAAGGACGGGCCGCGGTTCCTACCGTGGCTGCGCCGCCATGTCGGCCGACCCGCCGGGCCGCACCTGGCGGGAGTGTCCGAGCGGGTGTGGTCCACCCTCGGCGGATTCATCCGCACGCAGGCGGTGGTCAGCCTCATCGACGCTGTGCTGATCGGCATCGGTCTGGTCATCGTGGGGGTGCCGCTGGCCTACGCCCTGGCCATCATCACGTTCATCGGTGGCTTTGTGCCGATCGTCGGTGCGTTCGTCGCCGGCGGCCTGTCGGTGTTGATCGCGCTCGTGTCCAACGGTCCGGTCGACGCGCTCATCGTGCTGGGCATCATCGTCGCGGTGCAGCAGCTGGAGGGCAATGTGCTGCAGCCCTGGCTGCAGTCGAAGTCGATGAACCTGCACGCGGTGATCGTCCTGCTGGCGGTCACCCTGGGGGCGTCGACGTTCGGGGTGATCGGGGCGTTCCTGGCCGTTCCGGTGGCCGCCGCGGCAGCCGAGATCATCCGCTACTACGGCGAGCACGTATCCGGGCTGACCGGTGAGGACCACGACGGTCCCGACCCAGAATCCGACTCAGAGCCCGGGGCCGGGGCCGAACCGGAGAACGATGACGACGCGGACGCCGCGGCGGAGGTGACCTGACCGTCGGTCAGCCGCGGGTGCGCTGATAGTGCCTGCGGGCCTTCATCCTGTTGCCGCAGACGGCCATCGAGCACCAGCGCGCGTTGTTGGGTCTGCTGCGGTCGAGCAGGAACAGATGACACGCGGTGTTGGCGCACGGCCGTAGCCGGCCCGGATGGCTGATGCGCAGGCCGTCCCAGGCCAGCGCCATGCGCGCCGCGGTGTCGGCGCCGCTCACCTGCCACGTCACCCCGCTGTCGTCCACCAGCGGGCGCAGGTCGACTCCGGACAGGAAGGGTGCCAGCAGTTCGGGCGAGGCACCGTCTCGGACCACTGCTTGCAGCGCCGCGCGCACCTCGATCAGCGTGTCGCGTTCGGCCGGTTCCAGGGCGAGGCCGCGCGCGGCCAGCCACACGTCGGCGGCGCGGGGGTCGGCGAGGTCGTCGGTCGGGACGCCGTCGATGACGGGGGTGGTGTTCAGCAGGTCCAGCAGCAGGGTCTCGTCGTCGGTGTCGGTGACACGCAACTCCATCGCTAACCTCCAAAAGTTCCTTGACAGGTTACATGATCTCGGGTTGACTGCGGCTAACCACCAAAACGTCGAATAGGAGTTAGTTATGTCGGTCGTTCACCACCGCCACGCGACCGTCGCCGGTCGCGAAGTCTTCTACCGGGAGGCGGGCCCTGCCGACGCTCCCGTCATCGTCCTGCTGCACGGCTTCCCGACCAGCTCGTTCATGTTCCGCAACCTCATCCCGGAACTGGCCGACCGGTACCGGGTGATCGCGCCGGACTTCCTCGGCTTCGGCTATTCGGACGCACCCCCGGTCGAAGAGTTCGACTACACCTTCGACGCGCTGGCGGATCACACCGCGGGCCTGCTCACCCACCTCGGGGTCTCCCGGTACGCGATCTACGTCCAGGACTACGGCGCGCCCGTCGGCTGGCGGCTGGCCCTGCGCGACCCGGCGGCGATCACCGCGATCGTCACCCAGAACGGCAACGGTTACGACGCCGGGTTCGTCCCCAGCGGCTGGGAACCGGTGTGGGCCTACCAGCGGGAACAGAACCCCGAGACCGCGGCGGCGCTACGCGAGTTCCTGTCGTTCGAGGCGACCCGGCACCAGTACCTCGCCGGCGTGCCCGACCCCAGCGTGGTCAGCCCCGACACCTGGCATCACGACTATGCGCTGCTGTCGCGGCCGGGCAATGACGCCGTTCAGCTGAAACTCTTCCTGGACTATGCGAGCAACCCCAAGCTGTATCCGAAGCTGCACGACTACCTGCGCACCAGCGGGGTGCCCGTGCTCGCCGTGTGGGGTGACGGGGACCCGTTCTTCGGCCCGGACGGCGCGCGGGCCTTCGCTGAGGACGCCGTGGACCCGGAGATCCACCTGTTCGAAGGCGGCCATTTCCTGCTGGAGAGCGCGCTGCCCGAAGTGACCGAGCTGATGCGCGACTTCCTGGCCCGCCGGGGATGAGTCACCATTGACGCCTTGACCCTCACGCGACGTGAGGCGCCATCCTGATCGACATGACGCAGGAGAGGCAGGTGGACGAGCTCACGGTGGGTGAAGTCGCGGAGCGCTTCGGCATCACGGTCCGCACGCTTCACCACTACGACGACATCGGGTTGCTGACCGCAAGCCGGCGAACGGCCTCGGGCTACCGGGTCTACACGTCGGCAGACCTCACCCGCCTGTCCCAGATCATCATCTACCGCAGGCTCGAGTTCCCGCTCGACGAGATCGCGAGCCTGCTGGCACAGGGGGACAAGGTCAGCCACCTGATTCGGCAGCGCGACCGCGTCATGTCCCGGATCGGCGAGATGACGACGCTCGTCGAGGCAATCGATCAGGCATTGGAGAAGGCGATGGCGAACACCCCCATGACCGACGACGACATGCGTGAGCTGTTCGGAGACGGCTTCGACGACTACCAGGCCGAGGCCGCCCAGAAGTGGGGTGAGACGGCAGAGTGGAAGGAGTCACAACGCCGAACGAAGACCTACGGCAAGGACGAGTGGGTGCAGATCAAGGCCGAGGGAGAAGCCGTCGAAAAGGCTCTGTGCGACGCGTTCCGGGCTGGGCTGCCGCCAGACTCCGACGAGGCGATGGACGCCGCCGAGCAGCACCGGCTGCACGTGCACCGCTGGTTCTATGACTGCCCGCCGGCGTTTCACCGCAACCTCGGCGACATGTATGTCAGCGACCCGAGATACGTCGAGACCTACGACGCGACGTTCGGACTGCCCGGGCTTGCGGCCTACTGCCGCGACGCCATCCACGCGAACGCGGACCGCCTCGCCTGATGCACCCTAGCGGGCGAACATCAACGCGCGCTTGACTTCTTGGATCGCCTTGGTGACCTGGATGCCGCGCGGGCAGGACTCCGTGCAGTTGAACGTCGTGCGGCAGCGCCACACGCCGTCGACGTCGTTGAGGATGTCCAGCCGCTCGGCGGCCCCCTCGTCACGGGAGTCGAAGATGAACCGGTGGGCGTTGACGATCGCCGCCGGCCCGAAATAGGACCCCTCGGTCCAGTACACCGGGCAGCTGGTGGTGCAGCACGCACACAGGATGCACTTGGTGGTGTCGTCGTAGCGGGCCCGGTCGGTCTGGCTCTGGATGCGCTCGCGGGTCGGCTGGTTGCCGGTGGTGATCAGGTATGGCTTGATCGCGCGGTAGGCGTCGAAGAACGGCTCCATGTCGACGACCAGATCCTTCTCCACCGGCAGGCCGCGGATCGGCTCGATCGTGATGGTGAGCTGCTTGTTCGGGTTCTTCGGCAGCAGGTCGCGCATCAGGACCTTGCACGCCAACCGGTTGACGCCGTTGATGCGCATCGCGTCCGAGCCGCACACCCCGTGCGCGCAGGAGCGGCGGAAGGTCAGCGTGCCGTCGAGGTACCACTTGGCGTAGTGCAGCAGGTTCAGCAGCCGGTCGGTGGGCAGACACGGCACCCGGAAGCTCTGGAAGCCGGCGGCGTCCGGGTCCTCGGGGTTGAACCGTGCGATCTTCAGCGTCACCATCACCGCGCCCTCGGGCACGGGTGGCAGTTCGGGATCCTTGGTGTCCGGTCCGGTCACGTCAGGCGCGATCGTCACTGTCAGTACTTCCGTTCCATCGGCTCGTAGCGCGTCTGAACGACGGGCTTGTAGTCCAGGCGGATGTCGGCCAACAGGCCTTCACCGTCTTTGTAGGCCATGGTGTGGCGCATGTAGTTGGTGTCGTCGCGGTTCGGGTAGTCCTCGCGGGCGTGCCCGCCGCGAGACTCCTTGCGGTTCAACGCCCCGGCGACGGTGACCTCGGCCAGCTCCAGCAGGAAGCCCAGCTCGATCGCCTCGAGCAGGTCGCTGTTGTAGCGCTTGCCCTTGTCGTGCACCGTGATTCGCGAGTACCGCTCCTTCAGGGCGTGGATGTCGGTCAACGCCTGCTTGAGGGTCTCCTCGGTGCGGAACACCGCGGCGTTGTTGTCCATCGACTGCTGCAGCGCTCCGCGGATGTCGGCGACGCGCTCGTTGCCGTGGTCGGACAGGATGTCGCCCACCCAACCGGCCACCATGCCGGCGGGGTTCTCCGGTAGCTCGACGAAGTCGTGTCCCAGTGCGTAGTTCGCCGCGGCGATGCCCGCGCGACGGCCGAAGACGTTGATGTCCAGCAGCGAGTTGGTGCCCAACCGGTTGGCGCCGTGCACCGACACACACGCGCACTCGCCGGCGGCGTAGAGGCCCGGCACCACCGTGGTGTTGTCGGAGAGGACCTGGCCGTTGACCGTCGTCGGGATGCCGCCCATCACGTAGTGACAGGTGGGATAGACCGGCACGAGCTCCTTGACCGGGTCCACCCCGAGGTAGGTGCGGGCGAACTCGGTGATGTCGGGCAGCTTGGACTCGAGCACGTCCTCGCCGAGGTGGCGCACGTCGATGTAGACGTAATCCTTGTTGGGCCCGGCGCCGCGGCCCTCGAGGACCTCGAGAACCATGGAGCGCGCAACGATGTCACGCGGGGCCAGGTCGACGATCGTCGGCGCGTAGCGTTCCATGAACCGCTCGCCGTCACCGTTGAGCAGTCGGCCACCTTCGCCGCGCACGGCCTCGGAGATCAGGATTCCCAGCCCGGCCAGCCCGGTCGGGTGGAACTGGTGGAACTCCATGTCCTCCAGCGGAAGTCCCTTGCGGAAGATGATGCCCAGGCCGTCGCCGGTCAGCGTGTGGGCGTTGGAGGTGGTCTTGTACATCCGGCCCGACCCGCCGGTGGCGAACACGATCGCCTTGGCGTGGAAGACGTGGATGTCCCCGGTCGCCAGCTCATAGGCGATGACGCCGGTGGCCACCGGGCCCGACGGCGTCTGGGTCATGGCGATGTCGAGCGCGTAGTACTCGTTGAAGAACTCGACGTCGTGCTTGACGCAGTTCTGGTACAGCGTCTGCAGGATCATGTGGCCGGTGCGGTCGGCGGCGTAGCACGCGCGCCGGACCGGCGCCTTGCCGTGGTCGCGGGTGTGCCCGCCGAAGCGGCGCTGGTCGATGCGGCCCTCGGGGGTGCGGTTGAACGGCATCCCCATCTTTTCCAGGTCGAGCACCGCGTCGATGGCTTCCTTGGCCATGATCTCGACCGCGTCCTGGTCGGCGAGGTAGTCGCCACCCTTGACGGTGTCGAAGGTGTGCCACTCCCAGTTGTCTTCTTCGACGTTGGCCAGCGCGGCGCACATGCCGCCCTGGGCGGCGCCGGTGTGGGACCGGGTCGGGTAGAGCTTGGTCAGCACCGCGGTCCGCGCCCGCGGGCCGGCCTCGACGGCGGCGCGCATGCCCGCGCCGCCCGCGCCGACGATGACGACGTCGTGGCGATGTTCAACGATCATGGTTTCTGCTCCTCGTCAGGAGATCGTGGCGTCGAAGGTCAGCAGCACGTAGGTGCCCAGCACCAGCGTGAAGGCGACCGACAGCGCCAGCAGGGTGTTCAGCCAGAACTTTGTGGAGTCCTTACGGCTGTAGTCGGCGATGATGGTGCGCATGCCGTTGCCGCCGTGCAGCTGGGCGAGCCAGAGCATCAGCAGGTCCCAGGTCTGCCAGAACGGCGAGGCCCAGCGCTGCGCGACGTAGTTGAAGTCGATGCGGTAGACGCCGCCGTCCCAGATGAGCCCGATGAACAGATGCCCCAGCACCAGGAAGATCAGCACCACGCCGGAGAACCGCATGAACAGCCAGGTGTACTTCTCGAAGTTCGGCATGCCGCCGCCGCGCCGCTTCGAGCGCGGGTTGTCCAGGCCGGCGGGCCGGTCGTAGCTGCTCTGCATCACCGGGGCGGGACCGCCGCGGTCGCTGATGTGGTCGTAGGGGTTCTCGCCCCGCACTCCGGCCACTTCCCGGGTCGCTGCGCTCCTGCCCTCCGAGGCGCTCACAGGAACCGCTCCGCCATGTGCATGCCGATGACCCCGACCGCGGGGATCATCACGGCCAGCCACACGCCGGCGATCACCCACAGCATGAGCTTCTGGTATTTCGGCCCCTGTTGCCAGAAGTCGATCAGGATGATGCGGACCCCGTTGAGCGCGTGGTAGAGCACCGCGGCGACCAGGCCGATCTCCATCAGGCCGACGATCGGGGTCTTGTAGGTGTCGATGACCTCGTTGTAGGCCTCGGGGCTGACCCGCACCAGCGCGGTGTCGAGCACGTGGACGAACAGGAAGAAGAAGATCGTCGCGCCGGTGATGCGGTGCAGCACCCACGACCACATCCCCGGGTCGCCGCGGTAGAAGGTGCGTCGACGCAGCCGCGGGGCGGGTGCCGCCTCGCTTCCGGTCAGACTCGGTGTCTGCGTGCTCATCTGGCCTCCAACGCCATCGGTGGACGCTCGGGGCGGGGTCCTCGAGGCCCCCTCCGTGACAGGCGTGGCCTGGACCGCTGCCCCAAACCTCGGGGCGACTCTAAACCCATCATCCACCTCGATCGAACTAGCGTGGAGCCGATCAGGGCGTCAAAGGTGTGAAATTAGGTCTGCCTATTCGGCCGGCCGAGCCGACGGACGGGGATTCGGAATGCATTCAGATGAGTGGTCGGAGAGCCGGAAATGACCGCCGGGATCGATTGGGAGACATTGCGGGACAGAGCGTTTGCGGTATCCAGGGGTGCTCATGCGCCGTACTCGAGGTTCCCGGTGGGGGCGGCGGCGCTGACCGACGATGACCGAATAGTGACCGGCTGCAATGTGGAGAATGTCTCATATGGCCTAGGTCTCTGTGCCGAGTGCGGTGTGGTCTGCGCACTACATTCCGGCGGCGGCGGACGGCTGGTTGCGCTCGCCGTCGTCGACGCCAACGGCACCCCACTGATGCCGTGTGGCCGGTGCCGTCAACTCCTGCTGGAGCACGGCGGTCCGGAGCTGCTCGTCGACCACCCCGCCGGACCGCGCCGGCTGGCCGACCTGCTGCCCGACGCGTTCGGACCCGACGACTTGGCGCGGGTGCGGTCATGACCGGGTCGTTCGACGCGCCGGTGCCGAATGTCGCGCCCGGGGGCGCTCCGGTGCCGAATGCTCCGAGCCCGGACAACGCGTTCGACGCGCCCACCGTGATCAGGACCAAGCGCGACGGGGGAGCCCTGCCCAACGAGGCCATCGACTGGGTCATCGACGCCTACACCCACGGCCGGGTCGCCGATGCGCAGATGTCGGCGCTGTTGATGGCGATCTTCCTGCGGGGGATGACCGGCGCCGAGATCGCCCGCTGGACCGCAGCGATGATCGACTCGGGGGAGCGACTGGACTTCACCAACCTGCGGTCGATGGACGGCACGCCGCTGGCGCTGGTGGACAAACACTCGACCGGCGGAGTCGGCGACAAGATCACCATCCCGCTGGTGCCGGTGATCATGGCCTGCGGAGGCGCGGTGCCGCAGGCGGCCGGGCGGGGGCTCGGGCACACGGGTGGCACGCTGGACAAATTGGAGTCCATCCCCGGATTCACCGGTGAGCTCACCAAAGCCCAGATCCGCCAACAACTCTGCGACCTCGGGGCGGCGATCTTCGCCGCCGGTGAGCTGGCGCCGGCCGACCGCAAGATCTACGCGCTGCGCGACGTCACCGCCACGACGGAGTCGCTGCCGTTGATCGCCAGCTCGATCATGAGCAAGAAGATCGCCGAGGGCACCCGGGCGTTGGTACTCGACTGCAAGGTGGGGTCCGGGGCGTTCCTGTCGACCGAGGCGGAATCCCGCGAGCTCGCCCAGACGATGGTCGCGCTCGGCGCCGAGCACGGGCTCACCACCCGCGCCCTGTTGACGGACATGGAGGTGCCGCTCGGCCGGACCGTCGGCAACGCGATCGAGGTCGTCGAGTCGCTGGAGGTGCTCGCAGGCGGTGGTCCCGACGACGTGGTGGAGCTGACGCTGGCGCTGGCCCGGGAGATGCTCGACGCCGCCGGGCTGGACGGGGTCGATCCGGCGCAGACGCTGCGCGACGGCTCGGCGATGGACCGGTTCCGTGCGCTGGTCGAGGCGCAGGGCGGCGACGTGACGGCGCTGAGCGCGGACGCACTGCCGCTGGGTTCGCACAGCGAAACCCTCACCGCGTCGCGCGGTGGCACGATGGGTGACATCGACGCGATGGCGGTAGGGCTTGCGGTGTGGCGGCTCGGGGCGGGCCGCTCGATGCCCGGTGAGCAGGTGCAGTTCGGCGCGGGCCTGCGCATCCACCGCCGGCCTGGGGAGCCCGTCGCCGCCGGTGAGCCGCTGTTCACCCTCTACTCCGACACGCCGCAGCGTTTCGGGGCAGCCGTGGCCCAACTCGACGGCGCCTGGACCGTCGGCGACGAGGCTCCCGTCGCGCGCCCGCTGATCATCGACCGGATCGGGACGTAGGAGGTTGCAGTGACCACACCGTTGACTCTGGAGACCATTCGGCAGGCGCCCAAGGCGCTGTTGCACGACCACCTCGACGGCGGGCTGCGCCCGGCCACCGTGCTCGAGCTCGCCGACCAGTACGGCTACGACCAGCTGCCCGAATCCGACGTCGACAAGCTGGCCACGTTCTTCCGCACCGCGGCCCACAGCGGGTCGCTGGTGCGGTATCTGGAGCCGTTCGCACACACCGTCGGCGTCATGCAGACCCCCGAAGCGTTGCACCGGGTCGCCCGCGAGTGCGTCGAGGACCTCGCCCGTGACAACGTCGTCTACGCCGAGATCCGGTTCGCCCCCGAACTGCACATCGACGGCGGGCTCTCGCTGGATGCGGTCGTCGACGCGGTGCTGGCCGGGTTCGCCGACGGGGAGAAGGCTGCCGCGGCCGAGGGCCACGCGATCGTGGTGCGCTGTCTGGTCACCGCGATGCGTCATGCCGCGCGGTCCCGGGAGATCGCTGCGTTGGCGGTGCGGTTCCGGGACCAGGGAGTGGTCGGCTTCGACATCGCCGGCGCCGAGGCCGGCCATCCGCCGACCCGCCACCTCGACGCGTTCGAGTACATGCGCAGCAACAACGCCCGGTTCACCATCCACGCCGGGGAGGCGTTCGGGCTGCCGTCGATCCACGAGGCGATCGCGTTCTGCGGGGCTGACCGGCTCGGCCACGGGGTGCGCATCGTCGACGACATCGAGGTCGATTCCGACGGCACGGCGCGGTTGGGTCGGTTGGCGGCGCTGCTGCGGGACAAGCGGATCCCGTTCGAGATGTGCCCGAGTTCCAACGTGCAGACCGGCGCGGTGGCCAGCATCGCCGAGCATCCGTTCGACCGGCTGGCCCGGTTGCGGTTCCGGGTCACGGTCAACACCGACAACCGGTTGATGAGCGACACCACCATGAGCCTGGAGATGCTGCGGCTGGTGGAGGCGTTCGGCTACGGCTGGAGCGATCTGGAGCGGTTCACCATCAACGCGATGAAGTCGGCGTTCATCAGCTTCCCCGAGCGGTTGGCGATCATCGACGAGGTCATCAAACCCCGCTACGCCGTGCTCATCGGCTGAGCGGCCCGGGGCTACTCCTGGCGCAGGCGGGACTCGACGAAGAACTCCAGCGACTCCCACTGCTCCACGGCGTCAGCGAACGAACCG